>Ga0181587_10003831_pt1 | contig 12495 bp, 11 predicted proteins | sample 071ome_27_FD_132463 | JGI IMG/M metagenome (GOLD analysis project Ga0181587, IMG submission 132463) | Coastal salt marsh microbial communities from the Groves Creek Marsh, Skidaway Island, Georgia - 071409AT metaG (megahit assembly) | ecosystem: Environmental > Aquatic > Marine > Intertidal...
AGGGAAGGCTGCCCGTATTCTAATTAAGGTGAATTCCCTGATTGACCCAGAGGCGATTCAGGCCCTCTACGCTGCCTCTCAGGCGGGTGTGAGGGTGGACTTGGTCGTGCGGGGGATTTGCGGTCTGGTACCCGGTGTGAAAGGACTCAGCGAAAATATCACGGTGCGCAGTTTGCTCGGGCGCTTTTTGGAACATAGCCGGGTATACCACTTTCAAAATGCTCCTCAGGGGAAGACAACTTATCTGGGCAGTGCAGACTGGATGCCGAGAAACTTTTTCCGCCGGGTCGAGGTTGTCTTTCCGATTGAGGATAAAGAGATGGAAACCGAGGTTTTGGAAACCATGGATGGTTTCTTTCGCGATAACCAATTTGCAACCGAGTTACGCAGTCGTGGAAATTATACCTCCTCTTTTAGAAAAGGCAGGAAGGCTTATGCACTGCAGGATAGTTTGGTTGCTCAATCGATCGAGGCAACCAACCAGGAAATTGAGTCTTTGCGCTTAGGAAGAACCTCGGGAAAACCCGAAGACCAAAGCGAAGGAAACTAAAAATACTCCAAGCCCGATCACCGGGTCGCGTGAAAGACAGAGCAGAAGACCACCGACCAATATGATGGGGGCGAGAGGACGTTTCCAGTCAAACTTCATAAATTTCAGTTTACCCGAAAGGGGATTTCCAGACTAGAGGAAAATGACCCACCAGGTGGGCGACCCACATTTCCCACAGTGCGGGCAACGCGTAGCACCAACTCATCCAAGGATCGATTCCCGGAGGAGCGGTTGATGGAAACACCCTGTAGAGAACCATCGGACCCGATCCGAAAGCTGAGATGAGCCACGCCCCCACTTCCGAGATCGGTCTGGGCGAGCAATTTCTGCCAGGTCTGCTCCAGATTTGATTTTACCCGGGCAAGGTACTGGTTGATTACTGTGGGGGGGACGGTCGAGGTGGAGGTGCTTGGAGTATTGACAACAATGGGGGCAAGCTTGAAGTCGTTGGGATTGATTTTGATTTTAACCGGTTGGGAAGCGGGTTGTTTCGAAGCAGGCGTAGGTGCAGGAATATCGTGCTGTTTTCTAAACTGATCAAAGGAAATCTTTTTTGGCTGAGTTGGTCTGACCACCGGTTTGGGGGTGGGCTTGGGTGTAGGTTTAGAAGTGGGTTTTTGTGCCACCGGTTTGGGCTTTGGTTTAGATAGGGGTGGTTTTGGGGTGGGCTTTTGAACCACCGGTTTTGGCACGGGTTTAGGTGGAGTTGGCTTAGTTGTGGGAGGGTTGAGAGGCGGGGCGGAGGCGAGTTCAAAGACATGAATATTTTCTGGTTTGTCTTCGCAACTTGGAACGAATCCATAAATGAGTAAACCCAATGCAAAAAGTACATGGCCAACCAAAGCCCTACGAAAAATTCGTAATTCTCTTTTGTTCATTCCCAGCATAATCCTTTTTCCAACACCAAATATTCGAATGTCTTATTTGTGAAGATCAATCGATCAAAATAAAGAACTAGTAAGGAGATAGAATGAAATCAACCATCAAGCACTCGACTTAGAAAATCATTGATTTTCTCTCTATATTGGTCGCCTCCAATCTCGGAGAGATCATTATGTCCGGCATTTTGAAACTGAAGAAAGGTTTTAGGCTCAGGAAGGGCTTCAAAAAAGCGTTTGCCGTGCCTGAAAGGAACAATTTCATCCCGGTGTCCATGGATTACAATCGTGGGGATAGAGAGATTGGGTGCTCGTTTTAAGTTGGGGAAACGATCCCAGGGGACCACAGGAATTTCCGTAACCGTGAGAAATGCAGAGATAAAAGGAGTTTCGAGGACCAAGCCTGCAACCTTTTCTTTTTCGGCGAGATAGCACGACGGTCCGGTACCTAGGGACCTTCCCCAAATCACAATTTGTTCGGCAGGAATCCCGAGATTTTTCTTGAGATGTTCGTAGACCGCATCGATCGCATTGTAGCAACCCTGTTCACTGGGTTTTGCGGAACTATGACCATATCCAGGATAGTCATAGGCTAGGACGGAATAACCAGTCTCGACCCAATGAGCTAAAGATTCCTCAATCCTTCCAATATCCTCGGCATTTCCATGACTGTATAGAATTGTTTTATGGTCAGCGCTGGGGTTGTGCCAATATTTACAAGCAATTTTGACACCGTCCTGACATTCGACAAAGAATACACTCTCATCCATCCTATATCCAGGTTCTTTAGGAGCGGGGAAAAGGATGCGATCAGCAAACAACCAGGCATAAAAGCTAAGCACTAGATAAATGAACAGACCAATCAGAGCCATTCTTCCCCATGGGAAGTATAAAATTTGGTCAACAAATGTTGAGGAAGCCAAGGTGATTATATTGGTTAGAACCATTCGAAGTTGGCTTAATCTTTATTTACTGCTAATAAAATAGGCGATGAAAATTTGTTGTATTGGAGCTGGATATGTTGGTGGACCCACCATGGCCATGATTGCCCATAAATGTGAGGGCATTGAGGTTACGGTAGTGGACTTAAATGCAGATCGTATCGCCGCTTGGAATTCAGGGGATCTTCCAGTGTACGAACCTGGACTTGAGGAGATTGTTGCCCATAACCGCAACAAGAACCTATTCTTCAGTACTGAGGTAGACGAAAAAGTAAGGGAGGCGGATGTCATCTTTATTAGCGTCAATACCCCGACCAAGGACTACGGCTCAGGAGCCGGACAGGCTGCGGATCTGCGCTTTGTTGAATCCTGTGCCCGCGGAATTGCCCGGGCGGGTGGGGGAGATAAAATAGTCGTGGAAAAATCGACCGTACCAGTGCGCACCGCCCAGATGGTAAAAGAAATCCTCGACTCTTCCAAGAATGGTCACGCTTATCAGGTCATCTCAAACCCGGAGTTTTTGGCTGAGGGTACTGCAATGACAGATTTGGAAGAACCAGACCGTGTACTGATAGGTGGAGAGACATCCGAAGCCGGACAGGTAGCCGTTGAAAAAATAGTCAGCATTTACGCACAGTGGGTGCCTCGGGAGCGGATCATCACCACCAACCTTTGGTCATCTGAGCTGTCTAAACTTACTGCGAATGCATTTTTGGCCCAGCGGATTTCAAGTATCAATGCGATATCTGCTCTTTGTGAAGCGAGTGAAGCCAATGTCGATGAGGTGGCCAAAGCGATTGGTACAGATAGTCGAATCGGGCCAAAGTTTCTTAAAAGCTCGATTGGCTTTGGAGGCTCCTGCTTCCAGAAGGATGTGCTTAACCTTTGTTATCTTTGCCGGCACTTCGACCTCGCGGAAGTGGCCGGCTACTGGGAACAGGTAATCAAGATGAACGAATACCAAAAGGAACGATTTGTCACTCGTCTGCTTGATTCGATGTTTAATACCGTATCGGGTAAACGTATTGCCATTCTCGGATATGCGTTTAAAAAAGATACCAATGACGCAAGAGAATCTCCGGCAATTGGGATTTGCCGTCGGCTCCTTGAAGAGAAAGCGAACCTTGCGATTTATGATCCTAGGGTTAGCAAAGAGAGTATCTTAAGCACTCTGGGATTTACCGAGCAAGAGGTTCAAGGCCGAATAGAATTCTGTTGTTCTGCAGAGGATGCCTGTGCTCAGTCTCATGCCATTGCCATACTTACGGAATGGGATGAATTTATTGTTTTGGACTACTCTGAGATTTATTCAAAGATGCACCATCCCGCAATTTTGTTTGATGGTCGCAACTTGCTCGATCTTGAGGAATTGAAAAAAATCGGTTACCGGGCTCATGGCATAGGCCGAGCCTAATACTTCCTGTTTTATCAGACGAGGGGTTCGCGGTTGGGCCTACCGCTCCGTTTGCTTGCCTGGTCGAGTACACCGTTAAGAAACTTCCTTGAGTTGTCCGAGCAGAAGTCTTTGCTGATCTCCAATGCCTCGTCGATGACGACAACTGGAGGGACGTCGATGCGGTAAAGTATTTCGTAGATTCCTAGGCGCAGGATGGCTAGGTCAGTCTTGGCAATACGGGAGAATTCCCAGTTGGTGACCAGTTCAGTGATCAAAGAGTCGATCTCCTCGAGTTTCTCGAGGATGCCATCCACCAATTCAACTGCATAGCCAAAGTACCCATCGGGTTTTTCCAGTCTATTTAAAAATTCTTCAAGTTCACCCGCGAGATTATCAGGTGGATTGAGTTCCCACTGGTAAAGAAACCGGAAGGCGGCAGTGCGGTTTTGGCGCCGCTGACTCCACTCTGGGTTAACGATCAGATCGAGATCCATTTTTGGCGAAATTGGGCCATTTCCAAGGCGGCATGGGCGAATTCTCTCCCGCGGTCGAGTCGACCGGTGATTCGTTCTTCGGCAGTAGCAAGGTCATCTGTGACTACGATGCCATTGATGATTGGAAGGTTGTGTTTAACAACCAAAGTCTGAATAGCGTGCCCCGCGGATTCAGCGACCAAATGATGATGGGAGGTCGATCCTTTGATCACGACTCCCAGTCCGATGAGGCAGGAAAATCTTACCGATTCCGCAAGAAGGGAAAGCCCGGCGGGTACCTCGTGGGATCCTGGTACACGCTCGACCACAAGGTCGGACGGTTTGCCATGCTCCTGCAAAACCTCAAGCACGCGATCGAGGAGGTGCTGGGTTAGCCCTTCATTAAACCGGGCACACACAATACCAAAACAAAAAGGGGATGGATCGATTACTGGTGCGGTTGGAGAATCAGTACTCATTGAAGTCAATCTTTATGATAGTAGGGTACGCTCCACAATTTCCAGTCCGTATCCTTCCAAACCAACCACCCGGCGGCGGTCGCGGGTGAGGAGTCGGAGTTTTTTAATCCCTAAGGCAGCCAGTACCTGGGCACCAATTCCATAATCACGAAAATCCATTTTTCCGGGATTTAGTTCGGAGCCTACGATTTCCTTCGCATCTTTCCTACGAGGTTCCAGGTAGATGAGGGCACCGGATTTATTTTTTGCGATAGCCTGAAGGGCTTCATCGATTCCGCTGCCTGATCGACCCTTAGTGGAGAGACCGAGAGCATCAGTCAGCACATTGGCCGACTGTACACGAACCAGTGTGGTGGAACGTTTTGAAATCTTGCCAAGGGTCAGTGCATAGTGAATGCGCCGGTCAAGCACGCTGGAAAATACATGCAATTGAAAGGTGCCAAATCTGGTGGGGAACTCAGACTCGCTGATTTTTTTAATCAGTCGTTCGCGCTGGTGGCGATATTCGATCAGAGAAGCGATCGAGATCAGTTTCATGCCCCACTTCTTTTTCAGCTTACGCAGGTCGGGCAGGCGGGCCATGGTGCCGTCCTCTTTGAGGATTTCACAGATCACACCGCTTGGGTGCAAACCGGCAAGGGAAGCAAGATCCACCGCGGCTTCGGTATGGCCAGCCCGTTCAAGTACTCCACCACTACGGGCACGTAAGGGGAAAACATGGCCGGGCTGTACTAATTCCTCTGGATTTCCAGCAGGGTTGGCCAGAATCTGAATGGTGGATGAGCGGTCAAAGGCACTGATCCCAGTGGTGATACCCTCAGCGGCGTCCACTGAAACGGTGAAGTCAGTTCGCTGGGCCTCGCGGTTGTGGGGAACCATGCTCGAAATACCCAGCTTTTTCAACTGGTTGCTAAGAAGAGGTACACAAATGAGACCCCGGGCATGGGCAATCATGTGGTTGATCGCTTCAGGTGTAACCTTGGAAGCCGCCATTACCAGGTCGCCCTCATTCTCCCGGTTTTCGTCGTCCGTTACAATTACCAAGCGTCCCTTGGCAATTTCAGAAATTGCATCTTCTACAGGATCGAACCCGGAGTTTTTAGGAGTAGGCATAGTGAAAGAACTAAATAAGAGGATGCAAATGTAGCTGAGAATAAAAAATCCTCAATCGAAAAGCACCTTTATTTAGGGAGCTAAAGGGTTTCCGGGTTTTCCAGAAACGCAAGCAGGGCCGGCTCGTCCAAGACTGGAACGCCGAGTTTCTCTGCTTTATCGAGCTTGGAACCAGCACCTGAGCCGGCCACGACAAAACTTGTGCGCTTACTTACACTGGATGCCGCTTTTCCTCCAAGAGATTCGATTCGGGTAGCGGCTTCATCACGGGTCATTGCTTGGAGAGTGCCGGTGAGTACAAAGGTTTTCCCTCTCCATGGAGCCCCACTTGGTAGATCGGTATCGATTTCTGGAGATAAACCATGACTGGCAAAGTTGTGGAGCAAGGAGTGTGTTTCGGAATCTTCAAAGAATTGCCTGATACTTCTGGCCATAATTTCTCCAATCCCTTCGATTGAAACTAATTGATCGAAGGAGGCTGTGGAAAGGTTGGGCAGGGAACGAAAAGTGCGGGCTAAATCCTTTGCGGCAGCTGCACCCACATGCTTGATTCCTAAGGCACAGATCAAACGCCAAAGATCCTGTTGCTTACTGTGCCCGATGGATTGGATTAAGTTTTCGGCTGATTTTTCCGCAAAGCCTTCGAGGGATAAGGCTTGTTCTTTGGTTAGTGCATAAAGATCCGATGTTCGGGTGACCAAATTTTGATCTACGAGTTGATCAACCACGGCTTCGCCCAGGTGGTCTATATCCATGCACCCGCGGGATGCAAAGTAGCGTAGTCTGCCCTTTATCTGTTCCGAACAATTTGTATTGGGGCATTTCCATGCTGCTTCACCTTCGCTTCGCTCCAGAGGAGTCTCGCAACATGGGCAATTTTTAGGGAAGGAGTAGGGTACACATTCGGTTGACCTTTGGGAAAGAACCACCTCGATCACCTGGGGAATAATCTCTCCTGCTTTCTCAACCACCACCCGATCGCCTATCCGGATATCTTTTCGTTGAATTTCATCTGCGTTGTGCAGACTGGCCCGGGATACCTGCGTGCCTGCGAGCTGAACAGGAGTGAGCCAGGCAACCGGGGTGATTGCACCGGTTCTCCCAACTTGTAAGTGAATATTTTCCAAAGTGGTTTCCTGCCTTTCTGTCTCAAACTTGTAGGCGATTGCCCAGCGGGGAGATTTTGCGGTGGATCCCGCTTCTCTTTGAAGATCAAAAGAGTCGAGCTTGATCACGGCACCATCTGTGGGGTAGTCGTACCCGTGTCGTAGCTGATCCAATTCGAGAATGGCCTGCCATGCCTGTTTTGCGTCTGATACCTTTTGGAAATATTCCACGGAAGGAACTTTCCATTCTCTAAGTGCCTGATGGAATTCAGATAAGGTGGAGAAGTGGTTCTGGGGATTGCACGCACCCAGTCCATAGAGAACAATTTCCAGTTTTCGTTGCCGGGCTTCTTTGGGATCCAGCAATTTTACCGTGCCTGCGGCAAGGTTCCTGGGGTTGGCATAGAGTTGGAGATTATTTTTTTCACGCTCCAGATTTATCCGCTCAAACTCCTGGTGACTCATGAAAATTTCACCGCGAATTTCGATCGTTTCAGGTGCGGGTTCGGGAAGTTGGCTGGGTAATCCCTCGATATGCTGAATGTTTTGGGTAACGATATCTCCTTCCACTCCATTGCCCCGGGTGGTTGCGGTGACCAGTTTCCCATTTTCATAAGTTAAAGAAATAGCGACGCCATCGATCTTGGGCTCCACCACATAAGAAAGTTGGTCGGTTCCAAAAATTTTTTGCAACCGTTTATCGAACTCAAAAAACTCTTTCTCGTCGTAGGTATTATCGAGACTGAGCATAGGTTGGATGTGGCGGTTGGAGCTAAATGATTCCAGTCGGTCGTCCCCGACCTGAGGTTTTACTTTTTGCGATGGCCTCTCATCTGTCTGAGAAAAAAGACCGAGCGGATCGAGATCCGCTTCCAATCGGTCTAGTTCCTTTCTTAAGAGATCGTATGCCTGATCAGAGATTTCGGGGAGGGCCTGCCGGTAGTACAATTCATCATGCCGTTTGATTTCGGCGCGTAGTTCTTCAAGTTTGGAAGTTTGTGACTTTTCTGATTTTTGAGCACCCATTTTTAGACCAGGCTGGCACTTGCCCGATCGATACGGTCCAATGCCTGTTCAAGTAAAGTCCTAGAGCATCCAAGATTGAGCCGAAGAAAACCAGGGGCACCAAAATCAGATCCGTCCGATAGACCAACCCCATGTTCTTCCAGAAAACGGTGAGGGTTTTCCACCGGTAATTTTCTGGCATCCATCCAAAGTAGATAGGTGGCGACGGGTGAGTAAGGCAGAAGCCCATTGATTTTAGATAGCCGTTCCATGGCGAGGTCACGATTGCCACGAAGATATTCCAGTAAAGATTGTCGCCATTCTTCCCCTTCGCGGTAAGCAACTTCAGCCAAGCGAAACCCCATAACCGCAGGGTCGGGTACAATTCCTGTCATCGCTTTCTTAAAGCGCATGCGAAGATCAGGATTGGAGATAATCGCAAAGGAACACCCAAAACCGGGAAGGTTGTAAGTTTTGCTAGGTGCCATCAGGGTGATGGTATTCTCCGCGGTTTCTGCATTCAGGTTGCCCAAGGGAATGTGCTTGAGTTCTGCTTCCAAAAGTAGATCGCAATGGATTTCATCGGAGCAAATGACCAGTTCTCTTTGTCTTGCCCAGATGGTAAAACGCTCCAACTCGGCCCGGGTGAAGGCTGTGCCTACTGGGTTATGAGGATGGCAGAGCATAAAGAGGTCGCCCGGTTGAGTGGGGGTATTTTCCAATAGCTCAAAATCCATGGAAAATCGCTGGTTTTCCAACTTCAGGGGTAGGCGGGTGCACTTGAGTTCGAAGTTTCCGGGAGCGGATAGGAATGGTGGGTAGACGGGTGTGTGTGTGAGGGCCTGACTGGCAAGAGATTGCTGCATTCGGCAGCATACATTGAGGGCACAAACCATGCCGGGTAACCAGACCAGCCAGTTTGGATCAATCGACCAATCGTAGAGTCTTTTGCAGTGATTCACTACGGATTCTACCAAACCGGGGTGTGCCTTGGCATATCCATAGTTGCCAAAGTCAGCTTCTTCCAGGGCAGCCTTGATTACTGGAGGGGGAGCCCGAAAATCCATATCGGCCACCCAAAGGGGCAGTATGTCTTTTCCCTGATATTTGCCCCATTTCAAACTGGGCCGGTGCCGACGATCCGGACAATCGTTAAACCAATAATCTTTGCTCAATTTAAAGTCCTTTCAGCCACCAAAATGTATTTATTGCCAAGTGTATAGATATTTCAAAGTGAAATAATTTAACTCAGCCTCAAAGGCTCTTTGAAATTCCAGACTGATTCCATGAATATGATCGAACCACCAAGTCAATCCTGCGTCCGCGGTAAACTCATTTTCTCCGAATTCCGACCATAAACCAAAGTACCGACCGCCGAGGTTTAAAGTTAGAGAAGGGGAAAGTTGGATATCAGTTCCGAGCAGTAAACTCCAAGTCATTCCATCTTTGCCCAGTCGAACCGGTTTCTCGTCATCCAAATATCCAACACCAGCCCCCAAATAGGGAGTCAGTTGTAAGGCCCGACTTCCCCTCTGGTTAAAAGTGGCAAGATAATCGACTCCTAGACTCCAAGATGAAGCATCGGTTCCTCCACTTTCAAGGGAACCATAATCGAAATATACCCCAATATCGGAATTGGAGTTGTTCGGAGCATGAGCCGTCAGGCGAAAAAAATCGCCTTCCCTGTCATCCGAGCTGCTATCGGCCATACTGTAACCAAAGCCAAGTATGTATTCACCTATCCGAGACTTTGCTGAGCATACTCCAAAAAAAATGAATGAAGTAAGAAATATGACCATAAGTATTTTCATCCGCTTTATGAAATCAAGCCGTTCGCTTCCGTCAATCGACAACTCCTAAGAGTCTTAAATATTAGAGTCCATTATCCTGGCTCCTGTGGTGGGAGAATAATCGAAAGAAAAGTAGCGTTGACACAGTCACCAGCCCCACTGAAAACCAGGCGACCCCACGGTAACCAAGAAGGCCGAGGAGCGAGTAGCCCAGGAATGGAGCCAGGGCTCCACGTAAGCCGGTAAGAACAACATGGGCTCCCATATACCTTGCTTCCATGCCTTCTGGAGCGAGCTTGGTAACCCACAGGCTCCAGGCAATTTTGGAACCGCCAACTCCAACTCCGGCAAGGCCGGCACCAACGCAGACGCCAATCAGTCCTTCGGCATGGAAATAAACCAGGGTAGCACCAATGAGAATTATGTTAAGAGTGATTCGAAAATAAAGAAAGCGTACCCGGTCAAACCATTCTCCCCAAAGCCGGGAACTGATGATTCGGGCAATAGAAAAGACAACCACAGTGACAAGAGCAATTTGTTCATTACTCAGGTTAAGCCCTCCAGATCCACCAAGGTATTCAATCCTCAAGGGGAGGGTCATGATGATTCCCAGACCCATCACCATCCATGCAAAGAGCATCTGGGAAAATAAGCGATCTTCTTTTAATAAGGTTAGGCTGTCCAGTAATCCATATGTCCGTTGGCTTTTTTCAATTGGTTGGGAAGGGATTAAATAGAGTAGAATGGCTGATGCCAAAGATACCAAGCTCATGCAAAGAAAGATCCATCCTGGTTCAGCCGACTGGCGGTCGAGGTAATTACCTGCACTGTAAGACAAGAGCATTCCAATAAAAGCCGAAAGAATGAAATTCCAGGCCAGTCTTTTTCCCCGTTCTTTGGGGCTGTAATTCCTTGAGTATACCTGAATCATAAAACCGGGCAGTTGAGAAAAACACACTTGAGCCACAAAGAGAAATCCCGCCAGCAGGTAGACATCTGAAAGGTAACTAGATGAAAATAAACAACCTGAGGAGACAAGCATAAGGCAAGCACAGAATGAGCTGACTCTTAGCCTAGTCCAAGCTGCCATTCTTTGCATGTGTGGTACGAGGAGCAATCCGGCAGATACACCTGAAGCAAGGATCGCCTTGATGGAGCTTGGAGCCTCAAGAAAGCGAATCGCTATCAGGATGGCAAAGGTTCCGAAACCGACTTCGAGGATTCCTCCCATCGAACTGTTAAGCAGGTCGAGGCGAAAGGTTTGCTTGGAAAGCTTGGATTTATCGGGTGAGTGAGACACAAAATTCAAATATAAAGAGCAACCATGCGTTAAAAAGAATCTTAGATCGAATGAATAAGCCTTGTTTCATCCAAAAAGGTAGGGTTTTGTGATCTTTTGTATTTTTGAATCAAAATTTATGACTCCATTCCAATTATTTCCTCCAAGTCTTGTACCCAGATTTTTGGTTTTTTTATTGCTCTGCTGTTCCTTGATGGCTTCTCCAACCTATGAGTGGACACCGGACCATATGCAGGTTGGTGTGCGCTGGCAGCCCTCAGTTTCCCGACCACTCAACAATGCCTATGAAATTTCCCGGCCGGTTCTAGCTAAGCATAGCAGTTATGTGATGTTGTGGGTGGCCTGGTCCCAGGTTGAGCCCAATGCGGCTAATTGCGACTACAAGAAAAGGCCATCGGGTGGGTTGAGAATGTTTGACCAGGTTGTGGATATGGCGAACGAGCAGGGATTGTTTGTGGAGTTCGTATTTTTTGGCACTCCGGGGTGGGCGGCGGAAGTTGCTCCCAACGGGGGGAAACGACCTAAGCCCGGATACTTCAGTGCATTTATGACCCGTCTGGCCACGCACTTCAAGGGACGGGTGCACTCCTGGCAGCTTGGTCACGAGACCAATCTTAAGAGCATCATTCCGGGTGCGGATGTTGAATTTTTGCATAATGAAATTTTTATCAAAGGAGCCCAAGCAGTACGCGGTGTCTACAATGCCGAACCTGCACTGCCTGTACTGATTTCGACCTCGGGTACATCTCCCTGCGAGGGATGCCCAGTGATCGATGGGCTGGATGGGCGTGGTGGCCGGGCGGTCAATGATTACCTCGAGCAAAAAGTGAAGAACCAAACATTGATGGAATTAGTGGACTGCCTGAATATCAATGTATCTGACCATCATGATGGCTACGGGATGATGGATGGTAGTTTTGTTACATCGACCTGGGGGAATTATGATCTGTTTCGCAAGAAACTAGACCGCGAGGGGTATTGGTGGAAACCGATTGTTTCAGCGGAGGCATGGGTTAACTGGGATGATGGAAACCTCGGGACCATGGTGTTGAGTGCTGATGTTAATGGGGACGGCGTCAGAAATGAAATCGATGGATTTTACAAGACCCTCACCCTGATGGGGCAGTGTATGGAGCGGGGTATGAATGTGATGAATTTTCTCTGGACGGACAACGAGAGTCCCTGGTCTATGGGCCTGACCAAAAGGCGAGACTACAATGGGAGGGTGGGCGAATTGCGGCCCGATCTTGTCATTCCGGCAAGCGACCAGGGGCCGGCCATCATTACCCGTAAGGTGTCCTTACGCGGCGGAGACAAGGATTTTACGGTGGCAGACGGACAGGGAGAAATTTTTACTATCGAGGATTATCAGGTTCCATCAGACCCGAATCACCTGATGTACTATGTCTGGCAATGGTTTGCTCAGGCGGGCGGTGGAACGGATGAGGTTATCCGCCATGCACT
>Ga0181587_10003832_pt1 | contig 12495 bp, 8 predicted proteins | sample 071ome_27_FD_132463 | JGI IMG/M metagenome (GOLD analysis project Ga0181587, IMG submission 132463) | Coastal salt marsh microbial communities from the Groves Creek Marsh, Skidaway Island, Georgia - 071409AT metaG (megahit assembly) | ecosystem: Environmental > Aquatic > Marine > Intertidal zone...
GAAGAAATCGAGGCCGGCTTGCGCTGGGCGCAGGACCACTACCTGGCGCTGGGTGTTACAGCGGTCCAGGACGCGTACGTGGAACTGGAAGGCAACAGCTACTATCGCTCGCTGCCGGCATGGACGGCCCTGGCCGAGTCCGGTGACCTTAAGCTGCGCGCTTCTTTGTCACTGGCCTGGCGCGCGGCGGATGGCGGGCAGCAGCTCGAGACCATGAAGCAGCTGCGCGCAAGGCATTCGGGCAAGCGTTTGCGGGTGGACACCATCAAGTTCTGGGCTGACGGCGTCATCGAAACCCGAACCGCCATGCTGTTGGAGCCATACACGGATCAGCCGGACTGGCACGGGCTGATGATGATTCCCCGTCAGGACCTGATGAAGCATGTACCGCTGATCGATGCCGCCGGCTTCCAGGCCCACATACATGCCATTGGTGATGCCACGGTGCGATACGCGTTGGACGCGATCGAGGCGGCCTGGGCGCGCAATGGCCGACGCGACGCGCGACACCATATCAACCACCTGCAGTTTGTGCACCCTGACGACATTGGCCGGTTCCGGGCCCTGGACGTCGGCGCCAGCTTTGAGCCCTACTGGTTTTATTACGACGGCTACATCCGGAAATTGACCATACCGCGCGTGGGGCCGGAAAGGATGCGCAACGCCTATCCGGTTCGCTCTATCCTCGACACCGGCGCGCGCGTGGCATTTTCCAGTGACTGGTCGGTAAGCTCGGCCGATCCCCTGCTGGGGATCGAAACGGCTGTGACCCATACCGATCCCCACAGCAACGAGGGCGAGGTGCTTCTTCCGGAGCAGCGACTCAGCCTGGACGAAGCCATTGCCGCCTATACCATTCGCGCGGCCGAGCTCAATTTTCTAGACCAGCAGACCGGCAGCATCGAGCCCGGCAAGCTGGCCGATATCATCATCCTCGATAAAGACCTGTTTGCGATTCCTCCCGGCGCCATTTCGGACAGCCGTGTGACGGCCACGCTCATCGACGGTGAAGTGGTCTACGGCGCCCTGGAATGACCGCGATATCCATTCATTTATCGACCGATGGGGCGACCAGGGATGCGGCGCCCTAGCTGGAGCCGCCGCCGTTTTCTGGGCGCGGTCGCCGCCGCGCCGGCGATGACCTACGTGGCGCGTGCCTCCGCCGCGCCGCATGTCGCGGTGGTGGGTGCCGGCGCCTTCGGTATGTGGACTGCCGATCAGCTGCATCGCCGAGGCGCACGCGTGACCCTCATCGACGCTTACGGGCCCGGCAGCCCCCGGGCCAGTTCGGGCGGAGACAGCCGGGTGATCCGCGCGGTTTACGGGCCCGATCGTATTTATGTCGATATGGTCAAAAGATCCTTTGAATTGTGGGAAGAACTGGCGGCACTGACCACGCGCGATCTCTACACCGAGACCGGTGCACTGTGGATGCACCGGGGCGGTGATGACTACCTGCGGTCTGCTTTGCCATTCATGCACGCGGCGGGCTTTCCCCTGGAGCCTGTCGACCTCGACGACGCCCGGCGGCGCTGGCCGCAGATTTCATTCGACGGGGTCAGGTCTGTCTGGTTGGAACATCGAGCCGGCGCCCTGGCGGCGAGGGATTGCGTCCGGTTTATGCATCAGCTTCGACAGCAACAGGGTGGGGACTATCTTCGTGTTCGCGCGCGCCCCGGTCCGATTCGGTCTGGCGTGATGACCCGGCTGTTGCTGGACGACGGAACTCAGCTTGAAGCGGATGCCTATGTTTTTGCCTGTGGCCCGTGGCTGAGCAAGCTTTTCCCCGATGTCATGGGTCAGTTCATTCGTCCGACCCGCCAGGAAGTCCACTACTTCGGTCCGCCGCCGGGCAACCGTTCTTTCGGGGCCGGCAGCATGCCAACCTGGATCGATTTCGGGCAGCGGGTCTTCTACGGTCTGCCGGATTTACGGGGCCGCGGGTTCAAAATCGCTGACGATACCCGCGGCGAGCTTTTTGACCCGGATGAGGGTGATCGCACGCCCAGTCCCGAGGCCATCGCGCGCGCGCGCGCGATGATGGCCCAACGGTTTCCATCGATGCGCGACGCGCCGTTGCTGGAAGCCAGGGTCTGCCAGTATGAAAACAGCCCAGACGGCCACCTGATCATCGATCGCCACCCGGGCGCAACCAACACATGGCTGGTTGGCGGTGGCTCCGGCCATGGCTTCAAGCTGTCGCCGGCGGTGGGGCAGATGGTCGCCGGCCACCTGCTGGACCAACGACCGGTGGAGCCCGAGTTCGCTCTGACCAGGTTGGTCGATATGACGGAGCAGGGGACCCAGTTTGAAAGCCGGGGGGAGGGCGCGTGATCGCTGGGACACAAGGGTCGCATAGATCGGGTGCTGATGAATCGGATCAGTGCCGGTCGTCTTCGCAATGGTGGGTGCCGGCTGCAAGACACCGGCTGGTCGGTTTAATATGATCACGGTCGTTACCCGACGCGGGCAGTCCACGCTGGGTTGCCGTGATTCGAACAAAGGGGTAAGGGAATGGCAGAGAATGGAAAAGCGCGCGAGATGTTTCTCCTGGGTATGGAGAGCTTTCGCTCCAATGGTCGATTGGAGCTTGAGGAGTTGGATCGGATCATCGCGCTTGGTCTGGAGGACGGAAGTCTAGATTCCGCGGAGCGGTCGATACTGATAGACATCATTAGCAGCATGAGCTCTAAAGACCTGACGCCGGAGGTATGGCTCCGCGTTGAGCAAATTGTTCAAGTATTTCAACTCGATGGCCCCGTCTGAGCGGTCTTTCGGGGCGGAATGCCCGTCCTGTTCAGTCGGATCTGACAGTCTGCATCGCTTGCTGCCAACTTGCTAACTGGGCTCCGTGGTCTATATTGAGAGTTACCCTCTAAGGATTGGGTGTGACCTGTTTGATGCCGTCACAACGACACGGAGCCGTCCGGATCAGAGGATACCTGGCACAGGATGTCGCTCTACGCTGAGCTTAAACGTCGAAGTGTTCTGAAGGCCTGCATGACTTATATCGTGTTGTGCTGGCTGGTTTTGCAGATCATCGATGTTCTGATCCCCATTCTCGACTTGCCCAACTGGGTGGCAAAGCTGATTTTCCTGCTATTGGTATTGGGGTTGCCGATTGTCACCATCTTGTCATGGTCTTTCGATCTGAAGGGCGGCGAACTCCTGCGAGATCCTGCTGATATTGACTACTTTCAGGGTTCCCTGAGACGAGATGGTAAAGGCGGTGCTGAGCCAGACAGAAAGACCCGGTGTTGCGCCATTGTCACGATGACGGCGCTTTATGCCACGGGTATCGCCGCAACCATTCACCTTCGCGAGTCACAGCAGATTGGCCTGGATATGCACCTGCTCAGCGCGGCTTTGGCCACGGAATTGGATCGGTCGCTGGCCCATGAATCCGCGGACATGGAAACCTTACGGGCGCGTATCTCGACATTTGAAGCTTTCTCCTTCGCTGACTTCGAGACCTACGCGGGGCGCTTGCTGGCTGAACACTCCGATGTTCGGGCCGTGGAGTGGGTGCCGAGGGTTCGCAAAGAGGATGTCGGCTCATTTCAGAGTCTCATGGCCGCTCGTTATCCCGGTTACATGATCAAGCAATTCGATCAAGCGGGCCGCGAGCTTGAACAGCTAGAGGGCGAGGAGTTTTTTCCCGTGGCGCACACGATGCCGAGGGCAGGCAACGACAACGTCATTGGCTTCGATCTTGGCTCACGACCTGAAAGGCGTGCGGCGATCGAAAATTCAATTGAATCGGGAAGGGATCAGCTCAGCGCCATCGTCACCCTGGTGCAGACGGGGCGGCCCGGTCTGCTGTTGCTCAAGCCCGTCTTTGGAGCTTCGATTTTTCCGGTCAACCATGTGGCCCGGCGGCAAAATATCCAGGGGTTTGTTTTGAGCGTTCTGGATGTGGACAAGATGCTGCAGCGATCCTTGCTGGCCGCCAACAGCGTGCACGAGTTTGAAGGACGCATCACGCTGGCTCACGCCGAAAATTCGGATGCCTCGCCGGTGGCCGCTTTCTCCAATAATCCCAGCGGTGAGTACGCCCATACCTACAAGGCCGTTGCCGTGCTGGGCGAGCGGTTTGGCGTTGATCTGCGGTTGCAGATCGAGCCCAGCAGGGCCATGGTCAGAGACATGTATTCCAACCTTCACTGGTGGGTAGGCGCCATCGGGCTTTTGATGGCCATCTTTTTCGCGGCCGCGCTGCGTGGGCGCGGTCAAGTCGTCACAGGCTATCAGGATCAATCTGCCAAAGCCGTTTCCGTGATCGTCGCGCCGACGTCCAAGCCTGTTGGCCTGGCAGGGGGAGAAGGGCTGATCAATTTGCCGGGAGATCACCCCTGACTTCACTGTGGCCTGGCGTTGAGCGTCTGAATGCCGGACCGAGGCCCGCTGGTGCCGCCATTATTGGGGCGGCGCTGTGTCTCTTTTTGAATTCACCAGGCTGTATGCAACGTAGTATTTGTAGATGTTCGACACGTACTGGACGGTTTCGCGTCCAATTTCCCGCGCTGCGATCAATTCCACATTCTTGAACCAGATGTTCGGGTCGAGACCTGCCTCGCGTGCTTTGTCGCGCATCTTTCTGACCCTTGCCGGCCCGGCATTGTAGGCGGCAAAAGAGAACAGGGTCTGGTTCAGTTCGCTCATCGCCGTGTCGCTGAAATAGCGATCGCGCAGGAAACGCAGGTACTTGGTCCCCGCATGAATGTTGGGTTCCAGTTCCTCGATATTGCTGATGCCGACGTTGGGGTCGGCCGCGGTGCTCGGCAGCAGCTGCATGACGCCAATGGCGCCGGCAGGGCTGCGCACGCTCTGATCCAGCCTGGACTCCTGGTAGCCTTGAGCGGCGATGAGCAGCGGATCAAAGCCATACGTATCCCCGTACAGCTGAAACAGGTGGATGGTCGTGTCAAAGCGGCCGAGTTCATCCGGGTCCATCGCGCGTGCGACCCAGTCGGCGTTGTCAAAATAGCGCTTGATCAGCACATTGCCGATGAGCGTGCCTTGCCGGTGGGTCTTGATAAATGCGTTGACCTCCTGTGCCAGTAGCGGGCTCTCCTTGCGGAAAGCCCAGGCGATGCGGCGGCCCGAACGGATGACGAGATCTTCATGCACATGGATATCCGGCAGTACCTGTGCCCAGAACCTGGCTTTATAGCTGTCCATGGCGATCAGCGGCAGGAGGTCAGCAGACACCATTTCCAGCAGGTCCTCGTCGTCCAGTTGTTGTGGCGCCGGCACGATATCGACGGGTTCGAGCCCTTGACGGGCGAACTCCGCGTTCAATTCCCGCAAGCTGGAGATGTAGCTGCTTCCCGGCTTGGCGTACACGCGGCGCCCCGCCAGCTCCGAGAGCGAACTCAAGGCCGCGCCGCTGGGCCCGGACACGATGATTTCACTGATATCCCGTGACAGGGGGTCGCTGAAATCGACGATCTCCAGGCGATCATCTGTGATGCTCATGCCGGCCGCGATGATGTCACCATATCCCGCCTCCAGCGCATCGATGAGCCGATCGAATTCCACCGGAACCAGTACGACATGCACCTTCAGGTGGCGGGTCTCAAGTTTTTCATTGATGAATTGCTCGAATTGCTGTGAGAGATCGTAGGTCAGGCCTTTCTGCTGGGGGCCGTCGAGAAAATAACCGCCCAACTGGTACACCGTCAGTATGCGCACGATTCGGCGCTCGACCATGGCGTCGAAATCACCGGTCCATGGCTCTCCAAATGGCGCCAACTCTGATGGAAGACCCAACTCCTCCATGCTCAGCAGAGGTTGCCCCGTCGTGGCGTCGCGGTTGGTGTTCATCGCTTCGCTGGTCGGCGTCTCCATCGGGTCAGCGGCCGGCTCAGGCGGGCCGCTGGCGGAGTCATCGCAACCCAACAAAAGCAACAGGCCCAAGGCCAGGGCCGGACCCTTGAGGCGGGTGATTTCAGGGCGGGATTGGCTGCTGAAAGGCATCGGGTGATCGTCTCATGATGACCATCGGGGTTTCAAGCACGCTCTTTCCCTGCCTGTTTGACGGCAGCGCGTTATTCGCGGTCGCGGTCGTCTGCTTTCCTGGCCGCTACGCACTCGGGTATGTTGTCGAACATTCTGGGGAGATAGTAGCGCTGATGCAGCGTCGCATCCCCGAAGCTGGAGTAAAACCGCTCACAGTCCTCCCGGGTTTTGCGTTTCTCTGACGCGCATTGCTCGATTTTCTCCTCACGCAGCGGCTTGAGCAGACGTTCGCGGGCCTCCTCGCAGATCTGTTTCAGTTCCTCCAGCGACTTTTCAGTCATCCGGTCCGGGCATAAGCCACCGGTGACTGCCGCGACCAGATCCGACCGGCTTTTCACCAGCCGGGAGTCCACGCGCGCTTGAATGGTCTGCCGATGCGTACCCAGCAACCGCTGGGCGGAAAAATCCTCATACACGCGGACAATGACAGGGAAGTTCTGGCAATACATGGCCTTCAGCGATTCGGCGTGGAAGACCAGTGTCTGCCCCTTTCTTTCGACGGTCCGCTCGATAATGACCTGGGCATGACGGTTGGACGGGTCGGGTATGTGGGCCTGCAGCAGGCTGCCGATGGGCAGATTGGGTTTGGCCTTCACCGTCAGCATCAGGGAATAGGACATATCGTCGATGTGAATGCCGAAATGTGTGCTGGTCGTGGTGAGGTACCTGGATTCAAGGTTCTCAGGCAGAGGCCCCAGGGCGGCCGTGGAAATGGAGCGAACCCGATCGCCGTCGCCACCTTTTGACCGTTGGTCATCCCTGTCGTCGAGGTATTCCCGGGCGGACTCGTAGCCCTCCGCCGCCGCGGTTCTTTGCGCATCCGTGGGCGGCGCGGGCAGGGCCAGTTTCTCGCTCTTCACACCTGGCGGACAGGACGCGGCGTAGTGCACGCATCCGTCTTCATCGACCCATTTGCACATTTCCCCCGCGCATGCTGTGCCGGCCAGGACAAGCAGGCCCACGACTCCAATGGCGCCAGGGAACGTTCGCATCCCACCCCTCGCATCGAAAGAGGCTCTTGCTGTATTAGAGTGAGTGCTGTCGGGCAAGTTCCTCCGGGGATTTGCCCCCCAGGCGCCCTGCTGGTCATGGCATGAAGCACCCGGCGGATCGTGAGCGACCGCGAGAAGATTGAGAATGAAGTCAGCTCAATGGGCTCGGTGAGGTCGAATCGGTCGCGTTCGCTCAAGTAGACGCCATGACGGCTTTGTTCGCTCGTTGAGGAGTCGCAGCCAGGCGACCTGATCCTATCGGATAAAAGTGGTTTCCTGCCCGCCGCGTGCACTGCCCACGATGCACTCAAGGAGTGTTAGGATCAGATCAGAGCTTCGATCAGCTGTCTTTGCGAACCACGACGTAGGTCTCATCGTTGAACCACAGCCCCCCATACTCTTTCAGCACCGATTGGGTTGCCTCCAGGTAGTTCCGGCCGGTCATGACCTCATTCAGCCTGTCGTCCTCGATCTGCGCGACATAGACAGCCGCGTTCCAGGCAGCGAACAGGGTAGAGGTGCCAATGCTGGAGGCAATTTCGGTCGGCAGGGCGTGCATTTCATAGCTGAACACCGCGCGGTCGTCCGAGTTCGCGCTGAAGGAATAGCGTCCGGATTCATCCGCCAGCTCATTTCGCAAAGCGTTAAGGATGTCATGGCGTCCCGTCGGGAATGGGTCTTCCCCCGGCCAGACGCGACGCACGATTTCCAGGCCCGGATCGTTGCCGTAAGAATGGATGCCCAGCAGGCGGCCGCCTTTGCCCAGCGCGCGGGTCAGGGGTGCGACCACTTTTTCCACCTTGAAACCGGCGCTCATGCGTGAGCGGTAGGGCTGAGACGCGATCACGAGATCGAAGTCGGCGTGCTGCGGACCCTTGCGGGGGATGACGTCGTCGAGCAGAAAGCGGTAATCCTCCCGGTATATCACCAGCACCGCCGGTTTTTCATAGATGGGATTGCCGGTCTTGGGGCTGTGCTTGGCCTGCCAGTGGCTGACCAGGAAATCATCGAGCGACTTGATCTGCTCATCGAACTGAAAAGCCGTGTTGCCTTTAAGTGCTACCTCTTTCCACTCGACTTTGCTCGCCATGTTCTCATTGCGGGGCGAAAGCCAGGGCGCCTCGGCGTAGTACATATTGGTGAACACCAGCACGGTAGAGGGGTGCTCGAAAAGCCGATCCGCCATTTTTGCCAGGGTCAGCCGCACATCCTCCAAGCTGACTTCCTTGCCGGAGATATAAAACGGCAACGTTGGAAATCGACAATGCATCTCCCGAAAAACCCGTGAAAGCACCGTCCCGTCGCCGATGCCGGCGTCGAAGACACGAAGCGCGGGCGGCGTTGGCGTGATGTGCCTCAGTTCGCGTCCGACGCGTTCAGCGACCTTTTCTTTTTCGCTGCAGGTGTTGATGAAAAGGAGATATTTCTGGCGATTGTCGAAGAAGCGAAAGTCGCGCTCGCTCGACGCCTCATGCTCGCCCTCCGCCTCGGTGGCGGCCTGGCGTGACTGGAGGTTCAGGTGATCGCGTGACATCACATGCAGGGCGCTCGGGTCGATTTCGGCCGGGACTTTGCCTCCCCGGGTCGAGATGTAGCCCGTCACTTTTTCCCAGGTCTCCGGGGTGACGCGCGAGCCGTCACGCAATCGCGAGACGAATTTGCCGTCATTCACCGCCAGTTTGCCGAATGTCGATTCGGCAATTTTTTCCCGCTGGCAGAACGCCGTGATGGCCTCGAGCAGGCTGGTGTCGACGTGCGCTGCCTGACTTGCTGGTGTCCCGTTTTCCATGCCGCCACTCTTACCATCCTGTTTTTGGGATTACTACCATAGTTTTTATTTTAATAAAAAGTGGGATGAATCCCACTTCATGGGATAAAAGTCTTGGGCCGCCTGCCGGGCCGGCAAGGGAAACCCTTTCGATGGTGCCCTTTCCGGGCGTTTCGCGTTGAGTAGGCGTGTCGTCCGCCAGAGCGATCATGGGCTTTTAGCCACCCAAAGGCGACGTGCACGGCGGCGTGCTGGAAATCGCCTGTGCAGCCGCAGCCTGAAGCATGAGCCGCTGGCTCCCGGAAACACCGCGAATGTTGTGCTTTGGCAATGTCCCAAGGGATCGACCCGAGATGGTCGCAAACAGGACATAGGCCGTCGGCTGGGCGCTGGACCAGGCGCGCCAACCCTGTAAGGGTCATCTGCCGGCGTCGAATCGGGCGACGCCGGCGCTTTTCTTGGTTCGGAAGCCGATGGCCCTGTCGGCCGTCATTGTCCTACGTCATCGCCAAGCGCCTGGCGCCAGGCGTGGATGGCACCGTTTTGCTCCCAGGCTACCACCACGATCCCGTCTCTCATGGCGACGGTGGGATACGAAGCCGTCCCACCCGGCTCTGAGACGGCCTCGGCGCCGGAAAAGGTGGCTCCGTGATCATCGCTGTGGCTGACAAAGACGCGACGCTCACTTTCGTCCTCTTTGGCATGCCAGGCCACCCAGACCTGGGCAAGGTCGCTTGCCAGCGCGGGTGCGTCCGAGATCAGGGCGTTCAGCTGCAGGGGCCTGGCTTCTGTGAACGCAGCATCTCCAGGTGCTGAGCGGGCAAACCAGACGCCAGAGGGTTGGTCGGTCTCTGAATACCAGGCCGTGTAATCCCAGGCATCCGCCCCGGCCACGGCTATGCTTTTGAGCGGGCAGCCTTCGAGCCGCCAGGATTGGTCGCCGAGCCGCACCGGCTTACCGATCGCGTCGAGTTGCGCGTCGAAACGTCGAATGTGGGGGTCTCGTTGAGACTCCGCGTCCACCATCCGCGAGCTTACCAGCAAGTGATCGTCCGACCAGCGGGAATCCGGCTGGCAGCATGGGCAGACCTCCTGGAACAGGGACTGGTCCTGTGTCCAGTTCAGCCCGCCATCGGTTGAGCGTGCTGCGAACAGATGTGCAGGCGACTCCGTCTCAGCCGAGTGCCTGCTGTCCAGCCACAGGGCGAATACCGCTCCGCTGGGGCTGGCGGCGAGGCTGATGAAGGTCGCGGAAGCCGCGATGCCGCTGTGAGAGGTTTCGCTGAGGTCGTTGCCCGCGGGCCGATTCAGTGTTCGTGGAGCATCAAAGCCGTCATCAATACCTTTCAGATAACTGACGTTGATCACCGGTTTTCCCGTGACGGGTGATATCCCGGTGGCTGGATACAACACGTGCAGGTGGTCGCTGCCATCGATGGCGATGCGGGGCCGGCTCAACGCTGAGCCCCTGACCGTTCCCGGTTCGGGATTCAGGCGGGTACTGGCCGCGTCGGGTGCCGCTGCTGCGGGCCAGCGGAGCAGGTGCAGATCATCCCGCGAGGCGTGGCCGGCGCCCTCGATGCGCTCGCCTTTGACCACCCACAACAGCCATGTGGTGCCCTTGCTGTCGATAACGGCTTGCACGCCTGTCGATCGCATGCCGTCTGCGGAGACCTGTATCGCCTCGCCGGCCGCGACGCCCAATGGCGTCAGGACGAGGATCATGGGTAGGGCCAAAAGGGTGGCGTTACGTGCCAGTTTTATTGACTGCCGGAATAATAAACTGATCATTTTTTCAGCACCTCTGTGTGACGGTCCACAAGCAGGCGTAGAGTACATACCCTGCTCGTGTCAAGCCATCAAGCGCCCAAGCCGGCGGTACCCACGGCAAGACTTGATGGCTCTATAGCCAGCCGAGTGTTTCAGGCAGCCACAGGCTGAGTGCGGGCAGGGAGACGAGGAGCGCGAGACGCAACAGGTCTGCAGCCAGGAACGGGAGCACACCCCGGTAAACTTCGCCCAAGGGGAGGTCCCGTGCCATTCCGTGCAGCACGAATACATTGATGCCGAAGGGCGGGGTGATCATGCCCATTTCAATCACCACCACGTTGATCACACCCCACCAGACCGGGTCATAGCCCATGCTGATGACCAGTGGGAACGCGACGGGCAAGGTAATGACCATGGCAGCGATGGTATCCAGCACCGAGCCCAGCATGAGGTAAAACAGCAGCAGCCCGATCAGCACCAGCGGCGCGGACAGACCCAGGCTGTTGATGCCGTCGACGATGGCCGTTGGCAAGCCGGAGAGGGCGGCAAAATACGAGAAGATCGAGGCGCCGATGATGATGATGAAAATCATGCCCGTGTTGGCGGCGGTCTCGCTGAGGCTGGTTAAAAAGCCACGCAGCGAGAGCCGGCGATTGATCAGGACAAGCAATAACGTGACCGAACTGCCAACCGCCGCTGCCTCGGGCACGGTGAAAATGCCACCATAAATGCCGAGCATCATCGCGGTAATGAGCGTCAGCGCCGGCCCGCTTTGCCGCAGTGCCTTGCGGCGCGCGCTGACGCTTTCGCGGATGCCGCGAGGGGCGATCTCCGGGCGCGCGCGGGTCAGCACCGCGACGGCGCCCAGGTTGAACACGACCGCAAGGATGCCGGGAACGGCCGCCGCCAGGAACAGGGCGATGATCGATGTCTCCGTGAGCACGCCATACAGTAGCAGCACCAGGGAGGGAGGAATGATCATTCCCAGGGTGCCGCCCGCCGCGATGGTGCCGGCGGCCAGTGAGCGGGCGTAGCCGCGCTCGAGCATTTCCGGTAACGCCACCCTCACCATGGTGGCGGCGGTGGCAATCGAGGAACCACAGACCGCGCCGAATCCAGCGCTGGCGGCGATGGTTGCAAAAACCAATCCGCCGCGCCGGTGACCGACGAAAACGTGCGCCAGGCGGAACAGGTCGGCGGAAATACCGCCTGCATGCGCCAGGTTACCCATCAGCAGAAACAGGGCGATGATAGCCAGTCCTTCCGAGGCCATCGCAGCCGAGGGTTCGATCGACAGTAGCGCAAACGCGGGCTCGAAACCGATCAAGATGCCCACGCCCACCACTCCCACCAGCGCCATGGCGACGCCGACAGGCACATGAAAAGCCACCAGCAGCAATAGCGCCGGCAGGCCCAGAACGCCAAGCCACATGGAGTCAGTCATCAGATGTGACCGCCGAATGGTCCGGCGGCGCCGCTAATGTTTCCAGCGCGGGCACGGTGCCCGTGATGGCCGCGCGCGCCCATGCCGTCAGTACATAGACCTGTACCAGCGAACTGACGACCATGATGAAGGTCACGCCCCACCACCATGGCGCCAGCATCATTTCACGGGTCGGCGTCGTTCGCCCGGCTGCCGAAAAATCGCTCGACATCACAGCGAATTGCCAGGCAAGGAGGCCGAAAAAGAGCAGGGTGGCGGTGGCTGCGCCGGTTTCCAGCCAGGCGGAAGCTCGTTCGCCCAGGCGTTTTCCCAATAGTCGGATAGACAGGTTGGAGCGCCTCAGCAGGCCCGCGGGAAAACAGGATGCGATGACAACCGGCAGGATCAGTTCGCCATAATCGGAAAACCCTGCTACGCGCGGCCAACCCAGCGCGCGGGCGGATCCGTCGTAAAAAATCAGCAACCCCATCAGGGCCAGGCCGAAAAAGCCGATCAGCGCC
>Ga0181587_10003853_pt1 | contig 12454 bp, 9 predicted proteins | sample 071ome_27_FD_132463 | JGI IMG/M metagenome (GOLD analysis project Ga0181587, IMG submission 132463) | Coastal salt marsh microbial communities from the Groves Creek Marsh, Skidaway Island, Georgia - 071409AT metaG (megahit assembly) | ecosystem: Environmental > Aquatic > Marine > Intertidal zone...
AGCGCTTCCAGGTCATGCCGTTGGCCAGCGCGACCTTGCCCGACGAGCCGGCCGGGTAGCCGGTGATGTCGTCGACGAGTCGGACCTTGGTACCACGCTTGAAGGTGGCGGCTTGGAGTTCGGCGGTGGAAGGCACGAGTGAGGAATCTAGCGGGCCGGTCACTGCGGCAGCGACACCGGAAGTGGTGGGCCGATCGACCGGTTTCTGACGGAGCGTCAGGCTTGGCTACGGTGGAGGCACCCTGAGCTGACAGGAGGCTGCCATGGCCGCGCTTACCCCCGAGCAACTTGACTTCGTTCCGTTCGACGCAGACAACCACTATTACGAGGCGCTTGATGCCTTCACCCGGCATGTTCCCGAGGCGATGCAGCCGCGGATCGTGCAGTGGGTTGACATGGGAGGCCGTAAACACCACCTCGTTGGCGGGAAGCTCGCCAAAGCGGTGGCGAACCCGACGTGGGACCCGATCGCGAAGCCGGGTGCGCTGCGCCCGTATTTCGAAGGCAACCCGGATCGCTTGAACCCGCTCGAGATGCTCAAGGATCGTGAGCCGCTGCCGGCGTACTACATGGATCCCGCTGAACGGGTGAAGATCATTGAGCAGCAGGGGCTGCAGGGGGTCTGGCTGTTTCCGACGCTGGGCGTGTTGTACGAGGAGATCATCAAGGACGACGTTGATGCGGTCGTGACGATGATGCAGGCGTTCAACCGCTGGCTGCTCGACGACTGGTCCTACAACTACGAGAACACGATCTTCTCCGCCCCCTACCTTGCGCTCGGCGACGTCGACGCGGCGGTCGCCGAGGTCGACAAGGTGCTTGCCTTGGGTGCCCAGGTGCTGGTCATGCGCCCCGCGCCTGTCACGACTCGACTCGGCGTTGTTTCGCCGTTCAGCGCCCAGTTCGATCCGTTCTGGGCCCGTATCAATGAAGCTGGGGTCACGGTTGTGATTCACGCCGCCGATAGTGGCTACTCGTCGCAGGGGTATGCCGATGACCGGTTCTCGTCGGTGGGTATGGGCGGTGGCGCGGGCCCGTCGCTGAAGGGATTTGCGATCGAGCGGGCGGCGCAGGACTTCTTGATCCAAGCGGTCTTCGAGAAGCTGTTCGTGCGGTTCCCGAATCTGCGGATGGCATCCGTCGAGAACGGGTCGGATTTCCTCGGCCCAATGTTCCGCAAGTTCGACCAGACGGCCAAGAAGTCGTACTGGTGGTTCGATGATCACCCGGTTGACACCTTCAAGCAGCACGTCTGGATGAACCCCTTCTGGGAGGACGACGTCGATGAGGTTGTTGAGCTGATGGGTGCGGATCGGGTGATCTTTGGGTCGGACTGGCCCCACATCGAAGGGATGCCGCAGCCTCTCGACTACCTGGTTGAGCTGAAGAACCTCGACGACGCCCAGATCAAGCAGGTCATGCTCGACAATGTGACCCTCTTGAACACGCCGCGACCCTGCTGATTGCCGGTCGGGATTTGTTTGGCCCCGGCTTTCCAATGATGTGAACGATCACTAACATCATGGGTATGAGCGATCTGTCTATCGAAGAGATCCGGGCTGAAGTTGAGGCCTGGCTGGACGAAAACTGGGACGAGAGCCTGTCCGTCGGCGAATGGTGGGACCGACTCGGACCAAGCGGGTACGCACACCCGATGCTGGCCCCCAATGCGTACGGCAAGGGCTACTCGCAGTCCCAAGCTGCCGCAGTGATGGCGATCATGGCCGATCGCGAGGTGATGGGCCCGCCCACCGGCCTCGGCCGCATGTTGGCCGCCCCGACGATCGCTACCCACGGCACGCAGGAGCAGGTCGACGAGTTCCTGCCCTCGATCATGGACGGATCGGTTGGCTGGTGCCAGCTGTTCTCCGAGCCCGGTGCGGGATCCGACCTCGCTGGTCTGACCTGTAAGGCCGAGCGCGACGGTGACGAATGGGTCATCACCGGGCAAAAGGTGTGGACCTCAGGTGGGCAGATTGCCGATATGGGCATGCTGATCGCCCGTACCGACCCCAACGCTCCCAAGCACAAGGGCATTACCTACTTCGCCTTCGATATGCATCAGCCGGGCGTGACCGTTCGGCCCCTCACGGAGATGACGGGCCGTGCCCTGTTCAACGAGGTGTTCATCGACGAAGCACGCGTGCCCCACGCCAACATCATTGGCGAAGAAAATATGGGTTGGTCGGTCGCCAACACGACCCTGATGTTTGAGCGTGCCTCGCTCGGGTCCGCCGGGAAGTCTCCTGCATCGGCCGCTGGCTCTGGGGTGCGTTCGGTCCGCAACGAGCCGGTCACCAAGTTCAACCGCCGCGCCGCAGGCGAGGGCGGGGTTCCGCCGCTTGGTATCGGCCTGTGGCAGTACCTCGTCAATGCGGCCGAGAAGTCCGGCCGGAACACCGACCCAGTGCTTCGACAGGAACTGGTGAAGCTCTGGTCGACCATCGAGGTGAACCGGCTGTCGATTCAGCGGGCCAAGGACCCGAAGCAGCGCACCGGCGCCGAGCCGAACATTGGCAAGCTCGTGATGTCGGACTTGTTCCGGACCTTCCGCGAGGTCGGACTCTCGGTGATCGGTGCCGACGGCATGCTGACGGGCGAATCCGACACCCAGTCTGGGGGAGCGGTCAGCGAAATCGCCATGTTCTCACCGGGGCCGTCGATCTATGGCGGTACCGATCAGATCCAGCGCAACATCATCGGCGAGCGCGTGCTCGGCCTGCCCCGCGAGCCGGGCCCAGGCAAGGACACGCCGTTCAGCGACCTGCCCAAGAACTAAGCGCTGGCCGGCGCTGCGGTCGTGGCTCGGCGGTAATCGCCGAGGGCGACGAGCGCGCCTGCGGCCAAGATCGCCGCTGACGCAGCAAGACCGAGTCGGAGCCCTGAGCTGGTGTCACCGAGCGCGCCGCCGAGGAGTGGCCCGAGCATCTGCCCAACGCCGAACGTCGCTGTCAGCCGCCCGATCACACCTCCCCACGACTGTGGTTGGACCCGATCTCGGGCGGCGGCGCTCACACCCCCGACCACGGCGAGCGCGCTCAGCCCGAAGAGCGCAGCAGAGACGGCGGCGCCGATGACCGATCGATTGATGATGATCAGCGCGACCCCGCCCGCGCACACGGCGAGAGTCACCGGGTACACGGCGCCAGCCGTGAAGCGGCGAAACAGTGGCGGCCAAAGGAAGGTACCCACCATGGTGGCGGCCCCCATCGTTCCCCAGAAGAACATGGTGGAGACGTCGGAATCGCCGTCTCGGACGTAGGCGACGACGAAGGTTGCGTACGAGATGTAGCCGAGTCCGAAGAGCGCATAGGAGGCCTCGAGCCCCCGGATCCGGTCAACGATCCCTTTGCTCTGAGCAATATGGTCGGGCCGGTGCTCGGGAACGACAACGGCAAGAATCGCCGTGGCCACAAGCGCCACGAGGCCGAGGGCGATCCATCCCGATCGCCAGTCATCGAACTGGCTGTCTAGCGGAGGGAGCCCGATGGCAGAGAGCAGGATGGCCAGGCCCGCACCACCCGGATACCAGACAAGCGCTGAGGGAACCGTGGTCTTCGACAGTTGCGTGGCGAGCGTTCCGCCCGCAACAAAGGCAAGACCGCCGAAGAGCCCGGCCAGGAAGCGAAAGAACGACACCGGCACCAGTACGCCGGTTGTCGCGGTGGCCAGCAGACTGATTGCCATACCGGCCGAACCCCACACGATGACCGTTCGGTCACCGAAGCGCCTGGCGGCACGGGCGCCCAGGATCGCACCGGCGAGGTAGCCCGCGGCATTTGCGGTCGTGGCGATCCCGCCATCGAGATACGTCCACGAGAGCTCATCTCGCATCGATGGCAGGAGCAGCCCGAACGCGAAGCGGGCGAGACCGATCGACGAAAACGGAACCAGGGCAAGCGCAATCGCCACCGACCGATCGGACACGGTGAATCGGTTGGCAGACAGATCAGCGCTACCCACGGGAGTCATTGGGTGCGGAGCGCGGCGTTGATCGCCCCGTCGGCCATGGCGGCTCGCGTCGCCGCATCCGGGCGACGGAGTCGTTCGAGCGTGACCCCGATGATCTCGGCGGTGCACGGGAATCCATGCGGATACGGGCCGACAGGAGCCCCGGTGTCGACGCCAACATCGAAGGTTTCGCCGCTCATCGAGAAGATGATCGGAACGGTCCGGTCGAGGCGGGCTCCATCGACGTCGACCTCGTCCACCGTAAACGTGAGCTCGCCGCCGGCTCCGAAGCCGCCGTCGTGGTCATACCGGAGCCGAAGCACATGGCGACCACTCGACAGCGGCTGGCGATCCTGAACGGTCGTCAGTACACGGCCAAAGAGGTTGTAGACGTAGGTCGCGACGCCTTGCGTGTCGAGATACATCGCCCAACCCGCCATGTTCCCGCCCTGGCAGGCGATCACGCCCTGCGCAGTCGTGCCCTCCGGCACGATGATCTCCGCGGTGATCTCGTGGGACGCGTTCTTGAGGTTGACGACCGAACTCTCCGGCATACGCACGTGCGCGGAGGTGTACGTCATCTTGCTGACTCCGTCGAGGCTGTGGGGCACGCGAAGCGCACCGCCGCGGGGAGAGCCGGCATCCCGGAGCGGGAAGACGCCGTTCTCGTCTGCCTCGCGTTCGAAGAGCGCTTGGAGCTCGGCCAGCTTGTCCGGGAACTGGGCCGAGAGATCGACGCTTTGAGAGAAGTCGTTTGCGATGTTGTAGAGCTCCCAGTGTTCGTCGGGTCCGTCGAATTCGTAGGCCGCAAGCCGGATCCAGGGCACCCGGCCGTGGAAGCACGAGGCGATCCAGCCATCGTGGTACACCGCCCGGTTGCCGAGAATCTCGAAGTACTGCGTGGTTCGGCGGCTCGCCGCAGTGTGGTCATCGAAGGAGTAGCCCATGGGTGTCCCATGGACGGGCATTTGCTCGATTCCATCGACGGTCTCGGGCCATGGCACCCCGGCCGCTTCAAGGATGGTGGGGGCAATGTCGACGACATGGTGGAATTGGCTCCGAAGGCCTCCGGCATCGGAGATTCGCGCCGGCCACGACACGGCCAATCCGTTCCGGGTGCCGCCGAAGTGCGACGCAACCTGTTTCATCCACTGGAAGGGCGCGTCGAGCGCCCACGCCCAACCGACGTTGAAGTGGTTTTCGCACCGGGCTGAGCCGAAGTCGTCCATGTGTTCGAGGAGCCATGCGGGGTCTTCTGGCACACCGTTCTGGAATGACGGTGCACTCCAGGCGCCGTGGATGGTGCCCTCCGCGGATGCGCCGTTGTCGCCGGTGACGTACAGCACAAGGGTGTTCTCACCGGCTCCGAGCTGGTCGACGGCATCGAGGACTCGTCCGACCTGGGCGTCGGTGTGCGCCATGAACGCAGCGAAGACCTCCATGAGCCGAGACGCAACCGGTTTGTACTCGTCGGGGTAGTCGTCCCATGCCGGAATCTGTTCCGGTCGAGGTGTCAGTGTCGTATCGGCCGGGATCACCCCGAGCGCGAGTTGGCGCTCGTAGATGTCGTGGCGAAGTCGGTCCCAGCCCTCGTCGAAGCTGCCTCGGAACCGTTCGATCCAGTCGGGGGCGACATGGTGCGGGGCGTGCACGGCGGCGGGCGCGAAGTAGCAGAAGAACGGGCGATGGGGCGCTGCGGCCTGCTGTCGTTGGATCCAGGTGATCGCCTGATCGGCGAGGTCCTCGGTCAGGTGGTAGTCGTCTCGGCCGAGGTGAGGTTCGATCGGGATGGTCTGGTCGTAGACCGCCGGTTCCCAGTGCGACGCCTCGGCGCCGATGATGCCGTAGAAGCGGTCGAACCCCATGCCGGTCGGCCACCGGTCGAACGGGCCTGCTGGGCCTTGCTCCCAGGAGGGGGTGAGATGCCACTTACCGAACGCTCCGGTGCTGTAGCCATGCCTGCGCAGGATCTCGGCAACCGTGGCGGCCTCTCGGGGGATGGCGCTGTCGTAACCGGGAAAGCTATTGGCGATCTCGGTGATGCCACCCATGTGCACGGCGTGATGATTTCGGCCGGTGAGGAGGGCTGCGCGGGTAGGGGAGCAGAGCGCCGTGGTGTGGAATTGGTTGTAGCGAAGCCCGGCGCGGGCCACTCGGTCGACGGTGGGCGTGGGCACCGGGCCACCGAAGGTGCTGCAGGTGCCGAATCCGACGTCATCGAGCAGGATCAGCACGACGTTGGGTGCGTCGACCGAGGGCCGGTCTGCGCTGAGCGGCACCGCTTCTGACTCGTCGAGGAGACGGCCGATCGAGCCGGTGAAGGGCGGGGTCGGGCTTGGGAGATGATCGCCGTTCATGTGATCTCCATGCTGGTGAGATCGAAGCACTGCATGATGTGGCGAATGCGGTGGGCATCGCCGGTGAGACGAACGTCGCCCTGTTCGATGGCGTCGCCGAGTGTGATCCGGTTCGTCAACAGCGAGGCCCATGTCTCGAGCTCAAGTTCGATCTCGAGTTCAGCATCCGAACCGTCGGTTGGAACCGCAACACCCCGGCGCACATGAAGGCCGGTTCGGGTGCCGTCGTCGAAAACGAAGCGGAGGTGGTCATCGACCCCTGCGGCCCGTTCGGGGACGAGCAGCACTCGAAGGGTGGCGACGAAGACGTCGGTGGGCTGCTCACCACGTCGCGATGCGAGAACCGGTGGGCCCGGAACCGACTCATGTCGCGCTGATCCTCGAGTTCGAGCGTTCGGGTCAACGCCCAGTTGCGGAGGTTTGCTGAGGTCGTGCGCTGGGCGATGGCTCGCCACACCCGGGCCAGCAGTTGACGGTCTTCAGGCGTGCCGCCGTCGAGTCGACCCCGGTCGTCGGCCTCGAGGTGAACAAGCCAGGAGCCGAGCTCTAACGCCCAGCGAAGATCATGCGCAGCGATGGCCGTTTCGATTTCGCGGCGGACGGCATCCTTGCCTCCGAATCCATCGATCAGGCGGCGACAGCGCTCGGCTTTTTCGAGCGGCAGCAGCTTCGAGTCGTCGCCATCGAACCAGCCGCGGAGACCAGCCTGGATCTGGCGAACATGATGTTCGGCGAGTCCGTAGAACTGGCGCGTCATGTAGCTGCGGCCGAAGTCATCCGGGAGTTGCACGAAATGGGTCAGCTCGTCGGCTGTCAGCCCTCGGTTGATGCCACGGACGGTCTGATCCCACAGGAACTGGATCGAGTCGCGATAGATCTCGACTTCCTCGGTGATGTGGTCGGCACCGCTGAGTGGCGGACCGTGGGTGGCGATGAGGTGCTCGATATCGAGTCCGGCGATGTGATCGAGGCCTTCGAGCAGAACTCTCGGGTCGCGATATTCCTCACCGCGGATGGCGAACACGTTGAACAGTGCAGGCCAGACAATGTTGTGAACACAGGTCGACTTCTCAGGGAACCAGATCGTGATCGAGTCGTCAGCGTCGGACGGGGCTGGGGTGAACGCACAGGTGAGGCCAGCGATCTGGGCTGTCATCGGGCCGGTGATGGTCTGCGTTGGGGGGATGAAACCGGGGGTGAACGGTGCGTGCTCTGCCCGGCGGAACTCCAGCCCGAGACCGACATTGATCAGGGCATCAGGCCCGTCGGCGTCGAGCAGCATGCCGAATTGCTGGACGAGACCGCGACTCGCTGCGGCGCTGACTTCGGAGGTGACCCGACGCCGGTTGCCGACGATCCCATGATGGCCCCAAATATCGATCTCTCGCCCAGCCTCGTCCAGGATCGCTTCGGTGCCGGCGACATAGTGGAAGTGGGTGTAGATCACGGCGGCGATCGGAGTCGTGGTGACGCGTCGCAGCTCGCTGAGTGCAGACCGCATCTCCTCGTTGGACTCGCCGGTATCGATGACGATGATTCCCTCGGGGCCTTCGATGAAGGTCTGATTGGAGAGACCGTTCCCAACGAAGCACCAGACACCGTCGGCGACTGCCCACAGTTTCGGGGTGAAGCGCTGGGTGTGATCGATCAGATCCCGATGTCCAATCTGACCACGCGGTCCAACGATGGTGCATGCGTCGTCAGTGGCAAACGAATCCCGAGTCATCACCGGAGTATGGCACTTGCCGTGGGGGCGGCTCCGATCGACGTGTCGGTGTCGAGTCCGAACTCACTTCAGCTGAGGCGTTACCAGGAACCGCCGCCGCCGCCGCCGCCGCCTCCTCCGACACTGCCGGAGAATCCGCCACCACCACCGAAGTCGCCATCGCTCGATGCCGGTTTGGTCGTTGCGGTGTTGCTGGCGCGCAGGATCGACGAGCCCAGGTGAACGAACGCAAGATCGGTTCCGAGGTTCGTTGCTAGTCCCGGATCGTCGCGGGAGGCGTCAGCGACGGCTCCGGCCCATGCACCCGACTCGCCCAATGCGACCGCCCATGCGGTGTATTGGCGCAGGAGTCCCTTCTCCGCCGCCTCGTCGACGTGACGGGCCTCGGAGTTTGCAAGGAAGCGTCGGAACGACTCGATTCGTAGCCAAAGAGCCGATCCGGTTTCGGTTCGAACCAGCAGCTCGAAGGACGACAGCAGGGTGCCGAACGCAGCACCGATGATCGCGGCGCCAATCACCGTGCCGGCGATCAGAATGCCGCCCTCGCGGGCGGCGCTCAGTGTTGCCAAGGCGCCGAGGACGCCGCCGGCGATGACGGCGAGGACAGCGATCAACCGCGCCAAGCCTTGGCGTTTCCGTCCCGCTTCGTCCCAGTGGGGGGACCCGTGGAGCCAGTCCTTGAGTTCGCCGCCGAGTCGGTTCCAGCCGATTGCGAAGTCTTTGTCGTATTCGTTGAGCGTGATGGACCGTCGGCCAACGAACATGGCGTCGAGTACCTGATGGACACTGGGATGCGCAGCGTTGGGTCCCCAGCGAAGCACCGGACTGCTTTCGCCCTCGATTTCGATCTCGCCACGGATCGCCGATTCGAGCAGCCAGGCCGCTCGATGCTCATCACGGACTCGCTCCTGCAGGAGCAGGCCACCCTCGACCGCGCTGGTATCACGAGGCGGTTCAAACTCGATGGTGGCGAGTTCGGCGAGTTCCGCTTCGTCGAGCCGGGTTGATGAGAGACCGTCGGCGGCTTCGCCGAAGGCGGCGTCGGCGGCGCCGCCGGTCCATACCCGCTCGCGCCCGGCTCGGCGGGTGAGTGAGGTGGCGGCGAGCCCGCCTACGAGTGCGGCGATGAAGGCGAGTGCGGCCGGGAGCAGGTAGCCAGTCCCAGGGTCGTTGGGCAGACCCGCTGGCGGCGCAAAGCGCTCGACGTCGCCGGTGGTGTCGCCGAGGCGACCGGACACGGTGACCCCGTCGCCGGGCGGCACCTGGCGCACTTCGGTGCGGTAGCGGCCATCGCCGAGGTCGGTGATGGTGCATGGTTGTTCGTCCCACCTGCCCTCGAAGCACTCGGGGGAGGTCAACCCGCCGGGGATGGCAAGCGAGATCTGGACATCATTGATCGGGATCCCCCAGCCCGTTCCGATCGCGTTGAAGCTGAAGAAACCGTCTTGCTGCACCGATGACGGTTTGAGCAGGTACTCGATCCGGTAGCGGTGCCGGCCCGAGATCGTGATCCGTGGATTCCCGATCCGGATTCGGGTACTGAAGGACCGTTCGGTCACCTCGGTGACGCTGGGGGCAGTCGGTGACCAGACGCTGACCGAACTCGGAATGAGGTCGGGGACGTCGCGGAAGATGCCGCGCCGATTGCGGGGACCGAAGTCGTAGTCGATGACTTCCGTCACGCGGAGGCCGCTCTCGGTCAGCTCTGCGCCGACCCAGTAGCCGTCGATGCGTTCGGTGTCGCCAGCGAGCGCGGCGAGGCCTGCGGCGCCACCGGTGACCGCAGCTACGAGGACCACGAAGACGAGAGCGAGGGAACGACGTCGCTTGATCGGCATAGGCCAACCGTAGATCGTCGCGGACTGGCGGGCCCGCCGGTCGGCGCATTCGCCTCCTCGCGCCCGGTACGTCGTTGCCGTAGGCTCACGCCATGACCGCCGACGTCGTGCACCTGTCGAGAGAGCAACTTGAGGCCGGACTCGAGCACATGAAGGCAGCCCCGGTCGATCACGGCACGCTTGCGTTGATCGTGCAACGTCCGGCTGAAGACATGCGGGTCGTGCTCGACGAGGCCGAACTGAACCGAGAGGAAGGGCTGGCGGGCGACAACTGGTGGCATCGCGGCTCGAGTCGGACCGCCGACGGCAGTTCGCATCCGGATATGCAGCTGAACCTCATGAATGTTCGGGTTCTGGAGCAGATCGCCGGGTCCGTTGAGCGGATGCCGCTCGCTGGTGACCAACTCATCGTCGATCTCGACCTGAGCGACGCGAACCTGCCACCGTGGACCAAGCTCGCCATCGGTGACGCCGTCATCGAGGTGACGGACCAACCCCACGAAGGCTGTGCCAAGTTCAGCCGCCGCTTTGGTGTCGAGGCTCACCGGTTTGTGAATTCCCCGCTCGGGAAGGAACTGCATCTTCGGGGCATCAACGCTCGCGTCGTCACCCCCGGCACGATCCGTCAGGGCGACACGATTCGCAAGATCTGATCGCGTGATGATCACCCGCCGGACTGGCGCCCTGTTGGTGCTTGCTGCGGGGGTCATGTTCAGCTTTGGTGCGCTCTTCTTTCGCTCCACCGATGAGGTCGATGCCTGGCAGTACCTGGCCTTCCGAGGTGCTGGCGCAGTAGCGGTCGTCGGTCCGCTGCTGCTGTGGCGCAACCGCTCCGATCTCGGTGCCGTGCGTCGGCGGCTTCGATGGCAGCACGTCGCCGCCGGGGCGGTGCTGGGAAGCCTGTTTATCTCGTTCATCCTCGCCTTGAGCCAGGCCGATGCTGCCTTTGTCCTGCTTCTCCAGGCGTTGGCGCCGATCGTCGCCGCTCTCTTGAGTTGGCTGATTCTTCGCGAACGCCTGGAGCGAGACGCAGCGGTGGCGAGCGCTGCCGCGCTGATCGGGGTTGCGGTCATGGTGTCGTCGGGGCTTGACGCCGGGATCGGCTGGGGTGTTGTGGCCGCGGCGTACATCCCGCTCGGCCTGGGTGCCTATTCGACACTCGTGCGGGCCGGTTCCGACGGCGACCCGCTTGTGCCGGTCGTGATCGGCGGGTTGATCACGACGGTGGCTGGGGTCGTGGTCTCGTTGGGTCGAGGTGGGCTGGGTGTCTCGGGCCGCGATCTCCTGATTGGGCTGCTCGCTGGGGCGCTGCTGATTGGCCTGCCGACGCCACTGTTCAACCTCGCTCAGCGGGCGGTGCCAGCGCCCGACGCAACACTGCTGCTGATGTCGGAGATTGTGCTCGGTCCGCTCTGGCCCTGGCTCGTCTACGAGGAGACCCCGAGCGGAGCGACCCTCACCGGCGGTGTGATTATCTTTGTCGCGGTTGTCGGGTTGACCGTTCGCTCGAGAGGTTCCGAGGTCGCAGCGTGAGCTCGGCAGAACCGGCCCTTCCGGCAGGCTGACGGCATGCCGCTGACTCCTTGATCAGCCGTTGGTGGGGCAAGGGCTGCTCCCGCCGGATCTGTGTCGTCGGGTCGTACGCTCTGCCCCATGACTGTGCTGATCGGCATCACCGGCGAACAGAAGCCGGCGTCAGCGCTCGTTGACGTGCTCGAGGTCATCAAGGCCCTCGACATCGACGTGTTCTTTGGCGATTACGCCCGAGCGGTCGTGCGGGCTGGTGGTCTTCCGGTGTGGATTCCGGTCGATACGCCGCTGGAGATCGTCGAGCGCCTCGACGGGCTGCTCTTCAGCGGGGGTGACGATGTTGCACCGTCGGCCTACGGCCAAGCCCCCCATCCAGAGATCGGAACGCCGAGTGAACAGCGCGACGCCTACGAGCGTGCGCTGTTTGATCGGGCGCTCGAACTCGAACTCCCCACGCTTGGCATCTGCCGGGGGCCTCAGTTGATGAACGTCCATCTCGGGGGGACGTTGCACCAACACATTCCCGAACACACCGGGCACGGCCCTGTCGATGCAACCTTGCATCGTGTCGCCTTCGAACCCGAGACGGTGTTGCGCGACCTGTACGGCCCCGAGGTCGAGGTGAATAGCCTCCATCATCAGGGGCTCGCGACGCTCGGGGACGGGGTTGTTGCGGTTGGGCGCGCGGCCGGTGGGCCGGATGATGGCCTGGTGGAGGCGATCGAGGTCGACGGCAAGCCCGTGGTCGGGGTGCAGTGGCACCCGGAGCTGCTTGGGGGTGTCGATCCGGTGATTCGATGGCTGGTTGAGCAGGCGGGGCAGCTCAGCTCGAACAGCTGAGCATCGAGCACCCGGGTCGGACCCGTGCCCACTCGGGGCGTTTCTCGGCGAAGCGCTCCTTGCCCGGCTGCTCGGCGTACGGGGTGCGCAGCACATCAAGGAGCTCGTGCAACCGCGTCGTGTCGCCCGTGTCTGCGTCGTCGATCGCTAACTGGGCGAGATAGTTGCGCAGCACATACTTCGGGTTGACCGCATGCATCGCCTCAGCCCGC
>Ga0181587_10003860_pt1 | contig 12443 bp, 10 predicted proteins | sample 071ome_27_FD_132463 | JGI IMG/M metagenome (GOLD analysis project Ga0181587, IMG submission 132463) | Coastal salt marsh microbial communities from the Groves Creek Marsh, Skidaway Island, Georgia - 071409AT metaG (megahit assembly) | ecosystem: Environmental > Aquatic > Marine > Intertidal...
CCGACGACGCCGTCGTCGCGGCTGCATCGAAGCGTCGCAGATTCACGTAGTTAACCATCGTTGGTAGCGTTCCCGTGCGCGTTAGTTAGTCGAGTCATTAGCATCCAATTGTAACGTCGTCGTCGCAGTGTTCGTTTGCCAAAGCGCCAAACCCTCACCACTCGCCGCCTCACTTGCCGACACCGATGGCGACAGCCTCCCTCTGTGCCGCGACGACGATGACGACGACGACGACGACGACGACGACGCGCGTGTTCTCGCGTTCTACTGCGTCATCACACCCCGCGCGGGCCCATCGCGTCGTCGGTTCGCGCGCAAACCCGAAGAGGCGAACGACGCTGGCGGCTGCGACCGAGGAAGACTCGACTTCGTCGTACATCCCGGGCCATCGGTCCGTGCTCGCGGGAGAGATTCATCGCTACGAGGCCAAGGAGGAATACTCGAGGTACGTCTGCGGGTGTGCGTGGAACGACTGTCGATCGCGCGCGAGAGAGAGAGAGTCGAATGAGAGAGACCACTGACGCTTTTTGCGCTTTTCACCTTTCGAGTAGATTTGATAGTTTGGATGCGCATAGAGAAAAGTTTACGAATGCGTACGCGTACGATGTGAAGACCAAGGTGGCGGCACCGGCGAGGTATAGGGTGAAGCTTCCGAGAGGGTACGATTCGAAACGGGAAAAGCCGTACTCAGCATTGATTTGTGTTCCGGGCGAGGCGGGCTTTGGACCGAGGGACGGAAAGACGTCGTTGATGACGAGCGTTTCGAAGAAGAGATGGAACGATGACCACGATGTCGTGATCGTAGAGTTGGGTTTCAACACCCCGACGTGGTTGAACGATTCTTCATCGGTGAACCACGAGAGTTATTTGTTGAAGGTTGTCCTCCCGCACTTTTTGGCGGCGCACAACATTGGTAGAATGTCCCTATTGGGATACGGTTCTGGGGCGCAGGGCGCGCTTAGTTTGCTCGCGAGGATGCCGACGACTTTCGATAGCGTCGTCGCCGCCGACGCCCCGGTGCTGGGAGGTTTTAAGAGCGCCGTGCACGAGTGGGGCGCCGAAGACCTCAATCGCGGCGCGAATTGGGGCTCCTGGAACATCGCCTTTCCAAAGGATGAAGATTTCGACGCCTACGACGTCGCCAATCTCGTCAACGATCCGTGGGTGCGCGATCAACTCAATTATGAAGCCCCACGCATCGCCATAATCCCGGGTAAGAAGACGGTGAACGAGCTCGGTGATTTCACAAGGCTTCTCGACGACGCCGGTGTTCAACACGACGTCGTCTCTGGTTTCGAAAACGAAGACATCGGTCGCGAGGGCGACTGGATAGACGCCGCGCTCAACTGGCTCGCTCCGAAAATGATTGCGTGATTTCGTCGCGACGCCGTTCGGTCGGTAGTTTCACAACCAAGCCGTGTACACGTTGTAACAACATACTTTTCTTTACATTCCAAATTTCAGCCGCCACCGCGAACGAATGAAACAAGCAGTCAACCGCCAGTTCACGCCGCGAAGAAGACCGGACCGCGACGCGGCAAAAAGCACAAGAGAACCCAAAGGTGCATCATCATGGCGGCATCGGATGCGTCGTCGACGAAGCGCGTCATCATCGCGGGTGACGCGAGAGACTCATTCGACGCACTCATCGCTCGGGTGGAGACTGTGCACGCCAACCCGAAAGCAGGTCCGTTCGACGCGGTGTTCGTAGCCGGACGGGTGTACCCAGGGGACGACGCGGAAAAAGCGATGGAAGCGTACGCGTCTGGGGAGAAACGGGCGCCGATTCCGGTGTATTTCATCGATGCGGATGGAGAGAAAGGATTGGAGTATGCGAGAGAGAGAGCCGCTGCAAACGCGAACGCCAGTGGGGCGTCGCCAGTGCTCGAGATTGCGCCGAACGTATACATGCTGAGTGAATCTCGGGTTTATGACTTATGCGATGGGTTAAAGGTGGCGGCGATGCCGGGGAGGTTTGATGCATTGTCGTACGAAGACGCGAGTGCGTTGGGTAAGTCTTCTGCGAAACGCAACGGCGAAACCACAGAGGACGACGTGGCGTCGATGCGAGAGAGCTTCGAGGATATGAAAAAGAAGGATGTTGTGGATATTTTCCTCACGAGAGATTGGCCGGCGGGGACTTTAGACGTGCACGGACGCGAGGTTGGACGCGAGGCGAAAAGCGCAAGTTCCACAGGCAGCCCAGCGTGTCGGGCGTTGGCGCTGACGCTCGCTCCGCGGTATCACTTTGCCGGATCGCACCCATTTTTCTTTGATCGAGAACCCTACATCAACGCGAAGAACGATCCGAGCGCGTCGTCGTGGGTGACGAGGTTTATCAATCTTGCAACTTGCGCTAACGAAGACGGCCAAAAGTGGATGCACGCCCTGAAAGTTGAGCCTGGATCCGTCATCGATCGAGCGGCGTTGTGTCGAATTCCGCCCGACGCAGGACCAAATCCGTACACGCAGGCGCCGGGGCAAAAGCGCCGTGCGCAGGATTTAAAACCGGATTGGAGAGATGGCGCTGCCGGTGCGACTAAAAAGCCAAAGCGTGAGACGACGACCAGGGAAATCAAGGGAGACGTCGATAAGACGATTTACGTTCGTAACCTCAACTGGAAAGCGGACGAGGGTGCAATTTCTGAGTACTTTGGCGAATGCGGGGAGCTCGTCGACGTGAGACTAGCGAGAAAACCCGACGGTCAAAGCCGAGGATTTTGTCACATTTCCTTTGCTACTCTTGAGGGTGCTCAAGCCGCGCTCGAACGTAACTCGGCGTCCTTCTTCGGGCGCGACATCGTCGTTGAAATGACGACGGGTAAGCCAATGAGGCGAGAGGCGCGGCCGCCCGCGGCTCCTCCGGGTGGCTGTTGGTTTTGTCTTTCCAATGAAAAGGATGTGCACCTCGTCGCAAGCATCGCCAACGAGTGCTTCTTGAGCATGGACAAGGGAGGTCTCACCGCTGAACACTGCCAAGTCATCCCCGTCGAGCACTTGCCGTCCTTTGCGTGTTTGCCAGAATCCACCGCGTCTGAAATGTGGTCTTACTTTGACGCCCTGCGTCGGTACGCTGCGACGAAGGATCAACAGCTCGTCATCTTTGAGCGACATCTCGAACTGCGTAACAAGGGAGGTAACCACTGCCACATGAACTGTGTTTTGGTGAACAACGACAGAGCCAAACTCGCGGAGAAGATTTTCAATCAAGCTGCCAAAAGGTTGGATTTTGCGTGGACTAAGCTCGACGCGCCCGCTTCGGCGCTCGACGCTCAAGCGGCCATCACCGCGGCAGTGGATGAAGGTGAATACTATGCGGTGCACCTACCAGATGGCTCCATCCTTGTTCGGGCGATTGCCAAGGGTGAGAAGCACTGGATGCAACTCGGTCGTGAGGTTATTTCCCATCTCATCAAGGCGCCAGAGCGAGCGAATTGGCAGTCGTGCATGGAGGATGAAGAAAAGGAAACGGCGCGTACCACCGCGTTTGCCGATGCCTTTGCGGCTTTCGATCCGACAAAACAGGAATGATGACGACGATTGATTCCACGAATCAAACCAACAGTCCCTTTAGCTCGATTACTTGGAATTGAAGACTTATTCGTTAGCAATCACCCTCACCGCGAATCGTCGACTTCTGGACGATTCACTTTCATGGTTTGTACGTGCCTCTCCGCAAGAGTGTGCCACACTCTTCGTCTCGTCACGGCGGCTTCGAGCCGCCATGGCGCTCGGAGAAGCGGTACACGCGGTGCAACGCCCGACAACATCATACAGCGTCGCCGCTTTTTCCAACTTTTCCCGCCCATGGCTCGCTCTGTACGGTCGACGGGCGCCGCAGAGGGTCATCGAAGTGCCCGACATTTTACTCGCGCTCGATGAAAACTCTCTCGTTGAAATCGCCAAGCGCATTGGCCCGCGCGCGCTCGCCAGGCTCGCGTGCACGTGCTACGCGATGCGACAATTTGTTCACGCCCGCGAGGACGTGTGGAGACACTTTTGTCTCGAGGCGTTCGCGCACAGAGAGTTGGGTAAGAAGACTAGGGAGCTCTGTGCCAAACTCTACGGAGGTTGTTGGCGTGGCATGTTCATGAAACGGTTGAGGCTACGCACGGATGGGTTGTACGTCTCGAGAAACACATACATCAAGCCCGGGACGAAGACCATGGATCGAAACGTCGATCCCGTACACCTCGTCGTCTGGTTCCGTTACTTTCGGTTCTTCGCAAACGGAGCGTTTTACTCAAAGACTTCTCCCCAAAAGCTCAGAGTGGAGGCAAAGGTTCTGAGGGATTCCGCCGCGTGTGCGCGGTCGACGGAGGTTTCTCACGGCGGGTTCACGATAGATCGCGAGGATAGGGTGCACTGTCAAGTCATACGCACCACGTCGTCTGGATCAATGTCCACGACGCATTTTTGGACGAGACTTCGACAAACGAAACCGGGCGCTTCCAATCGCATCGACATGGTCAAAATCGCCATGGTTGACGGCGATAACGAACCACCTAGCCCAGACGAGGACGAATGGGCCTCCATAGACGATGAAGAACACCTTTACCGACGCGGTCTCGGGATTTCAGCGCACAAATTCGACGGTACCGCAGAAGTTCGCATCGCCAACCGCGGCATGTCCACGCTTGTCTTTGTCCCGTGGGACGAGGTCAACTCTCACGAAATCAATAAAGGTGTCGATGAGATGGACTTTTACGTCACTGGGTAACGCGTGGCGTCATACATTCGCGTCTTCCATCCCGTAATCACTCGTCGGTGTAGGTAGAATTCTTTTCAGTTGTTGTAACACTAGCGCCAATTCTTTGAGCAGAACCAACTGAGAACAAAGTAGTGGGTCTGACTGTGACGTGACTCGCGCCTCAGACGTCGACGCGCGGGCGAGTGCGTGCGACGGCACAGACCACAGGAGAGAGAGTCAGTCGCGAGACGTCAATCGCGAGAGGCGTCGACGCGAGCCCGCGCGAAAAACCGCTCGACAACGTTGACGACGAAGAACGACGACGCGGCGGTTGGGGAAAACCTAAAAAGTTTTAAACGCAGCGATACGAGTGGAAATGGACGGTGGCGCGACGTTCGATGACGCGGGGTTCCGACAGCGATCACCGGAACCGGAACCGATGGCAGCCACGGTCGCGAGCGAGGACACCGGGATGAGGGACGCGACGCCGGTGGCGTTGGAGGATGTGGGAGGAGAAGTCGTCGATTCGATCATCATCTCTCACGATGACGCGAGATTTTTGATCGGGTCCAGGGGATCGACAAAGGCAAAGTTAGCCAAGGTGAGCGGGGCGAGATTGGAGGTTTCAGCCGTGGATCCGAACGCAGAGAATGGGAACCAGCGGTTGGATATCAAGGGTTCAGCTGCTGCGCGAGCGAAAGCCAAGAGGTACTGCGAGTGGGTGCTCAGACAGAGAGTCGGTACCATCGTGGTGGACACTTCGACGCAAAGTGATGATGTGACCATTATGGATGTACCGGCTTCGTGCACGGCGTATATCACAGGACACGCTGGAAGCGGTTTGCGTCGGATTGAAGAGAACAATTCTTCGTTGATGTTTTTCGGTAAACCGACGACGGACCCGGAGGACGCGCCAGAGAAGCTCATCATCTGTGGATCGCGAAAGGCTCGTAGAGGATCTGAACTCTCGGTTATGAGCTCTGTGGAGAGGAGGGATCCGGGCACGTACGTCGGTGAAGATGGGAAGCTCAAGGTTAAGTTTGACCAGCCTGGGGATGGTCTGAATGACGGTTGGGGTTTCGATGTCTTTCCGTTTGCAAACGACGAGGAAGTGAAATTCGCCGTGGGCGCTCAGGTAGGTTTTCTAGCCTTTTCCGCGTCTTTCTTCGATTTATAGTTTTGTCTTTTTTCCTCGTACGCATGACGAGTAGATCCGTTCGGGGCACAACCATGTCGAACGTTAGATCACTCGAGCTCTCTCTCATGCGAAAAGTAAAACTTTATGGAAATATGCGGGTGTTTTCTGTCTCGCCACTGTGGGCCAGTATGCCGTCCAGTGAGTGAACGCTTTCATGTCTACCCGTACATTCTTCGTCTCTATTTATTTCCGACTTGCCTTTATACGCTCTTCACGTGAGCGACTGTCGCTAACCTTTTCTCATCGTACTTTCGGTACTTGCAGGGAAACACTAGAAAGAAGGTTGCCGCAGCTTCTGGATGCAGCTTTGAATACGTTGGGATGTTGGGCGTCATGGCTGGCATTCAAGAAGCTCGCATGCGATGTTGGGACTATATCAAATGGATCATGAAGCAAATGAAAGGAACACTTCACGAGCACCTCGCGTACAAGGACCGATCCGACGTCACCGTCATGCACGTAAAGTCTGGACACGGAGGCATCAGCCGAGTGTACGGCAAGAATGGAGACACCTTGCGCGAGATTGAGAAACGGACCGCCACGTGTGTCTTCAACATGCCGGACCCAGAGACCCCAGGATCCGAATTGTTGTGCATTTACAGCCACGACGCCGACGCTCGTGACAGAGCCAAGAGAGCAGTGGAAAACGTTCTCGTCCATGGGCTCCCTTTCCCGGAAGACAGGCAACAGAACAACAACAATGGCAAGCGCGGTGATCGTGGTGGTAACAAAGGAGGCGGAGGACAAAAGCAAAGATGCTACGACTTTAGTGTGGGTCGATGCACGCGAGGGGATCGTTGCAGATGGGCGCACGTCGTTCCGGATGGCAATCAACGCGGCGGCGGACCGGACAGAGGAGGTGGGGGCCCAGATAGACGTAACCGACGAGGTGGACGCGAAGCGAAGCCTTACGCTCGCCCGAGCGAAAAGTGGGGCGCTGGTGCAAACCGAGCCAAGCCAGAAACGATGGATTTGAGGTATACCATTAGCGAACAAATGTGACAAACTGTTGTAACTACGCATATGCAAAACTTACTTAGAGCTCGCGCGTTCGCGACGCAACAAAATCCTCAAACTCACGCGCCCCGACTTCGAATATCGATTGTTCCTTCTCATCGAGCGATCCATTGAGCGCGTCATCTAAAACGGCTCGCGCTTCTCGCAATTTCGAAGAGCCGCCCATCTCGTACAGAAAGCGAGCCAAATCGAGATGATGCTCTGCGTACTCGGGTTCGAGCTTCACCGCCTGTCTAAAGTAGAGCTCCAAATCCGATTCCGTCGGCGCATCTGGCCCTTCCAGCTTGGCCGAACACTTGGCCAAGACATGATACGCCTGGCCAAACTCGGTCGCACGCTTCAACGCAGCCGACGCGTCGTCCACGCACGCGTCGTACTGCTTCCTCTTCTCTTGCACTCTCGCTCGGCTGTAATACAACCCCGGCGCATCTCTCACCTTTTCGAGCGCCTCGTCGTACGTCTTTAACGCTTCATCCAATCGACCATCTTCGACTTGATTCTGCGCCAGCGATTCCCACGCGAGCGCATCGCCCGGTCTCGTCTTGACGGCACCACGATAATACGACTCAGCTCGGCTTCGGTCCCCGCGCGAAGTCGCCCACAAATCCCCCAACGCAATCCTTGCGTCCACGTACTCGGGCCAATGTTTCAGCGCGAGCTCATAACTCTCTCTCGCCAATTCAAAACCACTCGGAGTCTTCTTCGCGAAGGTTTCTCCAATGCCATACAGCGCCGGCGGAAAGTTGGCTTTCGAACTCAGCGCCGCTACGTAACACGCCAACGCGAGCTCATCCTTTCCTCGTTTCAGGTACGCGTCCGCCGCGCTGTTCGCCCGGCGGTGTCCAGCCTTTACCTCTGGACACATCGAGATATTTACCGTCGCGAGCGCCTGCGCGTCGATCGAGTTTCCGTTAGTCGGGTAAACAAGATGATGTTGACGAATCGAGTTTGTTATGTGAACGAGATCGACGATCTTCAACAACGACGCACCGCGTAGAGCGTCGGGGTGAGTCCCGGGAGGTTTGGCGGTGTCGCCGCGACGCGCAGAGTCGCGTGCGCGAACGCCAACGCGAGGCAGGCGACAATCAAGGCTTGCGCGCGATGTAACATTCTGTTGTCGGCAGGCTTGAACTGACGTCGACAACTCGACGGTGAGGGAGGACTTTGTCGGTCGAGTGCGTGGGCATGGTTCATAGTTCATGTTTGTTTATTAAATGACTGTGAGCTCACCCTCTTTGCGACGAACGGTGTTTTCCCACCGCTGACGCGACATCTCCATGATGTTGGCGAACCTAGTGCCGTCGCCGGAAATTTTACATCCGGGCCACAGCCAAAGCAAGACGTTTCTACCTAATATCTCCCGCAGGTTTGCGAGCAAACCGAGCGAGTACGGGTGCTCAACGACGGTGGGAATGTTATTAAACTTGGATCGAACGCCTTCGTAGTGCTCAATCGTCGTCTTGTTGTTGATGACGAGACGCACGTGCCAGGCGAATAAACCGCCAATGGCGAGCGCGAGCGCCGTCGTGACAACCAAACATCCCACCACGAGACCGACCGTCTTCCCGTCGTCTAGTTGATGCCCGTGTGCGCTAAATATTTCATCTCGTGCAAATGTTCCGAGGTAATACACCGCCTGCGCGAGCGACACTGTGGCGTAGAACAAGAACAAAAAGAAGCTCTTGTAATTGAAGTGTCCGATGCAATTGTTCACCCACACGCAGTGATGATCCATGCGGAGCACGCATCGCTTACACACCCGACAGTGATGCGTACGGGGCGGTTTGTGCCTCTCACACTTCTGACAAAACCTATGACCCCCACCCTTGCGCTTCGCCTCAACCAATCCGTCTCCCCCGGTTTCCACGCACGGCGAGTAATCCCCGGGAACCCGCCCGGGGTCTCTAAAAACCGTGCACGCGTACATCACCACCCCCAACGCCGACGTCAATCCAAATACGAGCTCACTCACACGCCCGTGAAACCCAGTCTGAAACGCAAAAGCCTTGGTCGTCTCGTAACAGTACGCGTAGACGCCAAGCACGAGCACCACCGGAAGATTGAGCTTACCGAAACAACGCCTCGCGATCGCCCTCGCGCGCGACGTGCGTCTCCCACCCGCGTGCGACGACACACCGGTTTCGACCGTTCCGACGACCATGACGAATCACACCGCACTCCGCCCGTTCGCCCCTCGACACACACGCACTGCGACGCCGTATGTACGGATAGGGTTGTTCCCCCGTCGACGATCCCACCCTCGCAGACGCCGGTCGTCCTGGTCAGTCGTCGTGTCGTTCAATCAACGACGCACCGATCCACACCGACAATTCGCACCGCACTTACACCCCGGTCCGCACCGGCAATCCTTCCACGGGCACGCCGCACCCGCGCTTCCGCACGACGATCCACCGGTGGATTTCGACCCACAAGTTGAAGAAGTCGTGCTCTTCTTCGCGTTCGACGAAGCGGATCCGCCGCCGCTTTTGGCACCGCCGCCGAAGAGTCCACCGAGGAATCCCATGTGTGTGCGCTCGACGGCGCGTTTACGATGCGGTGTGGTTTATTTTTTTCGCCGCACAGTGACGCGGGCGTGTGAACGAATGAGGATAGCAATGGTTACGGCGTCACACTTTGGCATGTCAAAGTCGTCGTCGTCGTCGGTCAATGCGGTGGCGTCGAACGCGCGTGCGCGTCGTAAATCGTCATCGCGCGGTGTGGATGTCGTCGCGAAATCGTCGAGAGGAGTAGGAGGAAGAAGAAGAGACGGACAGAATGACGATATGTTGAACGCTTTTTTGCGACCGATGATGACGGATGCGGAAGACGCGGCGCGACGCGTGGTGGATGACGTCGTCGCGTCGACGCTTCGGGCGATTGGTGGCATCGCAACCGACACGTTCGGGGGCGGGCTGGCGGCGACGGCGGCCACGTCGACGATGACGACGGATGCGTTTCCGTTTCCGCGCGGACCCAAAGAGGACGTGGCGTTGGAGTTGGCGTACGACCCTCTGGCGTTCATCGAACGCGTGACGAGAGAGCACGGTGACGCGGTCGGGTTGACGCTGGCGAGGGAAAAGGTGGTGCTGGTGTCCTCACCCGAGCTCGCGAGGGCGGTGTTGGCGGATGAGAGCGATTGTTTTCAAAAGGAAGGTACAGCTTTTTTTCCGGGTTCATCCCTGGCGGGTAACGGATTGTTGGTGAGCGATGGAGAGACGTGGGCGAGACAGAGACGGTTGAGCAATCCGGCGTTTAGAAGAGCCGCGGTGGCGACGTACGCGCGGTGCATGATTGAGGTTGGGGAGAAGTTGGTGAAGACGGAATGGTCAAGGAGAGGGGAGCGAGACGCGTACGCCGATTTTAACGACGCTACGTTGGAAATCGTCGCTCGGGCGCTCTTCGGAACCGATGTCGTCGGTTCGAGGGCGAACCGGATTAACGCGGCGATTAAGGATGCGTTTGAGTTTTTTGGTCGACGCGCGGCGACGGGGATGGTGATTCCGGAGTGGCTTCCGACGTTTGATAACGTGCGGTACAATGAAGCGGTGAAGAGACTCGATGATGAGGTGTACGCAATCATCGCAAAGAGGCGACAAGCCATCAAAGATGGACAGAGTAGCGGCGATGCGGATCTTCTCGATCGACTCTTGCGCGCGACGGATGAGGAAGATGACGCTTCCACGCCCTCTGGGATGACTGATAAGGCGCTGCGAGACGAATTGATGACACTCATGGTCGCCGGTCAAGAGACAAGCGCCATTTTACTCTCATGGGCGTGCGCTCTCATCGCCGAGCATCCAGATGTGAGCAACAAAATTGCAGCGGAAGTGCGAGAGGTTCTCAGCGCGAAGCCTCCGCACTCGTCTCTCGAAGCCAGCGACTTTTCGAAATTGCAGTACACAGAGGCCGTGATTTTAGAGACGCTTCGCATTCGTCCTCCGGCGTACATGGTTGGTCGATGCGCTTCGAAAGACGTGCAGTTGCGAGACGACTTGACGATTCGAAAGGGCACCACTGTTTTGATTGCTCCGTACATCATTCAGCGCGATCCAAAGTATTGGAACGAGCCAACGCAGTTTAAGCCGGAAAGATGGCTCGTGCCGAGTCCGTTTTCAGCCGGCACGCTCGCTCGCGACGCGTTGAAGAATTTAGGACCGAACGACGCGTACTTTCCGTTCGGTGGTGGGCCGCGCGTGTGTATCGGGACCGGTTTCGCCATGATGGAGAGTGTCTTGCTCTTGGGACTTATTTGCGAATCTTGCGAAATGCGTTTGCCGCCCATGATGAGCTCGCCTCGGCCCAAGGCGTTGATCACCTTGCGACCGGATGAAATTAAGCTTGTAGTCGGACCGCGACCGAGAAGGAACTAGCAACTTTAGTGATAGATTCTAATGAAACAGCTAACTAACTCTAGTAGACTACCAATTGTTCAATTGTACCGCACCGACCGTCTTTGCGCGGATGTGATAATTTGTTCTCAAAGCGTCGCGAGCGTTCTGCGAGCCGGGCGCTCCTCCTATCCAATCTTGATACAAAGCGGCGACGTCCGTCATCGGCCGCGTCTTTGAATCGATTCTGTACTGCTCATCAAGCGCATCGATCAACTCTTTGTTTGACATGTCGTTTCGAGCTGGAATTTGACCGCCGCCGTTCAAGCAACCTGAAGGACAAGCCATCACCTCGACGAAGTGATACTTGCACTTCTTCAACTTTACACTTCTGATGAGATTTTGAATGTTCCTAAACCCGTATGCCACCGCAACTCTAAGCACGACTTCACCGTTGACGGAAAGCATCGCCTCTCTCATATCTGCGTTTCGTAACTTGACCCACTCAATCTCGCCGACGACGGGCACATTGAACGCCTCAGCGGCGGCGCGGCGGAAAACGTACTCCGCATATCCCCCTGAGCTCGAAACTGCCGGGGCGGCATGCGCGCTCTCCGGCGCACACTCGTTAACGGTTTTAAAAGTGTCCAGAGCGTTCGCCGGCGCGTCGCGCAGATGACACAAACCAGCTTTTTCGAGCAACGCCGTCACTTCACCCGTGGTGAGAACGACGTCGACATCTTTGACGCCTTCTCGCACGAAATCGTCTCGACTCGCCTCGAGTTTTTTATCGTAGCAAGGCATGACGCTCACGTGATAAACCTGTCCCGGCTGCACCTCCAAGTCGCGCGCGACAGCCGTCTTGACAAACGTACCCATGATTTGCTGCGGACTCTTTGTCCTCGCCATCAACGGCACGACGAGCTCCCCGTGCGTCTTCTCCGCGTAACACACCCAACCCGGACACGCGCTCGCCACCATGGGCGCCTCCGTTGTTTCCACGTTCCTATGTCGCTCGCTAAACTCTGCGTACGTCTCCACCAACGCCAAATCCCGACTGAATGACGTATCGAACACACGCGCTGCACCAAACGCGGACTTGAACAACCCGCTCAGACGCCCACGCGCTTCCTCCATCGACATACCGTACGCCGCACCTAGACTCATCACCGACTGCGGGCTCACGCTCGCGATAATTGTGAGCCCATCC
>Ga0181587_10003863_pt1 | contig 12439 bp, 13 predicted proteins | sample 071ome_27_FD_132463 | JGI IMG/M metagenome (GOLD analysis project Ga0181587, IMG submission 132463) | Coastal salt marsh microbial communities from the Groves Creek Marsh, Skidaway Island, Georgia - 071409AT metaG (megahit assembly) | ecosystem: Environmental > Aquatic > Marine > Intertidal...
GGCACCACCATCGCCTTGATCGAACACGATATGGGCGTGGTGATGGATCTGTCTGACCGCGTGGTTGTGATGGATTACGGCAAAAAGATCGGCGACGGCACGCCGGATGAAGTGCGCAACAACCAAGATGTGATCGACGCCTATCTTGGCGTGGCGCACGATTAAAGCCAGGGAGCAGAAGATATGCCTGAACAGTTTATCTGGGGAATTGAGGTCTTCTTCAACGGTCTGATGGCCGGGGTCCTCTATGCACTCGTCGCGCTTGGCTTCGTGCTAATCTATAAAGCGTCGGGAATTTTTAACTATGCCCAAGGGGTTATGGCGCTGTTCGCGGCGGCCACGCTGGTTGGAGTGATGAACGGTCAGGTGCCGTTCGCACACTTGATCAATGCGTTGCTTGGCACACAGATTCACCATTTCGGATGGCACATTAACGGGCTGGTCTCGATTGTTCTGGTCGCGGGTATCATGGTTGTGTTCGCATGGATCGTGCAGCGCGTGATCTTCCGCCATCTGGTCGGACAAGAGCCGATCATCCTATTCATGGCAACGATCGGTCTGGCGTATTTCCTTGAAGGGTTCTCGGACTTGATGTGGAACTCGGAGATCAAGAAGCTGGATGTTGGCTTGCCTCAGGGGATCAACCTGACGATCGACGAGATCACCTATAACATGTTCGATTACGGGTTCTTTATAGATAACCTCGACATCATTGCGACAGTGATTGCAGCTTTGCTGGTGATCGCGCTGACAATCTTTAGCCAGTACTCCAAGCAAGGCCGCGCGATGCGTGCGGTGGCTGACGATCACCAAGCTGCTTTGTCGGTTGGCGTATCGCTGAACTTCGTCTGGATCATGGTTTGGTCGGTCGCTGGCTTCGTCGCACTGGTCGCGGGTATCATGTGGGGCACCAAGTCGGGCGTTCAATTCTCGCTGTCCTTGATCGCGCTGAAAGCTCTGCCGGTTCTGATGCTGGGTGGCTTTACCTCGATCCCTGGTGCAATTGTCGGCGGCCTGATCATCGGTGTAGGCGAGAAACTGTTCGAATTCGCGATAGGCCCTATGGTCGGCGGTGCGACCGAGAACTGGTTTGCCTATGTTCTGGCGTTGGTCTTCCTAGTGTTCCGTCCGCAAGGGCTGTTCGGCGAAAAGATCATCGAGCGCGTATAGCATGAAAGTTTTCGCCATACTCAACGTGATCGCGTGGATGGGGTTCTGGGCCTTTGCCTACATTGCCCTGACCTCCGACGACCTGAGCAACTCTCAACTAACAATTGCCGCGCTGCTTGCGGCTGTGGGGTTTGCGATCGGAATGTTTGCCTACATTCGCATCAGCAGCTGGTCCAACCCGCGCACAACAATTCAAAAAGAAGGGTAATCCGAGATGTTCTATCGTGAATCCGGTGATTTCAAAACGAACTACATCGACGACGATCAGACCTTTCCGATCAAGTTCGATCGCTATCGCTACTATGCTGTCTTGTTTGCAGCATTTGCAGTCGTCCCTTTTATCATCAACGACTACTGGGTGAATGCAATCTTTCTGCCGTTCCTGATCTATTCGATCGCAGCAATTGGCCTGAACATTCTGGTAGGATACTGCGGGCAGGTGTCGCTGGGAACCGGTGGATTTATGGCTGTCGGCGCCTATTCAGTCTACAAACTGATGACGGCATTTCCAGATATCAACGTCTTGATCCACGTGGTCATCGCAGGCTTTATCACTGCGGGCGTCGGGGTTCTGTTCGGTCTGCCTTCGTTGCGGATCAAAGGCTTTTATCTGGCGGTGGCTACTCTGGCGGCGCAGTTCTTCCTTGTGTGGCTTTTCAACCGTGTGCCGTGGTTCTACAACTACTCGGCATCAGGCCAGATTAACGCGCCCGAACGCACCATCTTTGGCGAGCCGATCACCGGCGCAAACACGGAAGCATGGTCTGTATACCTGGTTTGCCTGGTGTTCGTAATGGCATCTGCGCTGTTGGCTCGCAACCTGACCCGAGGTACTCTGGGGCGTAAATGGATGGCGATCCGCGATATGGATATCGCGGCCGAGATTGTCGGGGTGAACCCGTTGGCGGCCAAGCTTTCCGCTTTTGCAGTCAGTTCTTTCTTCGTCGGTATCGCGGGTGCTTTGTTCTTCGCCATCTACCTAGGGGCTGTCGAAGTGGGCGAGGCGTTTGGTATCCAGAAATCGTTCCTTGTTCTCTTCATGATCATTATCGGTGGCTTGGGTTCGATCTTCGGCAGCTTTGCCGGTGCCGCCCTGCTTGTTCTGATGCCGGTTCTGTTGAAGAATACCCTTGTAGGCGGTCTGGGCTGGCCCACCGATCTGGCAGCTCACCTTGAGTTCATGATCGTCGGCGGTCTGATCATCACATTCCTTGTCCTTGAGCCCCATGGGCTGGCCCAGCTGTGGCGGGTCATTAAGGAAAAACTACGACTGTGGCCCTTCCCGCACTAAGGCGGGGCTACTTTCAAAGCGCAACGCGCATCACCATCGGTCCAACAAAAATGGGAGGAATATTCCGATGAAATTGAAACTAGCAACCATGGCAGTGACCGCCGTAATGGCAGCTGCTCCGGCAATGGCGGATCTTGTATTCCCGTCGCTCAGCTATCGCACCGGCCCATACGCCGCAGGTGGTATTCCGTTTGCTGACGGCTATGCTGACTACTTCAACCTGCTGAACGCTCGTGACGGCGGTATCGGTGGCGTTATGACCCGCGTTCTAGAATGCGAAACCGGCTATAACACCGAAAAAGGCGTTGAATGCTACGAAGCCACAAAGGGCGAAGGCTCACTGGTTTATCAGCCGCTATCGACTGGTATCACGTATCAGCTGATCCCAAAAACCACAGCTGACGGCATCCCGATGCACACTATGGGCTACGGGCGTACCTCGGCAGCAAACGGTAAGGTCTTTAGCCACACCTTCAACTATCCGGCCAACTATTGGTACGGTGCGTCGGGTGTTGTGAACCACCTGCTGGAAATCAACAACGGTGACATCAACGGCAAGGACGTTGCACTGGTTTACCACAACTCGGCATACGGCAAAGAGCCGATCCGCACGCTTGAGGAACTGGCGGCTAAGCACGGTTTCAACCTAAGCCTGCTGCCGGTCGATCACCCTGGTCAGGAGCAGAAATCGCAGTGGCTGCAAATCCGCCGCGAGCGTCCTGACTATGTTGTCATGTGGGGCTGGGGTGTTATGAACCAGGTCGCCATTCAGGAAGCTGCAAACATCCGCTTCCCGATGGAGAACTTCATCGGTGTTTGGTGGTCGGGTGCACAGCACGACGTTCTGCCAGCTGGCGAAGCGGCTGACGGTTACAAAGCGATCACGTTCCACGCGGTTGGCAACGACTTCCCAGTGTTTGACGAAATCCAGAAATATGTTGTTGACGCAGGAAACGCTGCCGGTGCCGGCGATCAGGTCGGAACCGTTCTTTACAACCGTGGTGTCTACGCGGCGATGCTTGCAGCAGAAGCTGCCAAGACCGCTCAGGAAATCCACGGTGTAGCGGACATCACGCCGGCCATGATGCGCGACGGTATGGAAGCGCTGTCGATCACCGAAGAAAAAATGGCTGCCCTGGGTATGCCGAACTTCGGTCCAAGCTTTGATGTATCGTGTGAAAACCACGGTGGTGAAGGCTACGTCGGTGTCGCTCAGTGGGATGCAAACGCACAGGAATGGAACCTGATTTCTGACTTTGCGCCGACTGACAGTGATGTGATCGGTCCGCTGATTGACGAAGACTCGGGCGCATATGCTGCCGAGAATGGCATCCAAGAAGGCTGCAACTAATTGCACCATGTCCCGGTCCGCGTTTCAGCGGGCCGGGAACCCCCTTAGACGAATTCTTAAAGAAAGATCCTGGACATGCTGGACGCGGCCCCGACCAAAGAGACCGTTTTGGAGGTCAACAATATCGAGGTGATCTATAACCACGTGATCCTTGTGCTAAAAGGCGTCAGCCTCTCTGTTCCCAAGGGCGGGATCACCGCTTTGCTTGGTGGCAACGGAGCAGGGAAGACGACCACATTGAAAGCGATTTCCGCCTTGCTGCAATCCGAGCGCGGCGAAGTCACTAAAGGTTCGATCGAGTATCGCGGTAAAAACGTACAACACGCAGACCCGGCTGATCTGGTGAAGCAGGGTGTTATTCAGGTGATGGAAGGCCGTCACTGCTTTGAGCACCTGACCGTCGAAGAGAACCTTCTGACCGGCGCTTATACTCGGACCGACGGCAAGGGTGCCATCGAAGCAGACCTAGAGATGGTCTATAACTATTTCCCCCGTTTGAAAGAGCGCCGTAAATCTCAGGCGGGCTATACATCGGGCGGAGAGCAGCAAATGACCGCTATTGGTCGTGCTCTGATGTCCAAACCGGAGACGATTTTGTTGGATGAACCCTCGATGGGTCTGGCGCCGCAGTTGGTTGAGCAGATTTTCGAGATCGTGAAATCGCTGAACGAAGATCAGGGTTACACCTTCCTGCTGGCCGAACAGAACACCAACGTGGCGCTGCGCTATGCACACTACGGCTACATTCTGGAAAGTGGTCGCATCGTGATGGACGGTCCGGCAGCCGAGCTGCGCGAAAACCCGGACGTTAAGGAATTCTATCTGGGCATGTCGGACGAGGGGCGTAAGTCGTTCCGTGATGTGCGCAGCTATCGCCGCCGCAAAAGATGGCTGGCCTAAGCGCGAAGGGCGACCCGAAAGTCGCCTGTCGGACCCCGACGCTTGGTCGAAGTGGCGTCACAAACATACCGCAATGGCGGTTCGATTTAATCCGTGGGGCAATCATTGATGTGATCGCCATGGAAGAGGTGAGGTTTGCTGAATTACCCGATCTGGTACGGGAGCGGCTGACACAAAAGGAAAGGGACCAGCTGGGGGCTATCGGCTGGAATGTAACGACGGTGAAACTGGAAATGGAAGTGCGCGGCGAAATCATACGGCTTGAGGGCAAAGGTCCCCAACGTCTGATGCTGGCGGGGAAGGTTCAGCCTTGACCCAGCTTCGCCTTCAGTTCTTCCCGGATTTCTGCAATCCGTTCGATGGCGTCTTCACGGGTGTTGAACAGGTTCGGGCGAAAATCCTGACTTTCGGCCCGCAGGCGGATTTCCTCTTCGGTTTCAGATCCGGGGGCAAAGCGGACCGACCCCAAAGACGCCGCGATATTCAGCATCTTCCCGCGATGGGCGTATTGAACCCACGCTTTGGGCATAATCTGGCAGTGCTCGAGGTTAACAAGGAAGAACCACTTCCGGTCGGTTTCTTTCACACGCTCTTCGATGTGATCGTAGACGTCGTTCACGTCTCTGCTGTGATGAAACGCAAAGTTGCTGAAATCGACGTTCATAATGGTCGCTGCGTCGTCAAAGCTGATGCGGCTTCGGATATCTTCAGGCGTGTGATTGGAAGTCTGGGTCGATTTGGCTTTGCGATTGCTGGGCAGGGATTTGATCCGCTCAATCGCGGCGTCGCGGTTGGAGAACAGGTTGGGATCAAACGCTTCGGTGTTGGCCGCGCGTTCGATCTGGCGACGTGTCTCTTCCGAGGCGTCAAAGCGGACCGAACCCTGCGAGAACGCCATGTTCAGATCGCGGCCGCGACGAGAGTAAGCAATCCAGGCGCTGCTGTCGATGCGTGTGCCACACAGGTTGACCAGAAAGAACCATTTCTCTTCGCCAGTGGCGGAAATACGGTCTTCGAGTCGGTCGTAAAACGCGTTCACAACCGCGGAACTGGAAAAGTTGAAGTTGGAAAAATCGGCCTCCATGATCTGAAGGTCTTCATGAAATCTGATCCGAGGATCAAACGTATCATTGGTCAAATCGGTAACCGTCATCTCGGCATGCTCCAATTATCCAGACCGTCAAAAAAGACGGTACACATCGGCATACTAATGTATGCGGTAAATGCATCGAGCACAAAAATAAAGCAACTAGTCAAGCTGTCGCGCCCCCGCGCGAACGGCACGGGAGTGTTGGTATGAGCACCTTTTACGATCGCCTTGAAACCCGCAGCGCAGATGAGCGCGCCGCCGATATCGCAAAAACTTTGCCAGAGCAGATTGCCCGAGCCAAAGGCCTTGCCGGATATGCAGGTACTCTCAGCGACATTGATCCTGCATCGGTGACCTCGATTGAAAACCTGGCTTCGTTGCCTGTTTTGCGCAAATCAGAGATCGGAAAATCCCAAGCTGAAAATCCGCCATTGGGTGGCTTCATCACGCGCCCTGTTTCGGGATTTGCGCATGTGTTTCAGTCTCCGGGGCCGATTTACGAACCGGGTGGCAATGATCACGACTGGTGGCGCATGGGCCGTGCGCTTCATGCTGGCGGTATTGGCAAAGGGGATATCGTTCAGAACTGCTTTAGCTATCACCTTACACCCGCAGGTTCGATTTTTGAAAACGGAGCACGAGCGGTAGGAGCGACCGTTCTACCCGCAGGGATCGGCCAAACCGAACTACAGGCGCGTGCAGCGCATGATGTGGGCACGACTGCCTACGCAGGTACGCCTGATTACCTAAAAGTGATCCTTGATAAAGCCGCCGACATGGGACTGCCTTTGAAAATCACCAAAGCTGTTGTCGGTGGCGGCGCGTTGTTCCCGTCGTTGCGTCAGGAATACGCAGATCGCGGCATATCGTGTTTGCAGGGCTACGCAACCGCCGATCTGGGCAACATCGCCTATGAAAGCCCCGCGATGGAAGGGATGATCATCGACGAAGGAGTGATCGTCGAAATTGTTCGTCCGGGCACCGGCGACCCCGTTGCGCCGGGTGAAGTGGGCGAGGTGGTCGTAACCACATTGAACCCCGACTATCCGTTGATCCGGTTTGCCACCGGCGACCTGTCTGCGATTATGGCCGGTCAAAGCCGTTGTGGCCGCACAAATGCGCGCATCAAGGGTTGGATGGGGCGTGCTGACCAGACCACGAAGATCAAAGGCATGTTTGTTCGACCCGAACAAGTTGCTGCATTCGTCGCCAAGCACGACGAAATCGCCAAAGCCCGCGTGATTGCCGGACGCGACGGTGAAATGGATACGATGACTGTTCAGATCGAAGCAGAAGGCGGTAATGTCGATGTCTATTCCTCAAGCGTTGCGGACGCGTTGAAACTGAAAGGTAAGATCGAGATCGTCGCCGTTGGCAGCTTGCCAAATGACGGCAAGGTTATCGACGATCAGCGGGTTTACGATTAAGGGAATAAGGTGAGAGGCTGGACAACGACCCAAACGGGACTCGTTACGGCTGCTTCCTTCCGGACCTGACCGGGTTGGCGAGGCGCTTGCCCGCGCCAACCTCTCGAGAACTCAAATAGGCAAGAACTTCGGGATTCGCAAGGTCTCAGATCAGTTTGCATCGGTCGTCGTCACGGGCTAGGCTTCCCTAAAAGACGAAGTGGCTTCGAAGCAATGTACCTAAACGAGATATCGCAAATCGGGGATGCAATAATAGAAGCATCCCCAAACGGGGTGCTCGTTGTCAATGACGCAGGTCGGATCGCTTATGCGAACGCGTCTTTGCTGAAAATGTTCGGCTACGACAAGGATGAACTGCTTGAAGAATTCATCGAAATTCTGCTTCCGGAACATCTGACACAGGGCCACACCGCATTGCGAAACGGTTTTTTGAAAGCCCCCAGTCAGCGTCAAATGGGCGGCAATAACGTTCTTTTCGGGCGAAAGAAAAACGGCGAGACTTTTCCGTTGGAGGTTGGTCTGTCGCATGGCTCTGCGGATGGCCGGACCTATGCGTTTGCAACTGTGATCGATATCAGCGATCGCTGGACGAAAGATCAGGAACTCGCCATCTATCGAAAAAATCTGGAAGATATGGTGCGCGAGCGAACCGAAGATCTGGATATTGCTTTGAAAACGGCCGAGGCCAATTCGCGGTTATTGGGGGATATCCTTCATTCCATGAGCCACGAACTCCGCACGCCTTTGAACGCCATTTTAGGGTTTTCCGAACTGCTTTTGACAATGGAACAGTCACTGCGAGGCGAGGAAGGCAGCGAAGCTGTGCCCTATCTAAAGCTGATCCACGAAGCCGGCAGCGATCTTTTGGCATTGTCTTCCAAGGCGACGCAAATGTCGGTGTTGTCTTCTGGAAATGTGGTTGCATCCATAGACGAAGTGATGCTGAAACCGCTGATTGAACAGGCAATCGAAAAGTCAGGCAGATATTTCACGCATTACGGAACAAAGGTCAAACTTGAGAAGGGTCTAACCTCGAACCTCATGGCTGATACGCTGATGTTGGGGCGCGTTTTGGCTATTGTTCTGGAAAATGCGTCAAAATACGCGGGCAAGGCGGCCATGGTCAGCGTGTCTTCGGAAACTGTTGACGGCAAGGTTCAAATTTTCATTGATGACACTGGACTGGGTATCCCGATCGACATGCGCGAGCGTGCGTTCATACCGTTTGACCGCCTTGATGCGGGAAAAGGGGCAATCTCGGGGATGGGTCTGGGGTTGCCGCTTGCAAAATCCTATATGAAAAGCATGCACGGTGACCTGTTCATTGATGACAGCCCATCCGGTGGCACGCGGATTGTTTTGAATTTACCATCCATGGACTGAGCAAAACATCACCGCAGTGTAAAAACCTTCCTTAGCGGTCCCAAAAACCTTTTCCAAAGGGCACTTCCGTGGCAAAGCCTTGCCCAAGGAGGCCCTCATGAAAAATGCGGAAGCAGTGACATTTGGTGGATCACACCTGGATCGGGCGGCAGAGCTGCGCCCGAAGTGGTCAGACATGTTAGACGAGGGGCAGGGTGATGCCGTAGTTCTCTGGCGTGGCAAACCCTTGTTGCTGAATGACAAGCTTGTTCGTGTGCGCTTGGACGACGCAATCTTGGCCGATACCAAAGTACCGCCTATTTTTCTGGGGCGTGACGGCGAGACGCGCCTTTTCGCGGCCGATATATCCGCGTGGACTCCCGAAGATCAGGACATGTTGTCCGTTGGTAATTTTGTTGATCAAAGCCTTCAGGCACACCCCTTGGCACCCGAAGGGGCGGCGTTTGCCGAGTTGCGTCAAGTTATGTCTCGATTGTCGGCGCGGGACGCGGAATTGATTGCCACCGCAAAGGCGATTTACGAATGGCACCGGACGCATCGGTTTTGCTCAAAGTGCGGCAGTGAAAGCCGCATGGACATGGGCGGATGGGAACGCGCCTGCGTTGCGTGCGGCGGCAAGCATTTTCCGCGCACCGATCCGGTTGTCATCATGTTGATCACGCGGGGCAATCAGGTGTTGATGGGGCGCAGTCATTTCTGGCCAGAAGGGATGTATTCGCTTTTGGCCGGTTTCGTCGAACCCGGCGAAACGATCGAAGCTGCCGTGCGTCGAGAGGTGTATGAAGAATCGGGCATTCGTGTCGGTCAGGTGGACTATCTATCCAGTCAGCCTTGGCCGTTTCCAAATTCGCTGATGTTCGGGTGCCATGGGGCGGCTTTGAATTCGGACATAACAATTGATCCAAACGAGCTTGAAGATGCCTTCTGGGTCAGCCGGGAAGAGATCATGCTGGCGTTTTCCGGCGAGCATCCAAAAATCAAGCCTGCACGCAAAGGGTCAATTGCACATTTTCTTTTGCAACGATGGCTTGCAGACGCGCTGGATTAAGGTGAAAGTGCGCTTCGGGGAAGAGGGACGATAGACAGATGATTTTCGAAACCAAAGAAGACATCAATGCACCGATCGAGCAGGTGTTTCCGCATATTTCGGATTTCGCGGGCTTTGAACGCTCTGCCCTGCGGCGTGGGGCAGAGGTGGCCCGTTTGGACAATCTGCGCACGCCTGGTCCCGGTATGAAATGGGACCTCAAGTTCAATCTGCGAGGCAAACTGCGCGACGTACATATGGAGATGGTGCATTACGCCCCTCCTACCTCCATGCGCTTTCACACGCAGACCGGGGGCGTTTCTGGCATTATGAACGTCGAATTAATAGCTCTGTCGCGTAATTCGACCCGTTTAAGTCTGAAGCTGGAAATGACGGCGGCAAACCTGACGGGGCGCTTACTGTTACAATCCCTCAAACTCGCACGGTCCAGCATTTCCGGTCGCGTCAACGCCAAACTTTACGAGTTTGCCCGCAACACCGAAGACCGTTTGGGCATTGCCTAGACGTTAGTCCAGATGATGCTTCTGCGAGGCCGGATAGGTTCCTAGCACCTTTATATGGTCAGTGAAAAAGTCCAGCTCTTCCATCGCCAGTTTGACGTTCTCGTCATCGGGGTGGCCTTCGATATCGGCATAGAACTGGGTCGCGGCAAAGCTGCCGCCCACCATGTAGCTTTCCAGCTTGGTCATGTTAACGCCATTCGTGGCAAATCCGCCCATCGCTTTGTAAAGCGCGGCGGGAATGTTGCGAACGCGGAAGACAAAGCTGGTGATCATTCCGTGCTCACCGCGACGGGTCATATCGGGCGTGCGGGACATCACAAGGAAACGGGTGGTGTTGTGACCGTGATCCTCGATGCCGCGGGCCAGAACATCCAGTCCGTAAATCTCGGCGGCCAGATCGCTGGCTAGAACACCGGTGTGGCGGTCATTCGAATTGGCAAGCTCTTTCGCAGCACCGGCGCTGTCGGCAGCGGCTTCGGCAACAATAGAGTGTCGCGCCAAATAGGCGCGTGCCTGAGGCGGAAGCACCAGATGCGCGCGTACCTTGGCGATCTCGTCAAGTGTGACACCGGGTTTGGCCATCAGGCTGATTTTCACGCGAGTGAACGCTTCGTCCACGATATGCAGACCGGATTCGGGCAACAGGCGGTGAATGTCGGCGACGCGGCCATAGGTCGAATTTTCCACCGGCAACATCGCCAATTCGGCCTCGCCCGAGTTGGTGGCTTCGATGACGTCTTCAAATGTACGGCAGGGTAGGGCCTCAAAATCGGGGCGTGATGCGTGACATGCCTCGTGTGAATAGGCGCCAGGCTCTCCTTGAAATGCGATGCGACGGGTCATTGATGTCACCTTTTGTCAAAAAAATGCAGCTTGGGCGTTTGGTCGCGGTAACTACACCTTGCGTCACCATAGGGGAAGCGGATACACACCCGAAAAAGCTAATTAATGGATGCGATACATGTTCGATACCATGACCATGACAAAGGTGATTGGCGGCGTTTGCGGTGCCTTTCTGATTTTCCTTCTCGGCAAGTGGGTTGCCGAAGAGATTTATCATGTCGGTGATGCAGGTCACGGTGACCACGCTACCCAAGGCTATGTCATTGATACCGGCGAAGATCATGCCGAAGCAGAAGCCGAAGAAGGCCCAAGCTTTGCCGAACTTTATGCTGCGGCAGATGCTGGCAAAGGCGAGCGCGTTTTCAACAAATGTAAAGCCTGCCACAAAATCGACGGTTCGAACGGAACCGGCCCTTACTTGAACGGTGTTGTGGGCCGCGCGATTGAATCGGCTGATGGCTACGGTTACTCGGGTGCTCTTGCTGCTGTTGGCGACGCTTGGACACCAGAAGCGCTTGATGCGTTCCTGACCAATCCGAAATCTGCAGCGCCCGGCACAACAATGGGTTTCGCGGGTCTTGGAAAAGCGGAAGACCGTGTAAACGTCATCGCATATCTGGACTCGCTGGGCGGCTAAGCTGACCTTCGAGAGAGTTAAGAAAAGCCGCTCTGATTTACAGGGCGGCTTTTTTGCATGAAAAAGGGTCGGGATTGCGCAATCCCGACCCTTGCCCTGTGGACTTCTTCTTATTGAACCACCCCTGGGAGGAGGATAGGTGCAGTCCCTTTATGAAACCATCTTGCTGCAGCGCGGCATTAACTTCAAGCTGTTGATAAGAATAAAACTTCTATAAACGCAAACTGCCCAATAATTCATGCAAAGAAAAAGCCTGGGCCGAAAAATCGGGCAGGCTTTGGTTTTTGCTCATAATTGGAACTGTATCAGATCGCCGAGCTGTGCTTTGCCGTTGTCATGTCGTAGGCGTCAAAGTGACGGGCGATCATGCGGGTCAGAGGACGGGCTTTTTCGGGGATGAAAAGCTGCATGTCGTCGACCACAAGAAGATTGTCGAAAGTGGCGTTGACCTCGGTAAAGCAGCGTAGAAGATACTCGGGCGTGACGTTGAAGCTCTCGACGATTTCCTTCGTAGATACGCGGAAATCGCACATCAAAGCTTCGATAATACGGCCGCGCAAACGGTCTTCTTCACTGAACACATGTCCCTTAGCGACCGAGAATTTTCCGTCCCGGATCGCGGCGGTGTGCTTTGAGGTCGAGGGATCATTCTGCGCATATCCCTGAGGGAAGCGAGAAATCGATGACGCACCAACCCCGATCAACACGTCGGCCTGATCGTCGGTGTAGCCTTGGAAATTGCGGCGCAAGGTTCCGTTCTTTTGCGCGGTTTCCAATCCGTCACCTTTCAAGGCGA
>Ga0181587_10003865_pt1 | contig 12436 bp, 10 predicted proteins | sample 071ome_27_FD_132463 | JGI IMG/M metagenome (GOLD analysis project Ga0181587, IMG submission 132463) | Coastal salt marsh microbial communities from the Groves Creek Marsh, Skidaway Island, Georgia - 071409AT metaG (megahit assembly) | ecosystem: Environmental > Aquatic > Marine > Intertidal...
AATACGCTGCAAAGTTTTATCAAAAGCGTATGTCAATAGATGAAAATAAGTAATGTCTGCTTCTGGCCGGTAGCCGAACCTTCACTTCCTGAAATCAACCAGGTCTTCGTACACCGGCTGCTGCACACCCTCCCCGAAGTCTTCCTCCCCTGTTGGCCCCCCCGGGCCGGCCTTGCATATTCAGCCTGCTGAAATCGATAACCAGTGTTCGCGCTCACTGGCAACTGTAGCTGGCGGCATCGTCGGGATTGCCACTACCATCCCAGGTCGCGACGCCCGGGTACGGGCACAGCGGCCGGGTCATGTCGACGCGGCCTTCCCGTATGCGTGAAGCGGTGATGCTGTCAGGGGCAACGCCTTCTTCCACCCACGCTTCCAACGCCCCGAGGAAATCGGCGTTGTCGGGACCGATGCCGCCGCTGCAATGACCCATGCCTGGCATCATGTACAGGCGCATCCACTCATCCATATCACCGCCAACGGTATTCAGCACGCCCTGGTAATAGTTGATCGTGTTCAGCGGCGAGGGACCCGGGTCGTTCCAGCCGTGGTAGAACAGCAGCTTGCCGCCGCGTGCCTGGAAGGCCGCCAGGTCGGGATCCAGGGCTTCGAGGTAGCCGGCCTTCTCCCGCACCGCCGGCAGGTCACGGTCGAGATCGAAGTCACGCCAGTCCCAATCGGGATCCTCGTAAAGCACGTAGCGGGTGGCATCGGTCTGCAGGGCAGAAGGCGCATCATCCGCCGCCGGCATGCGCCAGCCCAGCTCGAAACCGCGCGCGTGGCCGGGGTAGTACAGCTCACCTGACGGCGAATACACACCACCGTAGACCCGTTCCACGGCCTTCACCTGGTCGGCGGTCAGGCAACTGAGTCCGTCAGTGTTGCCGCATAGCAGGGACACCGGCTCGAAGTCGCAGGCCAGGGGGTTGTTGAGGAACCCGTCGGCAACGCCGTCGTTGGCTTCGCAGGCGGCCAGCACCGCGTTGTGCAGCAGTTCAATCTCGTCCTGGGAGAAGGACTGGCGGCGATCCTCGATCAGGGTCTTCATGTTGCTGAACTGGGTGGCGTTGAGCGCCAGCATGTTGTACACCGGCGCACCAATGATCATGCCGTCAAAGTCGGCCGGAAAGCGCTGCGCTTCCGTCATGCCCTGGCGCCCCCCGGTGGAGCAGCCCTGGTAGTAGGACAGTCGCGGAGCCACGTCGTAAAAGCGTTCGACCAGTGTCTTTGAAAGTATGGTCATCTCATGCATCGCGCGCCAGCCGAAATCCACCACTTGCTCCGGATGCCCGACCGCGAACGCCGCGCTGGCGCCCCGGTGGCCGGTGTCGTTGGAGGCCACGGCGTAGCCCGCCTGCAGGCCGCGCGCCATCGCGGAGTAACTGATACTGCCGGCCCAGCCGCCGTTGCCCACGGCGAGGAACTTGCCGTTCCAGTCATCCGGCAACCACAGTTCCATTTCGATATGGGAATCGTCCGACGGGCTCAACACTGCCGCAACGCGGCAATGGGCGGGCAGGCTGAGGCTTGGGCCGAAACGCTGGTCAAGGGTGCCCGCCGTCTTGCTTTCCGTTTCCGTTATGGTGACGGTGGTGATGACCGCTCGACCCAGGTCGGCACAGGTGGCTGCCATGAGGGGTAGTGACGAGAACAGTAGCGTGGCGATAACGGACAGTCGCAAAATGGGCGCGGTCATGGGTGTCTCCCGTAAGCATGGCATGCCGCCTTTATAGCGGATTATTCCGGTTCCCGGCAATGGAATCCTGAGTCGGGATGGCATTTATCGGGGTAACTGGTTATGTTAATGGCCGCACCCGCCAATAAAACGAATTCCACTAAACACCAGGGGACAGCATGCACAAGGGGACTCTGATACCGGTACTGGGATGGTTGCTGACCACGCCCTTGCTGGCCGCGCAGGAGGACTGTGACCGGACCTGCCTGGTCGGCATCGCCGATACCTACCTGGCCGCCCTGGTGGCGAACGATCCTGCCGCCGCGCCGCTGGCCGACGATGTCGCCTTCGTCGAGAACATTACCCGCCTGCAGCCGGGGGAAGGCACCTGGGCTTCCGCCACGGCGGTTTCCGATTCCTATCGCGTCTATGTACCCGACCCGCGCCAGAACAGCATCGGCCTGATGGCCGTGCTGATCCGCCGCCATGACGGTGAAAATGTCCAGGCCCTGCTGGCCGCGCGCCTGAAAGTACGCGACGGCAGAATCGTCGAGGCCGAACATCTCATTGACGATGTGCCGCCCATTGCCGACCCGGCCAACCTGTTGAAACCGCGCGCCGCCATGACCGCCGAGGTGCCGGTTGCCGAGCGCATGGACTACCGCGCGCTGGCGAAGATCGCCGGCTCCTACTACGACGCGCTGAACATCAGCGATGGCGCGCTGGCGCCGTTTGCCGCCGACTGCGAACGCCAGGAGAACGGCATGATCACGGCGGCGTACTACCTCGAACCGGAAGTGTTCGACCAGGTCGACAGAGGCGGCAAGCCGCCACCGGCTACAGCGCGCGACTGCATCGGCCAGATGGATTCGGGCCGCTTCGCCTATATCGACAGCATCGACAACAGACGCCTGTTCGCCGTCGACCCGGTGCAGGGCCTGGTGATGGGCCTGTCCCATTTCCGCCAGTCCATGGCCTATGGTCCGCACCCCCTGACCGCCGCCGACGGCAGCGTCGTCATGTGGGACGAACGACGCGAACCCTACGATTTACCCGCCGCGCATATCCTGAAAATTACCGACGGCCAGATTCACGAAGTGGAAGCGATCGGCATCTTCGTCGAATTCGATGCGGATACGGGGTGGGAGTAAAAACAGATACAAGATTCAAGATACAGGATACAGGATACAAAGGAGATCACCGAGTGAACAAGCTGAACTATCTACCTGGACTATTATTGTTACTGACAGCCTGTAGTGAACAACCTGCCGAACAGCCTGCAGCGCCAACCGCTGCCACACCGGCACCGGTGGCCATGCAGCCCATGGCCTGCGAGGATCTGGCCACAGCCGAATTCGCCCTCACCACCATCGGTAGCGCGTTGACCGTCGCCGCGGGTGCCTTCCAGCCACCGGCAGGCGGCTTTCCCGGTTTCGGCGCCAATTACGATGGACTGCCTGCGTTCTGCCGGGTGATCGGTTCGATTCATCCCACGGATGATTCGGACATCCGTTTCGAGTTGTGGCTGCCTGCCGAAAACTGGAACGGTCGCTTCATGCAAACCGGTAACGGCGGCGCGGCCGGTAACATTGTGCACAACTCCATGATCGACCCGTTGATGCGCGGCTACGCCGTCGCCAACACCGACACCGGCCATGTCAACGGCTGCGCCGATATATGGGGCTGGGCGGTGGACCATCCGGAAAAACTCACCGACTATGCCTGGCGCGCCGTGCATGAACTCACCGTCACCGGCAAGGCCATCACCACCGCACGCTATGGCGACGACCCCGAACGTTCCTATTTCGTCGGCTGCTCCACCGGCGGCCGCCAGGGCCTGATGGAAGCGCAGCGCTTCCCGGACGATTACGACGCCATCGTCGCCGGTGCGCCTGCCGCCAACTGGTCGCCGCTGATGGCACTGAGCATCGTTATCCAGAACAATATCGGCACGGGAAAACTGGCGCCGACCAAGCTCGGCCTGCTGAAGGAAGCCGCCATCGCCGCCTGTGATGCCCTCGATGGCGCCGAAGACCGTGTCATCACCAATACCGCGCAATGCACCTTCTCGCCCGCCGACCTGGCTTGCCAGGGTGAAACCGGTGCCCAGTGTCTCGCGCCCGAAGAAGTCGCCGCCGCGCAAGCCATTTATGCCGGCGTGCAAGGGACCGACGGCACCGTCTGGTTCCCCGGCACTGGGCCCGCCAGCGAACCGCTATGGGCAGCCTATACCTCGCCGCAATTCACCATCGGCAGCGGCTTCTTCCGTGACGTGGTACTCGGCGATCCTGCCTGGCAGTCGACCAGCTGGGATACGGATACCCACATGCCCGTGGCCATGGCGGCCACTGAAGAACTGATCGCCATGGATCCGGACGTCAGCGACTTCTTCAACGGCGGCGGCAAGCTCATCATGTACCATGGCACTACCGACGGCCTGATCTCCTACGGCAACAGCGTGAATTATTTCGAGAGTATGCTGGCGACCTTGGGCGAGGACACCGCCAATGCGAGCGCGCGCTTCTACCCCGTGCCGGGTATGGATCACTGTTCCGGCGGCGAAGGCGCCGGTAACGTGGACTGGCTGTCCGCCATGGAAGCCTGGGTCGAGGACGATGAGGCCCCAGGCACATTGGTAGGCACCCACCCCGCACCGCCGCCGGGCTTCCCTGGCGCGGAAAATGCTCTGGGTGAATTCACGCGGCCAACCTGTGCCTGGCCGGAAGCGCCGGTGTACAACGGCGGCGGTGACCCCATGGATGCCGCGAGCTTTTCCTGCCAGGCACCCTGATTATCAGGAAGCCGGTTTTTTCAGGGCAAAGACAGACAGCGCCACGGCAACGATTGCGCAGAAGGCTACCGCGGAAACCAGCGGTACCGGCGTATTGTTGAACACCGCGCTGACGATGGCGATGGCGACTGCACCCACCATCATCTGCAATGTGCCTCCCAGCGCCGCGGCGGTGCCCGCAATGGGGCCATGATCTTCCAGCGCCAGCACCATGGAAGTGGGCAGCACCAGGCCGAGGAAGGCGTAGGTGCAGAACAAGCCTCCCACCAGCACCGGGAAAGCATCGAACCCGGCCATCACCAGCACGAACAAAATACAGCCGAAAGTGCAGTAGCCGGCCACCGCCCACCTGATCACTTTCATGACCCCGAACTTCGCTTCAAGGTTGGCCGCCGCCTGGCTGGCGGCAAAGAAACCGAAGGCATTCAAAGCAAAGGCGAGACTGTACTGGAAGGAGGTCAGCCCGTAATAGTCCATGTACAAAAAGGAACTTGTCGCCAGGAAGGCGAAGAAGCTGCCCATGCCCATGCCGCCGATGAACGTCAGCCCCATGTAGTGGGTATCGCGAAACAACACGCCGAAAGCTCCCAGCAATTCCTTCATTCTGAATGGCTTGCGGTTTTCCGGTTTCAGGGTTTCCGGCAGGGCGAACCGCGTCATGGCGAAACCAAGACCGGTAGCCATCGCCACGGCGATGAATACGGCACGCCAGCCGAAGGGCACGATCACGACGCTGCCAAGCAGCGGCGCGAGCATCGGCGACACGGCGATGATGAGCATGATGGTGGACATCAGGCGCGTGGCATCGTTGCCGGTATAGCAGTCACGGATGACGGCGCGCGGGATGGACATGACCGCGGCGGCGCCGATGCCCTGGATGAAGCGCATGGCGATCAGCATCTCGATGTTGGCCGACATGGCGCAGCCGATGGAAGCCAGCGCGAACACCACCAGACCGAAATACAGCGGCGGTTTGCGACCCATTACGTCGGTGGCCGGGCCATACACGAGCTGGCTGACGCCGAAGGAAATGAAGAATGCCATCAGCGTCGCCTGCGAGGCGGATACGGACGCCTGCAGGTCATCGGCGATGACCGGCATGGCTGGCAGGTACATGTCGATGGCAAACGGGCCGATCCAGCTCAGCGAGCCCAGGATCAGGGCCATCTTGAGAATGTCTTTCTTCATGGGGTGTACTGCTAGGGACTACGGCAAAGGGCGCATTATAAAGACCCTGAAATATTTATCAGTGAATATTTCTAGAGCAGGCCCTGGAACTTCATCACAAGGAACAGCCAGAAGCGGCAGAATTGCTCGTTGAATATCCGCTTCAGAAAATCAAGCGGACCGGCAAAGGGTGGCGGCGAATTCGCCTCGAGCTGGTGGCCGATGCCCTGCAGCGCGATAGCCATGACGGCGATGACAATACTGGCCGCCACGGCCACCAGGTCCCCTGACAGCAACCGCAACACGCCGATCAGCACACTGGCCATGAAGAACGGCACACTGATGATATGAATAACGATGTTGCCCCAGTGCTGGTGCACGCTGGCATAATCCCGAAGATCAGTCATCAACGGCAGCCATGGCGAAAATGGCCCTGAAATGGACTTTCAGGTGGATTCTGTCTTTCATGGCCAGCAATTCCTGTATTAGGATGTCCGTGTTTCATTATAAGCAGGGTCCGGGCAATTGTGAGCAGTGATCTTCCCTTCCAGGGCGTCCTGGGCGTCATCGCCATTCTCCTCCTGGCCTGGCTGTGCGGAGGCATGCAGCGCCAGTCCTGGAAAGTCATCGCCGCGGGCCTGGGCCTGCAGTTCCTGTTTGCCCTGCTGCTGTTGAAGGTGGGTCCGTTCCAGCAGGTACTGCTGCTGCTCAACCGCGGCATTTCAGCGGTGATTCGCGCCACAGAAACCGCCACGGCCTATGTGTTCGGCTTCGTCGGCGGCGGCCCTGCCCCGTATGCCGTGATCGAACCGGGCAACATCGGCAGCCTGGCGTTCACCGCCCTGCCCGTCCTGCTGCTCCTGAGCGTGCTGTCCGCCCTGCTCTGGCACTGGCGCGTCATTCCCGTGGTCGTGAATGCATTCAGCAAGGTATTGCAGAAGAGCTTCGGCCTGAGCGGCGAGGTGGGCTTTGGCGCCGCGGCCAACATCTTTTTCGGGATGGTGGAATCGCCCCTGCTGATCCGCGCCTACCTGCACGGCATGACCCAGGCCGAGTTGTTTATTCTCATGACCTGCGGCATGGCCACGGTGGCCGGCACTGTGATGGGCCTGTACGCCACCCTGCTCACCGGCGTCATCGACACACCACTGTCCCATATCCTGGTGGCATCCGTGATCAGTGCGCCGGCCGCGATCATGCTGGCGATGATGATGAAACCGCTGGACGAGGTGTTGTCGGTGTCAGTGACCGACGCCACGGCACGCGCCGAGCACGACCTGCATTACGACGGCAATATGGACGCCATCATGCGCGGTACGGCGGACGGCCTGAAACTGCTGGTGAATATCGTTGCAACCCTGGTGGTGTTCGTGGGACTGGCGGCGCTGGCCGACGAAGTGTTGTCACTGTTGCCCGCAGTTTACGGGCAGGTCATCACCGTGCAGGGCATCTTCGGGGTGGTTTTTGCGCCGCTGATGTGGCTGATCGGCATTCCCTGGGAGGAAGCGTTCACCGCCGGACAACTCATGGGCACAAAGACCATCCTCAACGAATTCATCGCCTTCGTGAACCTGCAGGCAGCGCCCTTGAGCGAGCACAGCCGCATCATCATGACATATGCCCTGTGCGGGTTTGCCAACCTGGGTTCGCTGGGGATCATGATCGCCGGCCTGGTGACATTCTGCCCCGAGCGTCGCAAGGAAATTCTTGCGCTGTCACCAATGTCCATCGTGTCCGGCACCCTCGCCACCACCATGACCGGGGCCGTTGTCGGGCTGATCCTTTAATCGGTTACGGGCATTTCAGAGCTCAACGCCCAGCTGGCCATCCCTTTCCTCCAGCGCATAGACGCGCACGCCATTGCAGGGACCCTCGTAACCCTCCAGGCAGTCGCCATTGTCGAGATTGAAGAGATAACCGTGCATCGGACAACGCAGGTGGTTGTCGATAACCTTCCCCGCATCCATCGGGTAGCCCGCATGGGGACAAATATTATCGAGCAGGTGCGACCTGCCGTCGTGGTGAAGCAGCAGCAGGTGATGGCCAGCCAACCGGAACACCTTCCGGTAGCCATCCTGCATCTGGGCGGTATCTTCGAGGGGGAACCAGGTCATGAAAAGCTGCGGCTTGCTGAATCGGCATATCTTGGAGAAAGTACAATTTTACCTGCCATGAATGTGGAGTCTACTTGCGTGATCACTATAATTGGCACCATCACGCACTTCTACCTGGACTCATCCCATGGCTGAATTCCCCGATGTCACCCTCCACTACTTCGACCTGCGCGGCCGCGGCCAGTTCATTCGCGGCCTGCTGAGTCATCACCAGGTGCCGTTCACCGACGATCGGATCAAGCTGGCGAAGGACAACAGCAACTGGCCGCAGATCCGCAGCGACAGGAACCTGAGCGGTGATTTCCAGAAGCTGCCGTTTCTGCAGTGGGACGACATGCGCCTGAATGAGGTGCTGGTGATCCTGGAATTCCTCGACAGCACCCTTACCGATCCGGATGATTTTTCCGACATTGACTGGCTGCGTCACCGCCAGCTGACATCCAGCGCCTTCCTCGACCTGCTTGTGGCCTGCATCAACCTGATCTGGTGCGACATCTTCCACCCGGAAACCAATATCGCCGCGGCGACCGGCATTCTCAGGCGCCGTATGGAAATGCACCTGGCCACGCTCGACCAGACGCTCACCGAATGGGAATGGGCTGCCAGGATGGCCGACCGGCCGGTCATGGCGTCCGATGCCGTGTTATGGGAAGCACTCGATGTCATCCGTCTCACTTTCGATGAGCATGTAAGCTTCGATGATCGCGGGGCGCTCAGCGCCTTCTATGACGGTTGTCCCGGCGCTCCCGCCTTCAAGAAACTGCTCAGCCAGAAACCGCAGACCATCACCGGCCGCCCCGGCGAACCGGATGCACTGGCAATCATCCACGCAAGTCTTGCGGAAAATTGAGGCGCCGGATCAGGGCGTTGTGCTGATGACGCGCATTTCCTCGATCATCACCGGTTGCGCGGGCAGGGACTCCAGGTAGACGCCGCCGTCTTCCCATAACGCCCCCTGGTCGAGACCGCCGCTGGGATCGCCGACAGGAATGAAGGCCTCGGCCGCCGCCATGCCGTCCGTGATCATGCCGAAGACGGTGAAATTCAGGTTCGGCGCCGCCAGGCGGTTGTTATTCACGTAGTTGATGAATACCTGCGTGGAGTTGGTATTCGGGCCCGCCTTGGCAAAGGCCAGCGTGCCGGGCTCATGCGCGAACAGCACGGGGTCGTCGTCGAAGTTGCGGTCCTGCCAAGCGGGAAATTCCCCGCGCCAGTTGATGCCGAACTGCGCCACGAATCCGGGCACCACGCGAAACACCGGCGTGTTGTCATAAAAGCCCTCATTGACCAGGGTGATGAAACGCCCCGCGGCATTGGGTGCCGCTTCCGGGAAGATGTCGAGGGTGATATCACCGGCCCCGGTGCGCATCAATACGGTAGTCTTCTGCGTCAGCTCGGGCACGACGTCTTCCAGGCCCGGCAGCGGCGTCAGTACCTGCTGGACACCGGCGGGTTCAGCCATGGCCGGCGCCGCGGCTTCTTCAGCTGCCGGCGCATCACTGCTTTCCCCGGAACAGCCCGCTAGTAAAAACAGGGCGGCAATGATTGCCGTTAAATGGAACGGGTTCGCTATTTTTCTCACTTTCACTCTCTCTACTCTCTATTTTTGCAACAAAATTCTGCGTCGTACGCTTTATCCTTTTATCCTTTTATCCTTTTATCGATCTTATCAAGCCAGCAATGTCGGATGACGGCACTACGTGCCTTATCCGACCTACTCGAACCATTTTTCCCTTTTTCCCTTTTTCCGTTACTGCAAGTATACCCAAGTCAGGAATTCATTCAGCAGTTCCGCGCCGGGCCCCCGGTCGGCCAGTTCATGATTGACCATGCCCACCACCGTGTACATGGTATTGCTCTGGGCATAGACAAAACCGGCGACGGCGGCCACCTCATCCAGCGAACCCGTCTTTACATGCATACGGCCCGACATGGTGGTGCCGCGCACGCGGTTGCGCATGGTGCCGTCCAGGCCGTTGATCGGCAGCGATGCGAGGAATTCCGGCATGTAGGGACTGCGCCACGCGCCCTGCAGCATCGCATTCAGCATGGCCGCGGTAATCCGCGTATCACGTGACAATCCGGCGCCATTGTCGAGAGAAAGCTGGGTGGAATCCAGGCTCTTCAGCTCGAGATAATTCTTCATGGCTTCCACACCCTTCTCCACCGTGGCCGGCGGCCCCAGCACCTCGGCGCCCAGCGTCAGCAATAGATGGCGGGTCATCAGGTTGTTGGAAAACTTGTTGATGGACTTGATGATGTCGGACAGGGGTAGTGAGTTCCATTCCACGATGGCTTCCAGATCGTCCGGCACGGCCCCAACACGCATGCCGCCGTCCAGCTGCCCGCCGAGTTCTTCCCACAACGACTTGAACAGGCCGAAAGTATAGTCGGGCGCATTGAGCACCTCGCGCACCATCTGGTAGCGGGAGCAGCGCGACGGGAAGCTGCCCTCGAATATCACTTCCGTGGGATCGTTCGGATTCAGGTTGAAGCTGATGCCGCGCTGGTAGCCGCCGCAGGAGCGGTTTTCCAGCCGCAGGCGATTGGTGATGGTGACATTGGGCAGGTGCGGGTCGGTGTGGATGATGACCTCGCGCCCGTTGGGGTGCGGATAAAAATAGAAGGTCATGGCCTGGAAATTGGCGATGACGGCATTCGGCAAGGTGTTGTAGGCGCGCCCGGCCTGGTTGTCGATCAGGTCGCCGCCTGCGACGGATGCATCGAAGTAGGAACCGTCCAGCACCAGGTCGCCGGTGATATGTTCGACGCCGGCCCGCTGCAAAGACTTGAGCATGCCGCGCAGCTGGTCTTCCACGAGGAAGGGATCACCGCCGCCCTTCATCAGGAGGTCGCCCCTGAGTACGCCGTCCTCGATCGGGCCCAGGGCGTACAGTTGTGTTTGCCAGGTAAAGGACGGCCCGAGCGATTCCAGGGCCGCCAGGGTGGTCACCGTTTTCACGGCGGAGGCGGGATTCATCGGCTTGCCGGCGTTGAACACGAATCGTGGCGCGCTCGAATCCACTGCCTGGACATAGAAGCTGAAACTGGAGTCCGGGAGATTATGACCATTGATGATGCGCTGGATGCGATCGGGGATCGGGCCGTTGGGGGGGAAATCCTGGGCTGCCGCATATGTACCGGCCAGGCACAGCAGGCAGAGGGCAATTAATCGGGAGGAGCGCATAAGCATGGTTGCCTATTCTGGCAATTCCTTTAGCGGGTTACCACTCCCATCCGGGATCAGTCAGGCAGGGCGAAAGTGAACAGTGCCGACCCGGCCGCGATGGCGATGTACTGCCTGCCGCCGGCCGCATAGGTCATCGGCGCCGCGTTGACCTGGCCGCCCAGGTTGGTCTTCCACTTCAGCGCGCCCGTGTTGGCATCCAGCGCCACGAAGTAACCGTCCTTGCCGCCGGCGAACACGAGGTCGCCGTCGGTGGACAGCACGCCACCCCAGGTGATGTTGCCGAGATCGAACTCCCACACCGGATCCAGGGTGTCGGGATCGTAGGCGCGCACCACGCCCCACGCTTCCTCGTTGTTGTTGAGGAAGGGCTCGAGTGCGACATCGCCCATGGTGGTCTGGCGCCGGTTGACGCCAAGCGCCTGCGGGAACTGGCCCTCGATGGCCATGATGCCGGAGTCCTCCCAGTGCGCGACGTAATAGAGATCCTGTTTCGGGCTGTAGGACGTCGGCGCCCAGTTGATGGCACCGTGCACGTGCGGACGAATGACCGTGCCTTCCGGCGAAGGCAGCATGCCCTCGGCGCGGATCGGCCGGCCGTTGTCATCGAAGCCGGTCATCCAGTTCACCGCGACGAAGGGCTTGCCATGCAGGAACTCGCCGGTGACGCGGTCGAGCACATACATCAGGCCGTTGCGGTTGGCCCAGTACATGAGTTTCCTTTCACGGCCGTTCCACTCGCGGTCGACCAGTACCGGCACCTGCGTGGAGTCGTAATCCATTTCGTCATGCGGGGTGAACTGGTAATGCCACTTTATTTCGCCGGTGTCGGCATCGAAGGCCAGCACGCTGTCGCTGTAGAGATTGTCGCCGAGACGGTCGCGGCCATCCCAGTCCGGCTGCGGATTGCCGGTGCCGAAGTAGACGAGGTTGGCTTCGGGATCGTAGGCGCCGGCGTTCCAGATGGCGGCGCCGCCGGTCATCCAGGAATTGCCGGACCAGGTGTCATGGCCGGGTTCACCGGGACCGGGAATGGTGTGCGTTTTCCAGATGAGCGCACCATCGTTGACGTTGTATGCAGCGACAAAACCGCGGGTGGGCATGTCGCCGCCGGCGACACCGATGTAGACCTTGTCCTCCACCACCATGGGCGGCATGGTGATCGAGTACAGCTCGTCCGGGTTGGCGACGGACGTATTCCAGATCAGGTTGCCGGCACGGGCGTCGATGGCTAAAAGGCGCGCGTCTACCGTGCCCATGAACAGCGTATTGCCGAGAATGGCGAGGCCGCGGTTGACGCGTCCGCAGCAGGTGCGCGACGGCGCCGGTTCATGATGGTAGGTCCAGAAGATGCGGCCGGTGGCGGCATCGAGCGCCACGATATCGTTCGGCGCCTGCACGGTGTACAGCACGCCATCGACCACCAGCGGCGTGGTCTCGAATTTTTCCAGGGAGCGCGCCTGCCACACCCACTGCAGTTCCAGGCCGTCCACGTTGCCCGC
>Ga0181587_10003868_pt1 | contig 12434 bp, 9 predicted proteins | sample 071ome_27_FD_132463 | JGI IMG/M metagenome (GOLD analysis project Ga0181587, IMG submission 132463) | Coastal salt marsh microbial communities from the Groves Creek Marsh, Skidaway Island, Georgia - 071409AT metaG (megahit assembly) | ecosystem: Environmental > Aquatic > Marine > Intertidal zone...
CGTGACCATGAACGAGGCCATGAGCGTGGCGACCGGGGACCCGGACACCATGGCATAGTGGCCATGGAAATGGTCAGCCGCATGCAGCGAACCCTGAAACAGCTAGATCTGAGCACCGACCAAAAAATCGCCATCCGGGAGACATTTACGGCCATGAAAGCAGAGGTCAAGCCGTTGGCGGAGACCATGCGCGACAACCGCGCTGCGCTACACCAGTTGCTGATGGCCGAGGATTACGACGAGGCGGCTGTCGTTGACGTGGCTGAAGAGCAAGGCGCCATCACTGCTGAATTGATTCGGCTGGCCAGCGGCACCATCCACTCGGTCAAGGGTGAACTGACTGAAAGTCAGCTGATTCGGCTGGCCGAAATGCGCGAGGAGCGCCGTGAGCGGCTTGAGGAGCACCTCGGTCAATTGCAGAAGAAGCTGGAAAGGATGGACAGCGGCGATTAACTCGCCATTACGAACCACTTAATCGCCGGGAAAAAGCGCGCCCTCAAGCGCGCTTTTTCGTATCACAAGCCAATCGGGGAGGTAACCGGACCTTAAAAGCGGTGATACCTCAGTCGTCGATCAGTTCGGCCTCGTAATCCTCAGGCCTCACATGGCGAACGTCTTTTCCCAGTACGAGATAGACCACGTATTCAGCGATATTTTCACAGCGATCTCCCATACGCTCCATGGCGCGAGCAGCCCAGAGCACATTCAATATGGTCGGAATCTGTGAAGGGTCCTGGGCCATGTGCGTCATCAAGTGACGCGTGATGACCATGTATTTAACGTCAATCTTCTTGTCGAACTGGGCCACCTCGAAAGCAGCCTTGGCGTCGGTTCTGGCAAAGGCATCCAGAACATCATTCAGCATGCGCTTCACCAACTCGCCCATATGCTCCAGCTCCTGCCGGATCTCCTCGCTCAGGGCGCCTTCCAGTTCCTCGTGCACCATCTTGGCAACACGCTTGACCTCATCACCGATTCGCTCGAGGTCTGTGATCGTCTTGATCACCGCCATCACCAGCCTGAGATCCGAGGCGGCAGGCTGCCGGCGCGCGACGATGCGCGTGCACTCCTCGTCAATCGCAACTTCAAGTGCGTTGACGCGCACATCGTTCTTGACGACCTTTCGCGCCAGATCGTTATCATTATTGACCAGGGCGGAAATCGCCCGTTCCAATTGTTCTTCGACGACACCGCCCATTTGCAGCACCTTGCTGCGGACTTCTTCGAGGTCTTCATTGAACTGCTGGGAAATATGCTCGCCCAGGTTGAGGTTGCTCATGACATGTTCCTGTGAAATCGCAAACCGTATGTGTTAACCATAGCGCCCGGTAATGTAATCTTCAGTGCGCTTCATCCTGGGATTGGTGAACACCTGGTCGGTTTCACCAAACTCAATCAGTTCTCCCAGGTACATGAATGCCGTGTAGTCCGAAACCCGCGCAGCCTGCTGCATGTTGTGGGTGACGATGATAATGGTGTAATCGCGCTTGAGCTCATTGATCAGCTCCTCCACCTTGAGCGTGGAGATAGGGTCCAACGCCGAACAGGGCTCGTCCAGCAGAATGACTTCCGGTTGAACCGCGATGGCGCGTGCGATCACCAGGCGCTGTTGTTGCCCGCCAGACAGCCCGAATGCAGTATCATTCAGCCGGTCTTTGACCTCGTCCCACAAAGCAGCCCCACGCAACGCCCACTCGACGGTTTCGTCCAGCTGGCGGCGCTTGTTCATTCCCTGGATTCTCAGCCCGTAGGCCACGTTTTCATAAATGGACTTGGGAAAAGGGTTCGGCTTTTGGAACACCATACCCACTCTGCGGCGCAGTTCCGCGACGTCAACGTCAGGCCCCAGCAGATTCTGGCCATGCAGTTTGATTTCGCCTTCAACCCGGCAAATGTCGATCAGATCATTCAGGCGATTGAAACAACGCAACAGCGTCGACTTGCCACAGCCTGATGGCCCGATAAACGCCGTGACTTTTTTCTCAGCGATGTCCAGTGACACCTTTTTCAATGCCTGGTTGGTGTCGTACCACAGATCGAGATCGTCGACTTGAACAGCCACATCGTCCAAGGTCAGATCCGGATGTATGACGGACTCCGCCTCTGCGCTTTGCGCCTGAGAATTCATTGCTTCGCTCATTTAAATTTCCAGTCCTCGATACTTCTCACGCAGGCGGTTTCTGATTCGAATCGCCAACAGATTCAACAGAATGGTCACGATGACCAGCAACAATGCGGTCGCGTATACCAATGGCCTTGCTGCCTCAACGTTCGGGCTTTGAAAACCGACATCGTAAATATGAAACCCAAGGTGCATGAACTTCCGTTCCGGATGAAGAAACGGATAGTTTCCGTCCAGGGGCAGTGAGGGCGCCAGCTTGACCACGCCAACGAGCATCAGGGGCGCAACCTCACCGGCGGCCCGGGCAACGGCCAGGATCATTCCCGTCATGATCGCGGGGCTGGCCATGGGCAAAACCGTTTGCCAAAGCGTCTCCCAGCGTGTCGCCCCCAGCGCGAGGCTACCCTCTCTGATCGTCCTGGGTATTCGGGCGAGCCCTTCCTCCGTGCTGACAATGACCACCGGCAAAGTCAACAAGGCCAGGGTCAGTGACGCCCAGAACAGTCCGCCCGTTCCAAATGTGGGTGACGGAAGCGCCTCGGGGAAGAACAGGCGGTCAAGGCTGCCGCCGAGGGTGTAGACGAAAAAACCGAGTCCGAATACACCATAGACAATAGACGGCACGCCGGCCAGGTTGTTGACGGCAATGCGGATGGTCCGGGTCAGCAGCCCCTGTTTGGCGTACTCCTTGAGATAGACCGCGGCAATGACGCCCAGGGGTGTCACCAAAACGCTCATGAGCAACACCATGAGGATGGTCCCATAAATGGCAGGGAAAATGCCGCCCTCGGTATTGGCCTCTCGTGGGTCATCGCTGACGAATCCCCATGCCTTGTGCACGTAGTGGCCCGCTTTTTCCGCGATGTTCATGTCATTGGGACGCCAGGCGTCCAGAATGGTCGAGATGGGAAGTTCGACTTCCTCTCCGTCCGCGGTGCGCATCACGACAGAGTCGCGCTGGATCTCCTCATTCAGACGAATCAAGGCCTCTTCCATCGACGCATAACGGGCGGCCAGATTCTCACGTTCGGCTTCGATGTCCGCGCGTTGCGCCTTATCGTCCGCCCCATCGATCTCCATCCGGCGTTCATTCAAACGCAGACGTTCGAGTTGATAGTTCACCGACCCGATTTCATCGGTCTCCAATTGCTTGATTTCGACACGCAATGCATCCGCACGCGAGAGCCTTTCCAGGAAGGCCTGCCAGGCATCGGATTGCGCCAACGTGACGCCATCTTCCCTGACGGCGATGAGTCGGCCAATGAAGGCGCCCCACTCTGTGCGCTCAACAACGACCAAGTTGTTCGGGCGCTCCTTCAGCGCGATTGCCGGCTCAATAATCCAGACAAAGTCCTCCCCGGTGACATCCCGGTTGCCGGTCTTGAACAGGATTCGACGCACCTCATCCACATCAGGGTCTATCGCCATGCCGGCTTCCCTGAGCCGCTCGGCGGGCACCACTTCAGCATCCCGTTCAATGCCGGCCAGCGTGGTATTGACCCCGGAATCATTCGTCAGCACCACTTCGTAAACCGGCGCCGGCCAAAAGTGCCCCAGACCTCTCCAGGCAATCAACGCGAGAAGCCCGGCCACCAGCAGGATGCACGCGCTGACGGCGGCGGCATTCAGCCAGACCCAGGGGGCGCCGCTCGCAATCCATTGTCGGATACCGGGATTCATAGAAGACTCACAATGAACTGTACTTTTCTCGCAGTCTCTGACGCACAACCTCGGCGCCGGTATTGACCACGAAGGTGAACATGAACAGCACCAGTGCTGCCAGGAACAGGATTCGATAATGGGAACTTCCGACCTCGGATTCGGGCATTTCGACGGCGATATTGGCCGCCAGCGTCCGCATGCCCTCGAAGATATTCCAATCCATGAGTGGCGTGTTGCCGGTAGCCATCAATACGATCATGGTCTCTCCAACGGCCCTGCCGAGACCGATCATCAACCCGGAAAAAATGCCCGGGCTCGCTGTCGGCATGACCACCCGCACCAGGGTCTGCCATCACGTGGCACCCAGCGCCAGGGAGCCGTCGGACAAAGACTTGGGGACACCAAATACGGCATCTTCAGCGATGGAGAAAATGGTGGGAATCACGGCGAAGCCCATCGCAACACCAACGACCAGGGCGTTGCGCTGATCGTAGGAAATCCCCGCCTGCTGGCTCAACCAGTCACGCAAACTGCCATCAAAAAACACATGCTCGAAGGGCACGGCAAGGTAAATGGACAGGATGACGAGAACAACAATCACGGGCATGAGCAGCGCCGCTTCCCACCCGTCGATGCCCTCGGGAAACCAATGCGTTGGACGCTTTGTCCACAGGTAGGAGAACACCAGCAAGCCCACCGGCACGATAAACAACAAGGAGAATATCCCCGTGAGATTCTTCTCCACAAAGGGCGCAAACCATAAGCCGGCCAGAAAGCCCAGGATCACGGTGGGCAGCGCGGCCATGATTTCGATCATGGGCTTCACCAGCGCGCGCATCCCAGGCGCCATGAAATAAGCGGTGTAGGCCGCCCCGAGCAATGCCAGCGGCACTGCGAACAACATGGCATACAGTGCGGCTTTGAATGTGCCAAAAGCCAGCGGCACCAGGCTGAATTTGGGCTCAAACTCGTTATTGGCGGCCGATGACTGCCAGATGTAGTCAGGCTCAGGGTAGTTCTCGTACCAGACTTTTTGCCACAGAGATTTCCACGAAACCTCAGAGTGCTCATTGCTGATGCTCAGGAGCGAGAGCCCGCCTTCCGGACTCATCATGGCCAGCGCATTGGACCTGGGCGCGAACCCCACCGCTTGTGGAGCACTGCCCTCGATGTCGTAAGCCAGGGCCCTCCGTTCAGCGGTGCTGTGGAACACGGACAGGCGATTGGACGCATCAACAACCACGAAGCCCTTGCGTCTTTGCTCCGGGATAATCTTCCGAATGGGCGCTGTATGCCCCTCGAACTGTCGGATCACGTTCAATGAGAACGCGTTGTCGGCATTGCGCACCGGGAACAGTTGCGTGACGAGTCCGCTCTCATCCCCCGCGAGCACCGAAATACCACCGAGCAGGCTCGCCAGTTCGCTGATCGGTTGCTCGCTGACTTCGACCACTTCATGTAACTGCAGTGCAGGCAGGTTATAGCTGTGGATCCGCCCCAGGTTATCTGAAACGTACAGCCAGCGGTGGTCGCCACTGATGGCCATGCCCGTCGCGGTGAAATCCGTATCCCTGGAAATCCGTCTTGAATCGAGCTGGATAGCGCCAGTCAGGAAATTTTCCTGTTTGTCGCTCCATTCGACATACAGACGCTCATCGGAAAATGCAGCCAATACGAGTTCCGCGGCGGTATCGGAAAGCGCGAGCCCATTGATCGAGGGGGACCCAAGACTGCGCGGTTCCTCTCCAAATGGAAAGCGGATGGACGGTACGATGCGACGATTCTCGACGCCCCCGTCATATCGCATTTCGTATTCATGGCGAACGAGCAGCACACGCCCGTCGCTCAGTGTGAGCGCAACCAGGCCGCGGCCGTCGCCGGCGCTGGCGCTGGCGGATGAGACAATCCTCACGCCATCAGGCAACGGCAGGGCGGACGATTTGACGTTTTCTCCGCTTTCCAGAGAAACGAATTCCACCATCCCGTCCGCGCCGATCCTGACGGCCTGGTGAAGTTGCTCCTCCACCGCCAGGAATTTCGTATCCGACTGTTCCCAGGCGGGCCGGCTGGTAATATCAGACAGCTCGGCACTCGCCGGTTTCAACAGAGGTGAAACAACGTATAGCAGATAGAAAAATATAAGGACTACAGCCAGGATGACGCCCACGCCGCCCAGCGCAATCAGCCAGCGCGCCGCCAAATCTTTGCGCCTGCGCCACTGATGAAAGCTTTCCGGTCGACGTTTTCCGGCGCCTCCGCCGGCCGGCGGGACACTGTTCATGGCCACATGATAGTAGTTGTATATGACAGAATTGTTACAGAGGATTTGCTGGGGGTTGGATGGTTTCTGCAGCTACCGGCCTGCGAATAAGCACCCACTCAATATCCACGCGAGGGGCAGCTCTTATTTTTCCCAGTTGACCGGTTCCGACGCGCGCCAGAAATACCAACTGGCCGCGGTTCTGAACGGCTTCAGATGGCGGGTGCGTTCCATCACTTCCTCCGGCCCCGGCAGCTGTTCAAGACGGTAAACCACCCGTACACCCTTTTGAACACCGAGGTCGGCAGCCGGCATGATGTCCGGCCGACCCATGTCGAACATGAGATACATCTGGGCGGTCCAGGGGCCAATGCCTCTTACCTGGCACAGGGATTCAATCACCTGGTCGTCGTTCAGCCGCCCCAGCCGCCTTCTTGAGGGTACCGTGCCGGAAAGGCATTTCTCGGCCAGGTCCTGGATGGACAATGTCTTGGCCCGGGAAAGCCCCACTGAGCGCAGTTGATCAAAACTGAGCTCAACCGTCTCAAGCGCCGTGGGCCGCCCATCCGTGAATAGCTGTTCGAAGCGCCCATGAATGGTGCCTGCGGCCTTGCCGGACAGCTGCTGGTAAGCGATGGCCCGGGCCAGCGCTGCAAATACGTCTGAGGAATCACTCTGGCGCATTCGTGCCTTGCCGAAGATATCAATGAAAATCGCCAAATCCCGGCAATTCGATGACAGGTGCGCGACGGCCTCTGCCCAATTGAAACGCAGGCGGCTCATGGCCGCCTGCGTGTTTCCCGAGCAATGCCGCTTAACACATTGCGGCTGATGCGGGTCACTCCCTCAGTAACGACGTTCGGCCTCGTCCCGCATGGGCGCCTCAGGCGCGGCCGCAGACTCCACCGGCCGCAATGGTGAGAAGGCCGCCTTACCCTTGCTGCCGTTGCCCATGTAACTCTGTATGGGATTGAAGGAATATACCCACAGGGCAGATGCCTGCGCGTCTTCTTCACCCATGGCCATCGGGTGGTAACTGTTGGTCAGCCATAGCGGCAGCTGGCTGGAATAGTTGGGGTGCAGGAAGACCCCACTTTGCCCGCCCGGCAGGACCTGTACCGCGTCGATCCTATCAGCGCCGATGTTGCCTACGAAACGGCGATTGGGGCCACTGCCGAACATGAATCCATTCAGCGTGCTGGCCCGTGGATTGTGGTCGGAGTCATCCACCACCTCGTAACCACCCTGGCGCGCCAGCCCTGGCAGACCCTCGCCCAGATCCATAAATCCGCCGCCATTGGGAATATTGAACGGATCCGAGTTGAACGGGTGGTCAAACACGATGCGATGCAACTTACCCCAACGATAATCCATCACGTTCAGGGAATTGCCAAACGCCGGGGCGAATTCATCGGAGGCCAGTAATTCCAGCGCCTGCGCCAGGCTGCCCTGGACGGTGGCTTCGAAGCCCTGCGAGAAGAAAGGAATGCCGGAGGCGCCCACGCCACCCATGGTCGGGTAATTCTCCAGGTGATGTTTGAAAGCATTCCATGCCAGGGAACCGGGCGGCCGATAGTCGCCCAGGCCGATGGCCGTCAGGGTGGCATCGATCGTGTTGGCGATCAGCCGGCTGCGCCACAATGCGAAGATGGTGGCCGCGGCGCTGTTCCTGATCTCGGTCTCATCAGGCATGGATTCCATCATCGGATCATCACCCGCATCGTAGCCCTCAGGGATGCCAGTCGGGGTGCTGTAATCCCAGGTCGAGAGCACATCCAGCGCCTGCGAGATGGGGTGCTCAGGCGGCAATTGCAGGCCCTCAAAAGCCGGCATCAGCATGGGCAGGATCAGCTCAGCATCCAGCATCTGCGCGTTGCCTTGCAGTTCCTGCATCATTTCCATGGTGATCGGCATATCCGAATCCACCCAGGATTTAACCGTCCGGTCAATCCTGCCCATCCGGTAACCACTGGCATAGCCCGCGTTCAGGTAGTAAATACCGTTACCGCCCGGACGCAGCTGGTTCAGCGTGTTGTTGTCCAGCGAGATGCCAATCGGGTCATTGTTCGCGTTGTTGACGAAGCCTGATGCCGGGTTGGTCACGTTGGGCATCTCGTCGAATGGCAGTATCTCGAAGGGCAGCGCCTGGTGCGGCTGCGGATTCTGGACCGGCAGCCATTCATTGTTCAGGGCGCCGGTGCCATCACGGATGAAGAACGGCGGCAGGCCCTCAACCGTTCCAGCGGCGAGATCCTCCCGGATCGGATTCTCTGAGGTGGTGAAATAGGCGATATTTCCGTCCCTGTCCGCGTACAGCACATTCTGGATACCGGTATCGAAAAACTGCAGACCTTCCTTGAATTCCTCCATGGTGTCGGCCTGATTGATCCGTCGAAGGAATTCCGGTTCGAACGTGGCGCCCAGACCCGTGGTCTGCGCGGTCAGGGCGGTGGAGTCATCGAGAAACTCGATGATCGGGCCGTTGAAGCGGCGCGGCACCAGGAAGGAAATGCCACCACCATCCAGAGGCACGGACGCGCGATCAACATTGTCTTCAACTTCATCACCAACCGCGTTCACAAAATAGCTCTGGTAGACCGCCTGGATAGGCTCAGGCACGCCGTCATGAACCGTGTGCGTGGGGAACGGCAGGCTGCCCGTGGCCAGGATTTCATCAGCAAAGAAATCGGTCACATCCAGGGGATTGACCGTGAAACCCCAGCAGGCAAATTTACTGCAACCCAACAGAACGCCCGGCGTGCCCGGCACCACCATGCCGTTGACATGCCATGGTTCACCATCCACCGGGTAAACCAGCTGCGCCTCATGGAAGGTTGCGGGTGTGTCGAGCGTGATATGGGGGTCGTTGGCCAGCATAGGGTCACCGGTGGCGGTGTGCTCGCCGCCGATCACCCACATATTGGAGCCGGCAAATTTGGTCATGTGTTGAAGGGATTCCAGGAATCCCCCAGCCGAATCCACTTTTTCGCGGTAACTCTTGGCCAGTGCCAGCATATTGTCGGGCACACGGAGTTGGTTAAGGTCGACTCCGGCCGTTCGGCTTTTACCATCAGGGCCGCCAGATTCCGTGCTGGCCTGCCCGATACCGCCAATGCTGCCCAAAAACCCGGGCACACTGACCCGGTCATCCGCGGGCGCCTGGCGATGAGTATCCTCGAAAAACAGCGCGGCACCGCTGAAGCCCCCGACATCTCCGGCGAAATTGTAGGCGCCCAGGGTGATGGTTCGATCAATATCATCAAGGCTCAGTGAAAATACGGCCGACAGGCCCTTGACCACCAGCATGGTATCCAGTGGCGTCCAGGGTTCCACCGAGGTCAATTCCAGAACAGAATACTCGGGTGGCAAGGGGTTACTGGCCAGGTACATATTGACGCCGTTCGCATAGGCTTGAAGCACCCCACGTGACTCCGTGCCCAAGGCTTGCCAAGAAGCCAGCGCCGCGCGTCCCAGGCCAAAGGTTCGGAACTGAATGTCGGAACCCAGCGCCGCCGCGCCCACCAGTTCAGCCGCGCGGCCGGCGGCCGCCTTGCGGTTCAAATCCATCTGGAAAAAACGATCCCGCGCGTGCAGGTATCCGAGGACAAAGACAGCGTCTTGCTCGGATTCGGCCACGATGGACGGTATGCCCAGCGCATCTTCATATACCGTGACCGTCGCACTCAGGCCCGGCAGGTTGTAATCGACTGTTTCAGCCTGGATGGACGAACTGGCGCCGAACAGAAATATCAGCACAAGCAGTGCCCTGCAGTGGTGTCGAATCGCTGTTTTGCATGATTGGAACATGAAGACCCCCGTTGGTCTGGTGATCGAGCGCCAAAAAGGCGCTTTCCGGATTCCGCTCAGGATATACGCTCAGACGACGCCTGACCAATATCTTCAGATCAAAGAGCTCAATCGCGCAGCCATCCGAAAACCATCATCGGCCAGGCCACCATCAGCAGCAGGCCACCCGTGGGCGCCAGATTGAAGGTGCTCTCAATACCCAGCGCGACCCGGGCATAAATGCTGCCGCTGAACAGCACGATGCCCAGAAACAGCATTCCAGCGGCCAGCAATAACCCACGCGAGGCTGCCTGTTGCAGGCGAATGCCCACCATCAGCAACACCAGCGAATGCACGAGATGCAGCAGGCTGGCCGACTGCCAGGCACGATAGTTGGCGGGATCGTCCGTTCCCGGCACCGCATGGGCGCCGATCGCTGCCAGCACCACGCCGGTAAAGCCGGTCAGGCCGGCCAGAATAACGACAAAACGCCCACCCATCATCCGCCGGATGGCTGTTGGGCATCTTCCAGTGGCTGAAGCAGGGATTCAGACCGCTGGGTCAGTGTCTGGAATTTGTATTCGGGAATTTGGAACTGCCAACGGGCGACGCGACGGTTGAACGCGTCCGCTGCCGCCTGCAGATTCTCCACATCAGGGGTGGCCGACTCCGCGTCAGCGGCAGTCTCAGTCGCTCTCGCGGGCACCGAGGCTTTAGCTGTGATCCATGCTGCATCGTCGTCCTTCCAGGCCTGCAGGGTATATTCGATGCCGTCAAAGGTCAGCAACCTCAGTCGCACGGTGGCATCTGCTGCCGGGGCTCCGACCGGCGATACATTGTCCATATTCAGCCCCGACAATGCCCCACCCAGTGCATTGACCGACCAACTGGAAGAAATTTCGCGCCCTTCAGGCAGGCTCTTCAGTGTGAAATCCGTATCCGCGCTGGTGGCTTTGGCGGCAAGCACCCAATCGCCATCGGGATGGATAATCTCGACTTCAGCCACAGCATTGGAGGCCACGTCTGCGATCTCACGCATGGCCCATTCGACCGCGGTTCGAGCTGTTGTGAGCTCACGGTCAATCAGCAGGCTCGTGGCGCTATCAGCCAGACGCACATACTGTCCCGACCGGGTTGTCGCGCTGTTACCCACAACCAGCCCATGCCGCTCGCCGCCGGCTTCGAATTCCAGCAGCAGCCCCCCGGCGCCAGGCATCGAAGGGTCCTCCACGCCCAGGCGCGAATAATATTGGGGGTTGTCGGTTTTCAGTTCGATGACCTCGGCCTGGGCCAGGTCGGCCAGCAGCGTCCGCAGGCGTTCCCAGTCAGCCGGGTATCCGGCAAGCGCGTCCACTTGCCACTGCGCATCACGACGCGTCAGCCGCAGCTCGCCCTCAACGCTCACGACCCGAAGCCACTCAACGTCATTGACCCAGGTTTCAGCCAGGGGGAACAGCGGCCCGAGATTCGCGTCCGGGTCGTCGCTGGTCCTCTCCGGTACCAGCAGCGCCGCAAGCAAGGCAACAACCGTCAGTATTAGCAGAAAAGAAAAATGTTTTTTGCTCATCCTCACGCGCTCCTGTGCCGACGGCGGCGCACATGACTCAACAACAAGGCGACCACGATGACCAGGGCCGGTACCAGGGCGATGTTGATGACTTTCAAGCGGGTGCTGAGCGCGTCGATGTCCCGATCGAGGCTGTGGCGCACTTCCCTGAGTTCTTTGCGAATCTGCAAGCGCTGGTCGACAAATCTCTGTATTTCATCCTGCTGCGCCTCGCTCAGCACGGTCAGGTCTGCGTCCTCGCGAACCGACTGCATTTCGGTCAGCTTGCGTTCGGTCTCCTCCAGTTCGCGTTGCAGTTTTTCCTCGGTCACGCGAAATTCCTTTTCGGCCAGCAGACGCAATGCAGCGACCCGGTCGAACGGGCGCGTCGAGGTGGCTCGGGTGCGGATGCTGATCAGGTCCTGGGAGCCCAGCAGATGGTCTACTCCGTTGATCACCAGGCTGCCGTTGTCGGCGAATGAATTGACCAGCGTCTGGCCCAGAAAATTCTGCTTCTGCACCCACAGCCGATCCGTCAGGATATCGGTATCGGCAAAGACCACGATGTTGATTCCCGCATCGGTGGCCGAGGCGCGATGGAGGTCAGGGTCCTGCCCCTCCGGGGGGCGTTCAAAAGCCGACCGCGCGGGACCGCTCAGCCTGGCCGCGACCGGATAGCGATCACCGCTCGGTTTGAACCCATCGAGCAGGTCCAGGGGATTGGACAGGAAACGCAGGCGCGATGCATCCAGCGGCGCCGCATTTTCACTGGTACTGATCAGTGGCTCAAACTGCGTGTCGGTATCCGGGATTGGCGTCAGCCATCCCGCGGAGGACGTATTAATGGCTTCCAGGTCCGCCGTGATCATGTCCGAGTCATTTAGACCGTCACGGTCCATGGAGAGAATACCCAGGTGGCGAACCGGCGGCGTGCCGGGGCCCACGCTGACCTGGAGCGCGTATTGCAGATCGCCAATAACCTGGGCGGGATCATAGCTGACGCCCCATGCCGCCAGCATGTTTTCCAGGTTGGAACTGCTGCCGGCATTGAGCCGGGC
>Ga0181587_10003876_pt1 | contig 12424 bp, 14 predicted proteins | sample 071ome_27_FD_132463 | JGI IMG/M metagenome (GOLD analysis project Ga0181587, IMG submission 132463) | Coastal salt marsh microbial communities from the Groves Creek Marsh, Skidaway Island, Georgia - 071409AT metaG (megahit assembly) | ecosystem: Environmental > Aquatic > Marine > Intertidal...
ATTGCACTACTTGGAAATCCAGCCTCTTTCCGAAGAACAGATGCCGTCAGATGGCTAGCCGTGGCTGCACGATTCTGCCTTTCCTCGAACTGATACAGGGAAATAGTATTTTTTAAGAGGTCTGATAACTGCGAGTTTAACTGCAGTAATCCTCTATTGATTTTCGGAAGAGAACCTTCGTGTTCTTGCTGTGATGGCACGGATACACCATCATCCTTATACTCTGAATTCTCTATCATTGCTCAGACTCTCCCTGTCATGAACAGAGTGGAGAAGTTTTACGTGCTATGCAAGAAATTGATGACAATCTTCAGCCTCTCAAATCGCAAGAATCTGACCCTCAATGCTCCTAAAATACTTCAACATACTACAACTATTATTCATTTAGCTGTTAGCCGTTAGGCCACTCTTGCTCTGAACTCAGGGGCTCAAACGGCAGGACTTTTTCTTTCAGTAAGAAATATGGTACGAGAAGTTCTTTATCTGCTCATTTTTGCGGGGACTAACTTTGATGGGTAAATTCGTTCTTGGGCTCGTGTCACTTAGCTTCGCTGCCTTCATCCTGCTGTTATTCAAACCCGGTGATTTCCTTTTTTCAAATATCCGACTGCAGCCAGAAGCGCTGCTTGGCTCTCCGCTCCCTAGCCATTTTGAAGTTGAACAAGCACTGGCATCTGCAGATGGAGATATTGTGATCGGTATCGATCGTAAACATGAGATGAGAATCCACATTGTTCAAACACGAACGCAATCGAATCCAACAACAGTAGGCAATACCGAAGTAAGTGGCACAACACAACTCATCGAACAAAGTAAAATCTTCAAAGCGAGCAAAGGACAAACTTCTGCTGATTTCCTGACTCGTTATCTATCTGCGCAGATAGACCCGAGAAGAGTATCGGTTCAGAGCATCCATCCAGTGTCAGTAAATAAAACTCCGCTAGGCGAACTTCCGAAGAATGTTGATACTCAGATTGTTCTCGCAACAAGTAAGAAGCATCATTGGTACGGAATCGTATACGTGCAAGCAGTGGATTTATTAGTCATTGCGTCTCATCCCCACGAAGAGATTCAGCTCAAACAGTTTATGGATTCACTGGCTCAAGTAGGATTTATCCTTCATCTTTCTTCATCAAATCTTGAGTAGAATAGAGAATGACTTCTTGCTGCAATCGCACCATCACCTCAGGAAACAAGTTTTAGAGTTGCGGCTGATCATGGGCAGTATGAAGAACGACCTCTACGATTGATAGCAGTTCTTGAAAATACTCTTGTGCCTCTTTTGAAAATTCTGGGAGGGCTTTTTTTAAATCATTAAAATCCTTGGTAAGAACCACTTTTTGACGAGAGCCCAAAGCCCCGTTCGTGTTCGAATACGAAATAACGTAACCAAGCATTTCTGACTGATAGAGAGCGAGTGTTTTATCTCCGATAGTTTTCGTCCTATGTCCAGCTGGAAACGGAATCGCAAGGAAATCCTCGTAACGCTTCGTAATTTCTTCTACCATTGATGCCATACTGCCCTTTCGTTATCTCTGGCATGTATTACAAACGACTGTTCCCCGTTGGGCAACTACCAAACGTTCTAATTCCTTCCCACACCTCTTACATTGCTTTCCGTTCTGACCATATACCCGCGGTTTAAAACGGCCATTATGAACCACTCCATCTCCAAAATCGGTTCCATTAAGACGAATAGCACTCCTTAAGATTCTCTTAATTGCTTTTAAGAGCTGTTTTGCCTCATCAAAAGAAAGGCTATCTGCCGCACGAAGGGGATGAATTCCAGCTTCCCAAAGCGATTCATCCGCATAGATATTACCAATTCCGGCAATGAATTGTTGGTCAAGCAGTAAAGGTTTAAGACTCCTTTTCTTGCTCTGGAGCGCTTGGTAGAAATTCTTTGCTCTAAAACTTGACTGGAGTGGTTCTGGTCCGTACTGGTTCAACTTCTGCTCGAGCCCTTCTTGGGAAAGGAGTGTAAACCGACCAAATTTTCTGGGGTCTATAAATCGACACTCGCTTCCATCGGCAAAACAGAGGATGACTCTTGAATGCGGATGTGGAGACCTACTGGAGTCAGCAACCTGTAATCTTCCACTCATGCGAAGATGGACTAAGAGGGCGAGGGGTAGAGGTTTATCATTATCTGCAAGGGATATGATTATACACTTTGCCCGCCGTGATACCGCGTCTACTCTCAATCCCGTTAGCTGTTTTCTCAAGTTCTTGATTGAATATGGCTCTATCATACGAGGCCACGTAGCTTTGACCCCGATAATTGTCTTCGAAACGATCTCTTGTTTCAGTGAAAGAACGGTCGATTCAACCTCTGGCAACTCAGGCATTGCTCCTTATTCCCTCACATGATGACCGAATGCAAAACGGCTCTGTACCGTATCCCTTAGGAGCCTGACTCCCTCTCGAAAGACTTCAAGCATAACCCTCATGAGCTAGCCTTCCCTCACGTTTCCTTGAACGCTAGAACTCTTGACCAGAAGACCACCCCCTCAGATACGCTCTCCTGATTCCAAGAACGCTCATAAGGAGCCGTCTCCTGCTCGGCACAATAAAGCCTGTGTGCTAGCAACCTGAGAAGATTTAGGCAGCCCCTCCAATTCCAGCGCTTTGTGGAGCTGATGCAGCCTCCGCCTCTGCTGCTATCTCATCAGCACTGTTGACCTGATCTTCAATAACATCTGGCCATAGCGCTATCAGGTTGAGTTCTGGATCTGCATGAACCGAAAGCTCATCACCAAATCGTTGGAAGCCATATCGCACAGCACCGCCGTTGTCCCGAAGGAGATCTCGACAAGCTTTATCCTTCCCATTCACCCAGAGGTCCTGGTACTTTTCAAGTAAGCTAATGTCATCCAGTAGCTCCCGATCGATCATCGCTAAGCAGCGAGTATCGATAAATACCCTGCCAAGGTTTTCATCCAGCTCTTCTTTCAAAGACTTCACTTCCACTTTTTCACCCTCTGGATGAATAACTATAGTGGAAGCGAACGGGTCACGTTCGATGCGATACGTGTTTGGTGGTAGGTTTACTACTGCTCCACCGTATTCTTTTACTAATGCATCTTTCGCCTCTGGTTCCTCATCCAAGAGGTCGTTCAGTCGGGCGAGAACTTGAGAGTTTGCCAGCATGAATTGATCGATAAGTACCAAGGAGCCGCTTTCGACCTGGATACGCTCCCGTTGGTTGCCTCGTTCGGCTGTGCCTCCGTTACGATGCCCTCTCCCGTGACCTCTGCCACGACCCCGATTTCCGCTGTTTCTCCGATTGCCAGAGGACCTTCCTCCTCTATTCGAGCCTGAGTTGCCTCTACTGTTAGAATTCCGTCTCCGGTTTCCACCACTTCTTTGATTCTTTCCTCTCATTCTTTTCCTTTACTTACTTACGGACACACCCTTAAGAGTCTTTCTCTAGGAGCTACTTCACAAGAGCAATCCCTGACAAAGAGTTGTGCTCTTACTGTTTACTTATTTTCTCCAAGATGGGTGCCTAAAGACGGGCATCAGCTAAAGGCTCACTCTTGCCACCAGGAAGAAATTAATGCATGAGACTCGGGTAATGAGTTTGTCTTATCCGTTACTGCTCATTCGCTTTATTTTTTATTGATGCACGCAGGCTTTCACATCACGTGCATCATCTTATTTGGATCATTCAAAGCGGCTTTAAACTATTGAGGTGTTCCACTAATGAAGACTTCGTTTGAAAAAGTCCTCCTCCGAGCACGATTCCCTTTATTCAAATCGCTTACTCCTCAGTCCCGCTTCCCCCAGCCGCCACTTTTTAACTATCAGTTGGCTGGTATCAGAATGACCCGATACAATAGTAATACCATATCCGAGAGCTCGGAAAAAAGAGCCTGAGGCCATCTTCAGCATAAATTACGCACTTAAAATCAGTACGTTAGCTCAAAGCTCGTGATTTTCCTCTTATTTAGCACTACTAACGAGAAACCCCGACTGAAGCCTTTAGAGATTGCCGCCACAAGTCGATACTACAGAAAGAGAATGTTGCTAGGGGAAGAAGCGAGCTATGCCAATCAAATCTCAGTTTCAAGAGGGTGAAAGCGCCCTCATATTTTCTTCTGAAATCCTCTTTGATAAGGACACGATTACGCTTTTTGCACGATATCATGACGAGTTATCGGCGCACCGCTCTAAAAGAGTCTGGGTAGAGACATTTGAGAGTCATTTCCTACTAGAACAGGGGACTGATTACCAACTCGAAGTAAAAAAAGAGGATACAGAACTGGAAACCTTTTTCGTTCTGCGCTGCAAATTTATCTCTGCTTGTGCCCGTTATGCCTTTTGGCGAATTACAAACCAGCAAGCACCAGAAGCACAATACGTTCTAGAAACAGCCCATATTCCCTTCACTGACGAATCTTGGCTTGATTTTCACGCAAGCTCTGACCTACGAGAATTTACTACAGAGGAAGAGTTTGAAGTAAAAGATTCCCCTCTGTCTGTCGACCTTGAGACGAAATCGGTTCGAGTGAATCGGAATTGGTTTAAGAAGTTCGAAACAATTGTAGACAAAATTGTGAAGTCTTTCGATCCACACTAGTAATACTAGTACCTTATCCTCCTTATTCCAACATTGACTTGCGACATTCAGGTCGGGGTGCACTGCAGAAATTCCTCCCGAAGCTGAAGCAACTACGCTCCATTCCTCGATATGAGGACAGAGACACTGGAGGAACCTGATGCCACGATATACGAAAGACGGAACATGTATTTTCCCAGCCAGTGAAGTTGCTGAATTTACAGTGTGCCCGAAGGCCTGGTCATTAAAACGTTTGCATGGCCATGTAACGCTCGGAAGTGAGGATGTCGATCGAGGCGATGAGGCACACCAATCATGGGCGAATGACCTTGAATTTGGCTTTACAATCGGTAGATTAATTCGTGTCGTATGTGCACTCATGGCAAGTGCAACGGTTGCTCTCCTCCTCATCGCGGAGAAGCTATGACTAACTGGTGGCACTCTGAACTTGTTCAAGCACTGACTCAAATCACGCATATTGATGCCCATTATCTGCTCTACACGATGCTCGTTATCTCATCGTTTGTGGTGATTAATGACGTTTTGAGGGCCGTGAAAAGGCGAGAGCATCGTGCTGGACTCACCACCTCACTGGCTCTAGAGCTTAGTGTAGATGGCTCGAAAAATAGGCAAGTTAGGACTTATATTTCGGAAATTCAGGGAATATCTGGAAGACCTGATGCACTAATCATAGAAAACGGATTTTGCATTCCTGTCGAACGGAAAGCGTTTGGGAATAAGGTGCGAGACCGTCACATCGCCCAGTTACTGGTATACATGAGACTTATAGAAGAGTTTGAAGGGAAAAAACCTCCTTACGGGTATCTGATTATTGGAAAGTCTGCAAGGCGAGTAAAAGTATACAATACCCCTGAGAGACAGGCTTGGTTGAGCGAGCAAATCAATCAGATGAAAGACATCGTAAATGAAAAAATTCCTGCCGCTGCAAGACCACAAAAGACCAAATGTGCCAAATGCAAGGTAAGCGATGCCTGTGAACAGCGATTCATAGCCCCAGTTGAACATACCTCGAGTTCAAATCAAAAAGAGCAACTCATTCTGATCAACTCGAAGTAATACGGCAGAGGAAAAGCCGCGATGGGGGTCGTTCTCCGTTATCCGAAACAAATCACGTGGTCACTCGTATCAAACGGGAGCTAAGTACTGGATAACATTCAGGGGAGAAAAAATATAGCGTTTAATTTCAGTTGGTTATGTGGACTGTAACAAGACCGGAGAGAATTTTGAACCACGGTCTTAACTCACCACCAAACAGTAGGCACAAAAAAACCAGCGAAATTAGCTGGTTACTTGGTAAGTATTCGAACTTTGTCTTACTCATCGACTATATAAGATAAGGATATCAAAGAACCCTTCAAAAGTCAATTTACTTTTGGTCAAACTTCAATTTCTCCTGTGGAATTGGTGATTTAGCGTAAGATTTTTTTCTTCTGTGGGCTTACCCCTTAAGAGCACACACGAAGCGAGTGAATCACTTGCTGCTCTCCCCTATGAGACATCTCTTCAAAGAATCCGCATACCGTATATAAATGTGCTCATTGTACATTTATAGAAATTGGGAGGCTTCCGTTATAAGACGAGGCCCTCCTACAAATGAAGGAGATGAATAAGATGATATCAAGGTTTTTTTATATGGGATTTCTTACCGTTTTTCTAGTACCGCTGATTACGCAAAACGTTTTAGCCGAAACAAGTTGTAGCCCTGAGAATATGCGGAAGCTATTCACACAGATTCAAGATCTCGGCAAAGAGGCTAGCCAATTAAATACTGCGGGGAGAACACTTGCAGAACAAATTCTCAGTCGCGGTAATGCAGCAGGTGGAGACATTCAGGATGGTATTAACGGAGCTCAGGAGCAGCTTCAAAGAGCTGAAAACGGGTGTAGAAGTGGCTCAGAAGCAGCCTGTGCTCAGTTTGTCAGACTCGGGGAGTTTATCGCCAGCCTCGAATACACATTGCAGGACCTAAGACTCGGCACGGGAGAGGCGGTACGAACTCTGCTTGCTCGGGTTGCATCCATTTCCGATGAAATTTCTGCAGAACAAAGTCGAGCAGGGAACTTCCTGAGAAGCTGCCTGGCCAATGAGGCTCGATAACGAGCTGAAAAGAGGATGAATAAGGAGATAATCTTCTTATTCATCCTCGAAAGAGACGCCTTCCCTTTCCCCCGAATATCTGTGTTGTCCCCAGGGGAGCAATGGAAGCCCTTACGCAAACAGACGAGTCTGAAAAAGCCCTTTGCAAATTATTTGGTGAACCGTGAACCGTTATCGACTTTGACTGCATTATTTAATGTATGTACTCTCTGTACATCTTTAACAAATGCGGTACTATCCCGACTAAATTTAGAAATGAATAGGAGCCCCCTGTGTCTCACCGATTTACACAACTCACACTGATTCTCACCTTCACTTTTGGTTTGGTAGTTTCTTCCGCTATGGCCTCCCCCTCGTGTGACGCTGGCGAACTGAGACGGCTTGTAAACCGCATTCACCTTGTTGAAAAGCGTATTCAAAACGCCGAAAGACGCACGGAGACAGCAATTGAGAAACTGTATCAACGGGCCAGACACGGGCTGCGCTCGGTAAATAAGCAAATCCAGCACCTCTCATCCCAATACGACAGAGAGCTCAGACTGTGTGATGACGGCAATCCAAGGGCGTGTTCAAGGGCCAATGTAACTCGAGAAATTATTGAAGGACTTCAAGAAACGAAAGACATGATAATTCCCTCAAACACCAAGAGACTGGCAAAGCTCTACCACAAGCGATACCTGCTACTTACTCGGCCACTGCAAAGAAAACTCAAGCGAGCAAAGAGATTTGTCAGGACTTGTCTTCCATCCGACATCTCGTGATTTTCTTCTGGTTTAGAACAGGGACCAGATTGAAAAGTTCTCGCTCCTCAACATGGGGGTTTATAAACCTCAGCCGCAATTGTGCCACATTTTGAGCCCTTTTCTATTGGGCCGCCTCTCGCCGTATGTCCTGGATAAGCGTAAGGAGTTTTTCTTTTCCGCTTTGATTGATCCCGGTGACGTATCCAAGCCGTTCGAACTCTTCCACAAGAACTAAGATATCAAGATTACCACCAGCACCATCTGCCAGAGGGGACCCCCCCACTCCCAGCCAAGAAGCCTCCCAACGATCAGCTCCAGCCTCCAAACCAGCGACCACTGAATCTCGCGCCACACTCCGAGGAGGGTGTAAATGAAGTGCCACTAACAGCTCTGGAAAAGCTCTTTTGACCCCGCTTACCAGCCTGGATATCTCCAGACTTCCTGCAACTCCCTCCGTATCCGCTAAAGTCACTTGCCCGGGCGTCAGCCCAATTTCCTCTGAGACTTCTATCATTTTTCCAATAAACTCAATGGCTTCATTCGGCGAGGCTATTCCTTCTTTCCGTCCACCAAATGCCGTTGAAAGAAGCAATACATCAAATACAAGACCATTTGCCTGAAACCATTCAAGGAGCCCCTTCAACTTTTCATGGACGACTTCAACGCTCCGTTGATTATAGTTTTTCTCGCGGTACGACGGAGTAAGTGCGGTATGGAATATGCCGTGCCTTTTCAAGCTTGGGAACTGTAACAGCCGCTCCGCGCCTCGGATATTGAAGTACAATCCATAAATATCGAGATCTTCTCCATGAGGCATAACACCTGATGCAAGGGCATCCGCATCACTAAACCAATCACCTGGAGCAAAGGCGGTAAGTTCAATTTTTTTTATGCCGGCTTCCTTCTGCAATTGAAAAATCTTGAGCTTATCTTCAACGGGAAGACCCCGAAAATCAGAATACTGTTGCGAACCCTCCCGTAGCGTGACATCAAGAAGCACATCACAGAGAGACATTTTATCGTTCATAGGCTGGATTCCTCCCATAGAGTGGTCGCTATTTCCAAAAGCTCACGCTGAAAATTCCGCGAACTTGCCATAAAAACTCGGTGCTTTTCGTCTGTTCCGAATCGAAATTCTTTTCCATCAATCCCGTAGACACCTCCTCCCAGTGCTCGAATGATAGCCGCTGGAGCCCCCACATCCCATTCTTGCAAACGACCCATTTGAAGGATAACCCCATCGAGCGCTCCTGTAAGGAGGCTTAAAAACGCGGCTCCAGTATGGAGGGATTCATCGCTATACAAGCCAATGCTCTTCATTCCTGAAGGTATTCCGTGTGAGCCGTTATCCTCGGTTTTCCCCTCTCCTGCGTCCCACCGGAGATACACCCGCTCTCGCTTCATGGCATCTCGTTTACTCAAGGACAACACCTCTCCCTGTGCGTCACCAATAACTCCACAGCTGGCATCAATCGCCCAAAACGTAAGCCTTTTAGCAGGAAAAACGACCCAACCTGCCTCGGCCATGCCATCTGAACTAATGAATGCAACGAGTATCGCAAAATCATCATATCCATCGAGAAATCGAGCAGTTCCATCCAGAGGGTCAATCAACCAGTACGCATCTCTCTTGGATACCTCCTTTATTTCTTCATCCTCTTCACTGCAAATCGGAACTTCAGGGAAAAGACGAGATAATCCATCTTTCAAAAGAGCGTTGCTCTCATAGTCAGCCGTTGAAACAAGTGTTTGATCCTCCTTGGTCATTACATGAAGGCCGGACTCTCCGCTTTGCTGAGCACTACGATTTCTATTCCAGTACTCTAATAGACAGTGAGAAACACCCTCTAAGAGTAGCTCGATCTCTCCCTGTTTCTTCTTTATTCTGTCAATCATTTCAGTGTACCGTGACAAAGGTCTTGATTCCGATGACCTGTTGCTAAGAGTGATAATGTGGGCATGAGAAACAAAAATATTTTCAAAGAGAATCATCCCGATGCTTCTCAACAGCCTAGAGGAAAAGCAACGTTTGATGAAAGATGTTATCAAGTTTTACAAAGGATTCCTGCAGGAAAAGTAGCTACCTACCAGCAAATAGCGAGTGCAATCAAGAGCCCAGGCGCTGCAAGAGCCGTCGGAAATGCGTGTCGAAAAAATCCGCGAATACCACAAGTCCCATGCCACCGAGTAGTGTGTTCAAATGGGAATATCGGCGGCTATATTTTAGGAAAAGCTCAAAAAAAGAGGCTGCTTGAGTCAGAAGGGGTGGTTGTGGCAGATAACGGGACCGTGCGATTAGACATCTTTGGCTGGGATGGGCCTTTTGAGAGCCTCTGAACACCAATACCGCTCTATATTTTCTTCGCGGCTAGCTATTCAAAAAATCGGACATTAGACTTCGAATCCCTAACTCCCCTACGCCAGCACAAACATTATCAGGGGGAACTTCGTCATGGTTCTTCTTTGAATGTGTTTTCTGAATAACCGCTTCTAGTGATTCTGCAAGCTCTTTTCTCGCTGTTTCCTGCAACCCGGCTCGCTCCTCTACGGCAAACCGTCGGACAGACCCTCTCCCACTTTCAATATCGCTTCCTGAAGCACGCGCATATTGCTCAGTTTGGGCTGAATCATTCAAATCATTCAGTAATTGAAAAAGATTACCAAAAGCGGTTCCAAGCGCCTTCACTTCCTCATATTCTACACCGCACTGAACATGTCGTAAGACGTAGGCACTCAGGGTACAGGCTTCAAAGAGCGCACTCGTTTTTAAGTGATGAATCCTCTGCAACTCGTTAATATCTCTTGTGTTTTTAATGTCTAAGAGTTGTCCCACCTGAATACGAATATGGGCATCACTGATGATAGGTAATAGCTGTGGTATCTGCTCTTGCTCTCTTACTCTTCCAATCTCGCGAATTGCCAGAGCGTACAGGAGGTCGCCACTGAGAACTGCATTTGCAACTCCATACTTTACGTGAAAAGCAGGTTTCCCACGTCGCATGAGATCATTATCAATTGAAGGCAAGTCGTCATGTATAAGACTTGCGCAGTGGAGGAGCTCTAGTGCGCTAGCGACATGGAAACAATCTGGTGTAATTTCTGCTCCAAACAAAGTTACGAGCTTCAGGAACAAATTGGGGCGAATTCGCTTTCCAGCCGGAAACACAGCATACGAAAGCATCTCTATATGCGAGGCGTCGGAAAGTTGCCTTATCGCATCTTCTAGAGCACCTTCAAGCAGAGATGAATCATCGCATTGTTTAACACTCACCAAGCCTTCCCTTCTGGGTCTCAAAAAGCACTGCAACAGAGACCAGCTCAGACAGATACTCTCTCAAACAGACACCGCCTTAATTCTGCAACTAGGTAGATTGAACCGACAAGTAGTATATTTTTACCTTGAAACTCATCACTAAGCAGCCTTGATATCAGTTTATCAATAGAATCATCGTGAACTGAAATAACACTGGATCGTGTCTTGAGATAAGAATGAATAACGTTCAAATCTTCTGCTTGTGGAGATTCGGGTCGTGCAATGATATAAGAAGAAACATATTCATCAATAATATCAATCATTTGAGTCCATTTTTTCGTCTTTAAAAATCCGACTACTCCAACCATATCTCCAGAGAAATTATCATCAGCTAAAAAACTTGCCAGCGTCTTAAAGCCAGCTACATTATGAGCGCAATCGATGAGAAATTTTCTATCGGGTAACGAGAGAGTTTCTAAACGAGCTGGCCAGAAAGTTCGAGCAATACCTCTTTCTATACTCTTTTTCTCAACTCCTAAGTATTGCATTACCGACGCTGCTAATGCTGCGTTCCGAATTTGATGAGCTCCGAGAAGGGTTGGCTTTACTCGATAGCCTTCTTGTTCAATAAAAAGCGTTCCCTCTGGTCCCTTCAGCTGGAGCTCGGCTTCTCTCCCTATCTGAAACAAGCTCCCCTTTTCTCTCTCAACAACTTTTTCGATTACTTGAGTAGCTTCTAAAGATACGTCACAGCCTATATGTCCTAGGAAAAGTGGAGTTCCCCTCCTGACTATCCCGGCCTTTTCCCTGGCAATTTCCTCCTCTGTATCTCCAAGAATATGCTGGTGATCTAGCCCAATTGAAGTAATGACTGAAGCCTCTGGCGCTCTTATGACGTTTGTTGCATCAAGCCTACCTCCAAGTCCAACTTCTATGACTGCGTAGTCAACCTTTTCTCGCGCGAAGTGAATGAAGGCTGCGAGCACTATACATTCAAAGAAGCTCAACTGAATTTGTATAGACTCCGTTTTTTCTCTTATCTCTTGAATAATAGCTTCCAACTGCAGATTAGAAATGGGCTGCCCATTAACCTCAATCCTCTCATTCACACTATTCAAATGCGGTGAAATTGTAGCACCCACGGAGAACCCAGCTTCAGATAGGATAGTTTTTAAGTACGATACAACTGAACCCTTCCCATTCGTTCCAGCCACGTGTATTGACTTAAAGGTGTCTTGAGGATGCTCGAAAAGACTACAGGCTCTCTTCATAGGAGAGAGATCGAAGTCCCCTACTCCATTCCATGGCTTTTGCTCAAATAACCAATCTATAGCAGCTTGCAATGCATACCCCTTAAAGCAATAGAACTGTACCACGGTGGTACACTTAGACTCAGGAAAAATGTTTTGCTGGTCAATAGAACGTAAGGCTTAAATCCTCTGGCTTGTACCACCCATATGTCCCACCGTGGTACACTAAAGGTGCCCCAAAAGCGTCACGATTATTGAGCGATAAGCTTTCTGAAGATCTCCTGAAGGTCTCCTTCAGAATAGAACTCGAGGACTAACTTCCCTGCTTGCTCATCTGATGGACTCCTCATCATGGAAACCTTTATGCCGAGAGCGTTTCTTAGTTCCTCAACAAGTCTCCCATCTTCTGGACTGAGAGCACCCTTCCCGGTTGAAGTCCGCTTATCACTCAGCTCTTTATCAACCTCACTTTTAATCTGAGACCGAGTTAGCGTATCTA
>Ga0181587_10003879_pt1 | contig 12420 bp, 10 predicted proteins | sample 071ome_27_FD_132463 | JGI IMG/M metagenome (GOLD analysis project Ga0181587, IMG submission 132463) | Coastal salt marsh microbial communities from the Groves Creek Marsh, Skidaway Island, Georgia - 071409AT metaG (megahit assembly) | ecosystem: Environmental > Aquatic > Marine > Intertidal...
TAGCCGCAAAGGTCCTCTCTTAGGTGTACGCCTGCGGGCGAGGCGCTGCATCCGCACTACGCCGCTATGACACCGAGACTCATCAGGGTCTGGAACAACAGCAAAATTGCTGTGCTTGCGGCACCCAGGACAGGTACCACAAGGGGGACCTGGAAACCACCGTAGATAATTGTCGCCCTGCGCTTGATCTGGATGAGCGCGAGGTTCACCAGGCTGAAGATCACCAGCATGATAAAGCTGGTGAGCTGCGCCAGTTGCGTGATGGGTAATGACAGGGCGAACACCAGGATCAGTCCGATGATGATCAGGGTCGAGTTGATTGGTGTGTGGGTAACAGGATTTACCCTGGCGAAGAAGTCCGCGATCATCGCGCTGGTGGCCATGCCATAGAGCACCCGTGAGGCCATGATGATCTGCACTAGCGCACCATTGATCACCGCAATCAGGCTGATCATGGCGATGATGCGTCGAGAGCCGCCGCTGGCCGCCATCAGCGCCGACAGGGGCGCATCGCTGGCGGCGAGTAGCTCTGCAGGCAGCACCCGTAGCGCGGAAACCGCCACCAGCATATAGAGCACGGTGGCACTGGCCACGGCTACAAGAATTGCGATGGGCAGGTTTTGCCGGGGGTTCTTCACTTCCTCGACTATGTTCACCATGTCTTCGAAACCGATGAACGCATAGAAGGCGACGAAGCTGCCCAGCATCACGCCAAATACTACCGTGCTGTCGATGGGCTGCGTCTCGGCCATGGGCAGCGCCGCAGTGGGCTCCGCAGTCCAGGCATAGAACACCACCAGCACCAGGCCGAATACTTCAAGGAGGGTGACAGCGAACACCAGGATCGCCGAGGCCTGCATATTCAGGGTGGCGATGATGCCCAGTATCAGAATGAGACTGCTGATGGCGACAACCCGGTTCACAGTGATGAACTCGTTCAGGTAACCCACGAAACCGTTGGCGATGGCGGATGCGGAGACGATGCCGGTCAGTACCAGCAACCAGCCGATGGTGGCAGACAGCTTCGGATGGTGCCAGGCAGCCTCGATGTAGACCGCGGCGCCCGCACACTCCGGAAGCCTGGCCGACAGCTCGGCATAGCTCATGGCGGTGAGGCCGGCAATCAGACCGGCGATCAGGAAGGAATAGGGAAGGAAGCCACCGGCCAGGCCAGCAACGCTGCCCAGCAGCACATAGATGCCTGCACCCACGATGGTACCCAGACCATAGAAGGTGACGGTCAGTGGGCCCAGGGTGCGCGATAGTTGGGGAGGTGCAGTATCATTCATTGGCAATGCCGCATCTTTCCATAATCGCGCGGGGATTTTAAGGCAAATGCGGGAAATGATTGGTTTCTTATCAACTACAGGGGATGCAGCACAGACCAGTCGGTGAATCCGGCCTGCCATACGGCACTACACAGTTGCCCGAAGTCCTGATTTAATGGCCCTGCAACCCGGAGAATAACAATGCGCAAACGATTTCAATCTGCCCGCCAGACCCGTCGGGAATTCCTCAAGAAAACAGCGGTGTCTGCCGCCATCGTCGCCAGCGGACTGGGCGGCAGTGTGCAGGCCCAGATACGCCGCGTGGACAGGATCGGCCTGCAACTGTACTCCCTGCGCCGGGAGATGGCCGAGGATTTTGAAGGCACCCTGGAACAGCTGGCGGAGATCGGTTTCACCGAGATGGAGTTTGCCGGTTACCACGGCAAGTCACCGATGGAGGTGCGCCGTATCCTGGATGGTTTCGGGCTCACCTCGCCTTCGGCCCACATTCAACTCACTGCCATTCGCCAGGACCTGGATCGGGAAATCGAAATCGCCGCCACCCTCGGTCAGCAATACATCGTGGTACCCAGACTGCCCGCCGACGAACGCACCCTGGATGACTACCACCGTCACGCCGAGACCCTGAACCGCGCCGGTGAGAAGTGCCGCGAAGCCGGCGTCACCATCGGCTATCACAACCATGCCTTCGAGTTCGAGATTCAGGAAGGTGGGCGCATAGGCTATGACATCCTGACTTCACAGACCGATCCGGATCTGGTGGTGTTCGAGATGGACCTGTTCTGGGCGGAAGAAGCCGGCTATGACCCGAAGTTCTATTTCCTCAAATACCCCGGGCGCTATCCCATGCTGCATGTGAAGGACCGCACTGCCTCCGGGCAGATGGCTGATGTGGGGCGGGGTTATATAAATTTCTCCGACATTTTCAGCTACGGCAGGAAGGCCGGGTTCCAGCATTATTTCGTTGAGCACGACAACCCGTCCGATGGGATAAACTCCGTTGCTTACAGCTATAACACGGTGCGGGATTTGCGCTTCAATGCCAGCTATGAGTTGCCGTTCTAGAATGCCAGGTTCTGATTGAAGCCCCTCGTGCAATCGCACCAGTCAGGAAGTCGCCCTCATGGACAAGAAAGTAATGCAGGAATTGGCACAGAAGCTCGCCATACCCAGCGAAGACCTGCGCTGGCAATGCAATGAGGCGTGGCTGGATTTTGAAACCACGGCGGACGTAGAGCCCATCGCCACGGTGGTGGGGCAGGACGATGCCCTGGCGGCGTTGCAGTTTGGGCTGGAAACCGTGGCGCCCGGACAGAACATCTATGTGCGGGGCCTCACCGGCACCGGGCGCGCCACCCTGGTGGAACAGCTGCTGACCGATATTGGTCCACCCTGCCCGCAGACGCCGGACCGCTGCTATGTGCACAACTTCGACCAGCCCGATCAGCCGCGGCTGCTGACCGTGGCCCGGGGCCAGGGTGTGAAGCTGGCGGAGCGAATGGATCGCTTGATCCAGTTCATCGAGGAACAGCTGGGGCCACAATTGTCGTCCGATGCCGTGCGCTCGCGCCGCTGGGCGCTGGATGAGAAAGTGCAGGCATCCATCCGGGAAGTGGGTAAACCCTTCGAAGAGGAACTGCGCGCCGCGGAGCTTGCCCTGGTGCCAATCCAGGTGGGCCAGGTGATTCAACCGACAATCCTGCCCCTGGTGAAGGATGAGCCGGTCTCCCTGGACAAGCTGGACGAGATGGTGCAACAGGGCAGCATGGAGGCGACGAAGCCGGATGAGATTCGCCACCGCATCTCTGACTTCGCCCGCCGCTTCGAAGACCTGAACCTGAAAGTCAACGAGATACAGCAACAGCACAGCGATGCCCTCAATACTCTCTACGAGGAGGAAGCGCGGCGCATCCTGCGCTTTCAGGTGGAACGCATCACGAAGGAGTTCGGCGAGGCTGAGGTCGATACCTTCCTGCAGCGGGTGGTAGATGACCTGATTACTCATCGCCTGCACCTGCTGGGCACCGACAGTAATTTCACCTCCCTGTACCGGATCAATCCGCTGCTATCCAGGCCCGAAGGGGAGGACTGCCCGGTCATCAGGGAAACCTCTCCCTCTCTGCAAAACCTGTTGGGGAATGTGGACCGGGAATTCAGCTCCATGGGCACCTATCATTCCGATCACATGATGATCCATGCCGGGTCCCTGCTGCGCGCCGATGGAGGCTACCTGGTCCTCGAAGTCAGGGATGTGCTGGCGGAACCCGGTTCCTGGAAGGTGCTGTTGCGGGCGCTGAAAACCGGCTTGCTGGATATCGTTCCTTCCGAGTTGGCCTATTACCTGATGGGCCCGCTGCTCACACCGGAACCGGTGCCACTGAATGTGAAGGTCATACTGATCGGCGACCCCGGACTGTATCAGATGCTGGACTACTACGACCCGGATTTCCCGCACCTGTTCAAGGTGCTGGCTGACTTCGACAATGCGATCCCCCGTGACCAGCAGGGCGTGCTCTATTACGCGGGTGTGCTGGCCAAGATCATCAGTGCGGAAGATCTGCTGCCCTTTGACCGCTGCGCGGTCATGGCCATGTCCGAACACGGCGCACGCATCGCCGGTGAAAGGAACAAGCTGACCATGCGCTTCGGTCGAGTGGCCGACGTGGCACGGGAGGCCAGTCACATCGCGGCGAAGAACGGCCTGGCGGTAGTCAGCCGCGAGCAGGTCTATGAAGCCGTGAGGCGCGGCAGGCACCGCGCCGACCTGCCTGCCCGCAAGTACCGGGCGCGCATGGTGGATGGTACGATTCGCATCAACACCGAGGGCAAGGCACCCGGCCAGATCAATGGTCTGGCCGTGATCCAGTCCGGGCCGCTCACCTACGGCTTCCCTTCCCGCATAACAGCCAGTATCGGGCCAGGTTCGGCCGGCACGGTGAGTATCGAACGTGAATCCGATCTGTCCGGGGCTATTCACACCAAGGGCTTCTACATACTCGGGGGATTGCTGCGCAACCTCCTGCAGACCGAGCATCCCCTGGCATTTTCTGCCTCCATCGCCTTCGAGCAGAGCTATGGCGGTATCGATGGCGATTCCGCATCGGGCGCGGAAATGGTCTGCCTGCTCAGCGCTCTGGCCCAGGTGCCATTGCGACAGGATCTGGCAATGACCGGCGCCATCGACCAGGTGGGTAACATCCAGCCTATCGGGGCCGTTTCGGAGAAAGTGGAAGGCTTCTACGAGCTGTGCCGGGACAAGGGTCTTACCGGTGAGCAGGGTGTGGTGATTCCTGCGGCCAATGCCGCCGACCTGATGTTGAATCCCGAACTGTTGCAGGTGTGCGCCGAGGGCAAGTTTCATGTGTACGCGGTTTCAACGATTCACGAGGCGCTGGAGTTGTTTACCGGGTTTGAGGCGGGCGTGGCAGATGACGCGGGCAACTACAAGGCAGGTAGCCTGCTGCATCTGGCCAAGAGTCGGGCGTATGAGTTCTGGAAGAAGGGTCGGGCCGGGAATCACCTGCCACCAGGGCAGAAGGCCGAGTAGGGCAGTGGCCTGAGAGGGTGCCTACACGGGTAATTCGGGTGTTTGCCGGGGTTTTATGAGACGGGGGACTGCACCCTGCTCCTCGCTGCCTTGGATCGTGCAGTAGCGAAACAACATGGAGTGCCTCTTTTAACGTAGACAAGGGGCAGAAAGGCTCCTATGCTCGCCGCTATCTACCCTTGGAGAACGAAGGAGAGTGTGGATGTCTGCTCTCACTGAACTCTGCCTCACCCTCGCCAGCCCGTTCTGTCTGGCCCATTCCTCTACCCTCGATGCCGCGGTGACCCGTTTCTTTTGCCGCGGCTGTGATACAGGCCGTCTGGCGGTGAGTCCTGCCCTCAAATGAGAACGCTCTTCGAGGCGGCGCTGCTTGCCATGCGACTGAGTGCCGCCCTGCTGGTAACAGGCATTGGTATAGGCACAGGCATCCCTGTCCTGGCGGCCGAGACTGAACCGTCACAGGATCTGGTCACAGCATTCTGGCATGCCGCCAATGCGGAACAACGTGCGGCAAGCAGGACGCGACTGCTGGAGGCCAGTGACGACGTTCAGGAATTGTATCGCTGGCTGAAAGTGGGCCCGCACTATGCAGAAGACGAACCGACAGGCCTGCAACAGCTATCACGCAGTGGCATCAATCGGGTCGAATTCCCCTACGCCGTGTTTATCCCGGACAGCTACGATGCGGCTACCCCCAATGCGCTTGAAGTTATTCTGCATGGCGGCGCGAATCGCACCGCGCCACCGCCTGGCCCAAACTATTATCGGCAAACCATCGAAGGGGCAGGTGACAGGTCACGCATTCTCGTGGTTCCCGGTGCATGGAAGGATGCCCTGTGGTGGCATGAGAACCAGGCCGAAAACATCCCGGCCATTCTGGATGCGGTGAAGCGGCGCTACAACGTCGATGAGAACCGGGTAAGCCTGGCCGGTATCTCGGACGGTGGTGCCGGTACCTATTTCTTCGCCTTCAAGCAGCCCACCGAGTGGGCCGCATTCCTCCCCTACATCGGTCATCCCGGCGTGCTGCGCAATGCAAGCAGGGGCGGTGTCTACGATCTGCACTTTGAAAACCTGAAGAACAAGCCGTTGTATATCGTGAATGGAGACGCTGACGAGCTCTACTCGATTGCATCGCTCGCCGTGTTCACTGAAACCCTGCGGGAAGCCGGCGTGCAACATACCTGGCGAATCATTGAGAACGGTGGCCACGACACCGCCTGGTATAAAGACGAGGCGGCAGTCCTGGAAAAGTTTCGGCAGGATAATCCACGGGATCCCTTGCCCGACCAGATTCAGTGGGTGGCCGACCGCAGCGACAAGTTCAATCGCAATCACTGGATCGTGATCAATCGATTGCGGCGTCCGAGCCAACCGGGGTTTTTGCAAGCCGCGCGCGAAGGCAATGTGTTTGATGTGTCAGTTCAGGGAGTGAGTCGGTTTACGCTCTTGCTTAGCCCGGAGGAGGTGGACTTCAGTGCGCCTGTGACGGTGCGGATAAACGGTGTGATCTACTCTGAAGGCATGATCGCCCAGAGTCGGGAGACCTTGTTGAAATGGGCGCGTACCGATCTCGACAGGACCATGCTGTTTACCGCAGAGTTACCGGTTGTGGTTCCGGAGCCACTAACGCGGTAGCAAAGTAGCTTCTGGCTAGTTCTTGGGGTAAAACGTGGCCACCCTCCAATGCAGGTGGGGGGGGAGGTCATTTACCCTGCGATACCTTAGAGCAATAGCGCGGGTCGGTAACATCGTGAAGTGAACAGGATGGGGGCCGAGGAGCTTGGTCGATGATTAGCTGTTTTATTAGCGTCCCCACCTAGTTAGAATTTGCAATTAAAGACATGACGCATTTTCGAATTACAATGACCCTGCTCAGGAATCTCGCTCTGATCGCAGTCTGCGCCTGCTGGCCCGGTGTGCTATTGGCCCAGCACAGCCATGGTGCCACCGCGCTGACGCCTTCGGTGACCTTTCCCCAGGATGATGCGGTGCTCCTCGAGCAGCCCCGTATGCTGGTCGTCAGCTTTCGGGTCAATGTGCAACTGCTCAAGCTCGCACTGTACACAGACAAGAACGACTGGATAGACATGGGTTTCCAATGGGATCCGGGCCAGAGCGATAACAACTTCGTGTTTCCCATTCCTACCGAATTGCCCGCCGCTGAGTACTATACCGCCGAGTGGTCGGTGGTTGGTGAGGATCGGCGCTTCATGAAGGGGGAGTTCAAATTCGCGTTTGGTCCCGATGCGATAGCGCCTTCCGAGACTATCGAGGGGGGCATTACACGCCGGGAAGACGACGAATATGGCACGCCATTCGAGGAGTTCCAGAAGCGTCAGCAAGCCCAGGGCAATCAATAGCCCGGTGGCCCAGAGGTGGGCTGATCGCCTGGGTGCCCGCCTGGCTGTCCAGCAGGTCATCTGACCCCCAATTCCCAAAATAATTGATCCAAATCAGAATCATCGTGGCTCTATCAGGCTATCGTGGTGGAGTGGGGGTGTTTACGGTGAATTTGCCTGCCCTGTCGAGGTGGCCGCCTGGAGGGCATGTATCGGCGCCGCCGAATGGGCAGAAACACCCGCGCGTTGGCGCCTGCTGGGTATGAATTCGGATGCCTGGAGCCCGCAAAGCCCGGAATCCGGGAAACTGGCCCCACGAATAAATCGGGAAATTCGCCGCTGCGGGCGGGATTCCGGGCACTTCAAAAAATCCCCTAGTTATCAGTGAGATAGCTGGGGCATGAGGTGACGGTTTACGAATTCGATACTGTAGTAACTAATTAGAAATCACTAAAATCAGAAATCACACAGCGTTTTTCACTTTTCAGACAGCAAAATCACCACGAAATACTCTAGACTTCGACGGTTTTAGAATATTCCCGATAGATTTTTAGCTTGAGATCGTCAGCGGCAGCCAGCCTGATCGCTGATAGTGCATGGTCATATAAGGAGACAAGAATGCGACTAATTAAACTGATGGGATTGGTTGTCGGCGGTATTGGCCTGATGCCATTCGCCAGCGCCCAGGATGATCAAATTACCTTCCACAGGGATATTGAGCCAATCCTGCAGAGAAGCTGCCAGACCTGCCACAGAGATGGTGGAGCAGGACCCATGCCATTGGTCACCTACGAGGAAGTAGCGCCATTTGCAGGCCTGATTGAGTACAAGACGGGCCTGAGAGACCGTGCTGGCGCGATGCCCCCCTGGTATGCCGAGAAAGAAGTCGGTATCCAAAATTTCAAGAACGACCCCTCCCTCAGCGACGAAGAGCTGGCGGCTATTTCCACCTGGGCCCGTTCCGGTACCCCGAAGGGAGACCCAGCCGATGCGCCGGAGCCCCTGGTATTCGATGACAGCATCAAGTGGAAACTGGGTGAGCCAGACCTGGTGGTGAGCACCGAAGACTTTTTCATGGAAGGTGGCCGTCCGGACTGGTGGGGCGACCTGAAGGCCGTGCCTACAGGCCTGGACGAAGACCGCTACGTGAAATCCGTGGAAATCGTGGAAGTGAATGATGTGGGCAGCGGTGACGATATCTCCGACACCGTGGGTGGCCTGTACATCTTCCACCACATGATCTGGCGCACCGAGGTGCTGGACGAGAACGGCCAGGCCGTTCCCGGCGAGGCAGTCTCCTGGCCGGTGCATGAAGTGGCCAGAAACGGCGATATCTTTGACCCGGAAGCCGGCCCCTTGCTGAAGGCCAACTCGGCGTTCTTTACCGACTCAGTGCACATGCACTCGAACGGCAGGGACACCACCGGTCACCTGGAAATCGGTTTCCGCTTCCACGATGAGGACTATGTGCCCAAGTACAAGTCAGGCATCAGTATCCTGGGTAATGGTTCCGACATCAGCGTTGAGGGTGACGCCGACAATCAGACCATTCACGCCTACCAGGTGCTGAACCAGCACACCAAGGTAATTACGTTCGAACCGCATTTGCATGCACCCGGCGAGCGTATGTGCCTGGAGGCAATCTGGGGCTATTCCAAGGAAACCCTGTCCTGTGTGGGCTACGACCACAACTGGGTGCGGGGCTATCCTTTCGCGGATGACTACACGCCGCTGCTGCCAAAAGGCACGATTCTGCACATCACCGGTTACTTCGATAACACAGCATCGAACCCGAACGTACCCGATGCGCGCAACTGGCAGGGTTCAGGCAACCGCTCCGTGACCAATATGTTCATCGACCTGGGCATCCGCGTGACCATGACGGATGAGCAGTTCTTCGAGGAAATGGAAACCCGACGCAAGAACCTGAACCTCGGCCCGAATGATCACATCATCGGTTGTCCTCTGTGCCTGACACCTCTGGTCTGGCCGCTGCAATCAGATGCCGACACAGATCTGGACGGCAACGTGGCTTCAAACTAGAAGTCAATCGACAGCGAGCGGCCAATACCCGGCCGCTCGCTTCTCTACCCTTTTTAGACCTTAGTATTTAGATAATCTTGCGATCAGTGAGAGGCTGGACATGACCATTCTTAACAAGAATTTTATTACTGCTTTTGCAACGTCCGTCGCGCTGGGCAGTTGTTTGCTGGTAAATACCGCTACCGCTCAACTTCCCTATGAGTATGCGCAAAACTCCTACCAGCGTGGGCAACACACCGAAGTCGCTTACGAGGGCTGGCGTATCAACGAGGCGGGTGAAACGGTCCTGACCTTTGGTTACTTCAACCACAACTGGGAAGAAGAGCTCGATATCCCGATCGGTGAGAATAATTTTTTCTTTCCCGGTGAAATCGATCGCGGCCAGCCAACCCACTTCCTGCCCCGCCGAAACCGCTTCACCTTCGATGTGGTCGTGGGACCGGGATTCGATGAAGATGATGAACTGGTGTGGGAAGTCACGTCTCCCAATGGCAAGACCAGGAAGGCCTACGGCACCTTGAGGGAAGACTACAAACTCGACAACGTTGTTATCATGTCTGAAACCGGTGCCTTGGGTGCCGGTTCCTCCGATGAGAAGACCCGCGCCAATATCCCGCCCGGCGTAGAGCTGATTGGTGACACGATTCGCACGGTGTCAGTGGGTGAGCCACTGCAGTTGCAGGCCAGGGTCACCGACGATGGCGTGCCAGAACCCCACGACCCAATGAGGTCTCTGCGTTTGGCAGGTGGGGCCGCGGCCGCATTTGCCAGCCCGGAGATGATCAGGCAGCGCATGATGATGACGCCTCCGCCTCGTCCAACGGTGAACAAGCACAATGGCCTGTTCCTGTCCTGGAATGTGTACCGCGCGCCAGAGACGGCCGAGGATGTGCAGGACCTGGTGCAATTCGATCCTCCCCAGTCCAAGCCCTGGGAAGACACGCGCCCCTCAGCGAACTCCCCCTGGAGCTGGCTGTGGATTCCTCCCGAGATTCCTGAAGACGGTGTGATTGATACCTCGGTGACTTTTGACGAGCCGGGTACCTACCTGCTCTGGGGCAGGGCCGATGATGGCGGCCTGTACAGTGACACCTACGTTACTGTGAACGTGGTGCCCTGATCTTTCTGCGCTCTGAAATGCATTTGGTGCCAGCGGACATCAGCGCAGCGCCAAATGCACTCCCATCATCAACAACACAAACCAGGTCGACTCGTCCCCCGACTTGCAACTATCCGAATATCCTGCGGTAGAATAGGCGCCATCCCGAGATTGGGTGAGGCAGCTTGAAGCCTGTTCTGACTTGAAGCAGCTCCGTAATTGCGTCCATTATTATTTCATCAGGAATGCCTGGAATGTACAGCTCTGACAATGCCAGTGGATTATCCAGTACTGTGATTGCCCGAATCGTGCTTCTCGCAGGCATGGCGGGTTTGCTGTTGTCGTCCTGTGGCAGCGAAGACGGGGCGGGGGGTGACGTACCCAGTGCAGAGGCGAGCGCCCTCGCGCTGGAAAACACCCATTGGCAGTTGCTGGAACTGGTGGCCCTGGGGGGGCACAGCTTCATCCCTGAGGACCCGGCGGACTATACATTGTCCTTCAGGACAGAGAACCGCCTGACCGGCAAGTCCGATTGTAATACCTTTACCGCCGAGTGGACCGTGGAGGGCAGTGCGCTCACCTTCGCCGATTACAACCCAACCCGGTCGCTGTGCATTCGCGGCAGCCTGCACAACTACTATTCCTTGTATCTGCGTGAGGTCACAGTCGCCACTACCGAGGCCGGTGGCCTGACACTCGAGACCTCCACTCCCGGCGTACGCCTGGCGTTCAAGGCCGCAGACTAGCGCCGACTATCCGGTTTTCTCGGATTGCCTGTTTCCGTTCGCGTGCCGTGGTTCACTGCTGCAGGCACGATACCTCGCCTGCCACAGCTTTCTGCAGGGTGCAAATTGGCTATAATCATCGTCTAACGAGCGTGGATGATGACCATTCCAAACCTATCTCCGTCTGACCTGTTGGCCATGCCAGCCATTGTCCTGGCTTTTCTGCAGGGCACTCACTTTGCCTTGCACCATGCCACGAGAATATCGGCGATGGTCAGCCTGATACTGTTTCTGCTGTCAGCATTCCTGCTGCTGTCCTTGAGCGAGGCCTTTCAGTATCCAGCCGTCCTGTCTTTCCTGTTACTCAGGCTGGCAATCCTGATTCCAGGCATCCTCTGGTTGCTTGCCTACTACCTGTTCTCCGATGAGGCCAGGGTAAGCCTTTTCACCTGGAGCCTGTTGATCGGCTATTTCGTGCTCAGCACCACAGGCGCCTCGCTGGCGCTGATGGGTGTGTTGGAGATCGAACCCCCATCGGCCGCCTATACGGTGTTTTCTCTGGTCCCCCAGCTCTGCATGCTTTGTTTTGCGCTGCATGCCCTGTTCCTGGCTGTAAGAGGGTATTACTCAGACCTGATCGAGCTGCGCCGAACGGTGCGTGTGGCCTTCGTTGGCAGCATGGCCATACTGGTCATCATCGTGCTCGGTAATGGCCTGGGCGAATATTTCCAGAGCATGGCGTCAAGCAATGACGCGGTGGTTGAGGATCTGGTGCCTCAGGTGATCATCGCAGCCTATATCCTGATCCTGCTGCTTGCACTGCATTTCTATACCTTCACTCTACGCGCAGATATACGTGTCCTGTTGGAGACGGCGGTACCCGAGAAGCCGGGTGAGCAGCGGGTCACCGAGACTCTATCCCGGTCGGAGAAGGCGTTGATAGACAGGCTGGTCAGGGCGATGGCGGAAGAGAAGCTCTATGTGCAGCACGGGTTTACCATTGCGCAGCTCTCGGCTCATCTGAATGTGTCGGAGCATAAATTGCGGGGGGCTATCAATCGGCATCTTGGGTATAAGAATTTTAATCAGTTTTTGAATTCCTATCGTTTGGCTGAGGCGGCTTCACGGTTGGTGAATAGCGATGCGCCGATTACTACGATTGCGATCGAGGTGGGGTTTTCTTCGTTGTCGGTTTTTAATACGGCGTTTCGGGGGAGGTTTGGGGTTACGCCTACTGGGTATCGGGTTGGGGGGACTAATAATCCGGTGTGTCAGGAAAAGGACTAGGCCGAGGAAACAAAGGTGAAGAAAGTTATTCTGGGGCTTATCGCTATCGTTCTTTTCGCCCTGCTGGTAGGCCCGCTCCTGATTCCGA
>Ga0181587_10003883_pt1 | contig 12418 bp, 9 predicted proteins | sample 071ome_27_FD_132463 | JGI IMG/M metagenome (GOLD analysis project Ga0181587, IMG submission 132463) | Coastal salt marsh microbial communities from the Groves Creek Marsh, Skidaway Island, Georgia - 071409AT metaG (megahit assembly) | ecosystem: Environmental > Aquatic > Marine > Intertidal zone...
CCAGCTTGGACTGCGACAGGATTTCGCTCATCCCCAGCACCCCATTCATAGGGGTCCGCAGTTCGTGGCTCATAGCGGCAAGAAAGTTTGACTTGGCGGCATTTGCCGTCTGAGCTTTAACAGCAATTTCCCGGTAGTTTTCAGAATACTTCAGCAAGATTTGCCTGAAATAGATGGCCTCGACAGCAATCATCGCAAAAGCAGTGAGCAATACAATTTCGCTCAGCCAGCCCGAGGCTATCTCGTACGGAATTTCATATGTTCCGTCGGACATTTTGTGATGAACTTCCAGAAGTCCCCAAAGTATCAATGCGACAATCGTATAAATGACGCCCGATTTTATTTCTTTCTCATCATTAAATAGCAGGAACGCACCCAGAGCCAGTGTCGGAAAAAAAGCCTTAACATTCGACGAGTGCTCCATCGCGGCCGAAGCGATCGAGACAGCGGTCAATGCAGAAATAAGCCATATATGCGTGGCTAGAATGCGCTTTTTTCGGTGTGCAGCAATCGCACCCAGAACACCGCCCAAGAATCCCGCAAACACCCCGGTGGCAGAGGTCGGCGCATCGATGGATAGCACAAAGACAGTCCAAACCGGTCCTGAAATGACGGCAAACAAACATAGCATAAGCACCAAACGCAAGCGCTCGGCATCCGAAGCTATGCTTGTGGTTCCTGTCTCAATCATCGCGCGTTCAACCCCACCCTATTGATAATGGACATATCACACGCATGTTTAATGCATTTTGACACTGATCAATATATGATTGATGGAATGTATTTTTTTGCCGCAACGCGTCATGCTGTCACTTTTAGACGCCCCTCAGGCGGGGTATCCGCTTGGAAATCTCAGCCGATCCGAGTATAAGATTATGTCTAACCCCATCGCCCAGCTTGACGACGCGCTTCGCGCCACACGTCAGCCTTTTGACCGCATTCCCGTTGTAGATATCGCCAGCTTGGTGAACGGTTCAGACGCCACCACGGCAGCAAAGGATATTCGTTGGGCCTTTGCAAACGCGGGTTTCATGTATGTAAAAAACCACGGCGTTTCTAACGATCTGATTGAACGGGCCTATACGGCGTCGAAACTGTTCTTCGATCTTCCCGATGATGTCAAAAAGCTTCTGCATATCGAAAATTCGGGAACGGCCCTGCGGGGATATATTCCGCTGTTTGGCGAAAACACCGATCCGACCAAAACCAGCGACCTGAAAGAATGCTTTGATCTGGGACCGGAAACACCGAGCCGAAATACGCCTTTCTTCGGGTCAAACCAGTGGCCGGCATCACTGCCGTCGTTAGAAGCAGAAATGATGGCCTATCATGACGCTATGGTTCGATTAGCACGGACCATTCTGCGCGGGGTTGCGATTAGTCTTGATCTGCCGGAAACTTTCTTTGAAGCCAAAATGCGTGACCCTATCAGCGTGTTGCGCCTGATCCACTACCCGCCCCAGTCCGGTCGCGTGGCCGAAGAGATGATCGGCATCGGCGCGCATACCGATTACGGTGTGATGACAATACTGTCACAGGATCAGATCGGAGGCTTGCAGGTCATGAACCGCGACGGCCAGTGGATCGAAGCTTCGCCTCTTGAGGGTACATTCGTCATCAACATCGGCGATTTAATGCAGATCCTGACCAATGATATCTATCTGGCAAACATGCACCGTGTGGTGAATACGTCCGGTAGAGAACGCTATTCGATGCCCTTCTTCGTCGAAGCGGATTCCGATGCGGTATTCGAACCGCTTGCAAGCTGTGTCTCTGCGACCAACCCGCGCAAGTACTGTTCCGCCACCTGCGGTGCCCATATGTTCGCGCGATACGTCGACAGTTTTCCGCACCTGCAAGCGCTTAAAAAATCGGCCTGATCAGGTATTTTTCGGTACCACCAGCCATCGACTGAGCGTTTCTGCCATAACATCCAAGCGTACGGGCTTGGCGATATAGTCGTCCATGTCCATCGCAATACAGCGCTCTGCTTCTCCGCTAAGGGCATTCGCAGTTACAGCCACAATCGGAGTGCGGATAAGTTTGTGTTTGTCTTCCCTACGGCGGATGTGGTGGGTCATTTCAAACCCGTCCATCTCGGGCATATGGCAATCCGAAAGAACCAGATCATAGCCGCCCGACTGCCATTTCTTAAGCCCCTCGACCCCGTTATCAGCGGTATCACAGGTCAGCCCCAACGCCTTGAGCTGTTGTGAAATCACAAGCTGGTTGGTCGCGTTATCTTCGACCAACAGGATATGGGCCTTGGTGTCTGCAAGTTGTGAAGTATCAACCGCCTCGTGTTTCTCCTCGGCTGGCGCGACTTCTTCAACCTTCAACGGCAGGCTGACGGTAAAGCTGGACCCTTCATTGATCTTGCTTTTGACCGTGATCGTTCCGCCCATCAACTCGGCAAGTCCTTTGGCAATGGACAGCCCCAAACCGGTACCACCAAATCGGCGGTTTTCCTCAGCGTCCGACTGGGTGAAGGGCTGGAACAGATTGGCAAGCATCTTTTCGTCCATACCGACGCCGTAATCTGTGACGCAGTAAAGCGTATCGTCCTCGGGGGACCTTCCAACCGCAACCTTGACCTCTTCTCCGACAGTCCCGTCCGCACGTTTTGAGAATTTAATCGCATTCCCGATGATATTCACAAGAATCTGGCGCAGGCGCATCGGATCGACTTTGACAAACTCCGGCACGTCGTCCGAGATTGTCAGATTGATATGGGTTCCAGCTTTCTCGGCAATCGGGCGCAACGATGCAACGACTGCGGTCACATGCGATCTGACATCGGTTGGAGACGCACTAAGGCTAAGCTTCCCCGCCTCCATTTTCGAGGTATCGAGAATGTCGTCAATGATCCCCAAAAGGGAAAACGCGGATTCCCGCACGGTTTTGAACTTCTCTTTTTTCTCTGCGTCGGTTTCCTCGCGGTCCATCAACTCGATCATGCCGACAACGCCGTTCATGGGCGTGCGCAGCTCGTGGCTCATGGTAGCAAGGAAATTTGTTTTTGCATGGTTCGCCGCTTCGGCACGCTCGTTGGCGATCATCATGTCCTCGGTTCGAACAAGAACCGTATAGGCGAAAAAGCCGATCAGGCCGGCGACAAGAACCAGCAACGAAACAGATGTGAAGGGGCGGATAATCAGGTCCGCGAGTTCCTGGGTCACTTCGTATTCAGGTGTAAGCGTGCCGTTCAAGGCCTCTGTCGCGGCCCAGGCACAGGCCATAAGTAGGCTGTAGAACACAGCATAGCAAAACTTTCGGCGGCCCTGAAACATAAGGAATGCCCCGCCTAGAAGGGCGAATAGAATCATGTTCAAGTTCGCACTGGGCGGCATGGCCACTGACGCCATTCCCAGACCGAAAATACCGCTAAGGATATATATATGTCGGCCCCACATTGTATAGCCGTAGTGCAATAGGACACAGCCAAAGATTGATCCACCCATCGAGGTCAAAGCAGAGTGTGTCAACCACTCTGACCCCATGAATGCCATCACAAGCGCCCAAACGGCCGTCATCACTGCAGTGATAAACGCCGCCACCTTTGCGACTGCGACCGAGTTTTCCTCAAATACGCTTTGTTTGGGACCCGAAGCTGTTTGCATCAATCTAGCCGTCAAATAGTTCACACAACTATAACGATGCATATGCCGCGCCATTTAGCGCGGTGAAAGCCATACTAGACGGAATTGAATTTCTTTATACTTTTGAGATCGGCTTCGTTTAGCTCCGAACGGTAATCGCCAAAGCATGAATTCGGGTCATCAAGTCTTTACCCAAAGCCTCGTGAATTGCCCTGTGTTGGGCAATGCGCGATTTGCCCTCCAATGCCGCGGAACGGATCACCAGACTGAAATGGCTTTCTCCGCTGCCATCATCGCCTGCGTGCCCTGCATGTTTAGCGCTATCGTTACGCACTTCCAGCACCTCGGGAGCCAGCGCTTCAGTCAATTGCGCAATCATTTCCTGCTCAACACTCATTTTTTACCTCTTTTGCCCTTCAATCCGCTGAAAATAGCCTTAGACTGCACAGTCCGAGTCGAAAAGGTGCTAAGATGAGCAAACCCGATCCTTTTGGTTTTGATATGTCGGTGAAGTCGGCAAAAAAGAACAATCCGCGCGGTCGTCGTGGAATGTCGGGGGCGTCCGAAACCTCGACGCGCCAGTGTGAACACGAGGGCTGCAATGAGCCTGGAAAATTCCGCGCGCCCAAAGCGCCGGACGTTTTGGATGAATTCAAGTGGTTCTGCAAAGACCACGTGCGCGAATACAATCTGAAGTGGAATTTCTTCGACGGCACCACCGAGGCCGAGTTGAACGCGCAAATGTCGAAAGACAAAGTCTGGGAGCGTGAAACCAAAAGCTTCCGCGACCCCGAAGCGCGTGCCTGGGCCCGTCTGGGGATCGAAGACCCGCATCAGGTTCTGGGGGCAAACGCCACACAAAACCCCGGCAAATCCAACGGCGACCAAACCCGCCGTCTGCCCCCGACCGAGCGTCAGGCGATTGATATTCTTGAGGCCAAGGACCACTGGTCCAAAGCCGAAGTTCGCAAAGCTTACAAAAAGCTGATCAAAGTGTTGCACCCCGACATGAACGGCGGCGACCGTTCACAAGAAGAACAGTTGCAACAAGTCATGTGGGCATGGGACCAGATCAAAGACAGCCGAAGCTTCAAGTGATCACTGGACGGTGATGCGCAGGATTTCCTGATCCGAGCCTTCACCGCCCAAAAGTACCAGTTCGCTTCCCCGAACGATCGAGATCAACTCGACCGGAACAGATAGAACATGCGGTGGTAGTTCGGACCAGTCGCCCAATGTGACCCATTCGCTACCCCGCCCGAAATCCAGAAAGGCCGACAGGTTCGGAATACGATGTAGGGCCGATAGGTCTCCGCCCACCTGAAGATAACCGGTTGGCGGATCGATCAATGCCAGAGGCGGACCATTTTCAGGCAAAGGTACCAGATCAATCGGTTGCACCGGCGTTGTCACGCCTTGTTGCACGATCTCAACCGAGCCCTCGGGTGCTTGCCGCACCATGCCCGGCCAATAGGTATAAGCCGCCCAAGCCGCCCCGGCAGCAATGGCTGCAACCGAAACCGACTGGATCACACGAACACGCCACCAGAAGGGGCGCGATTGCTCTTTAAAGATCGCCTGATCGAGGTGCGCAAACAAATCCGGGGGTGGGGCGATTTCAGGCAGGGTGTCTGTGAGAACCACAAAATCCTCGCACCACCCCGATACAAGTGACGAGAGCCCCTCTTCTGTGCTCAAGCGGTTTTCAAAGACCTTCTTTTCCTTGTCAGTCAGCAAGTCGAGCACATATTCACCCGCCGTGACCACATCGGCAGTGGCTTCTCTGTGGGTCAGGTCCAGATAAAGACGCTCAAGCGAACGGCGTTGCCAGTTGCGCACTGTCGCCAAGGGAACACGGTAGCGAGTGGCCAGTTCGACATACCCAACACCCGAGAAATAGATAAGCATAAACGCTTCGCGCCGGTCCGAGGGCAACAAACCCAGAACCTTTCGCAACAACGGCCGCGCCTCTTGCCCGTCGCCAAGAGCTTCGGCCGGCGGGCTTAGTTTTTGTAATTCAACCGGATCTGGCGGATTGCCTTGATTGGCCGAACGGCGGGCCATGACGGCCTCGGACCGGGCGACAGTCAACACCCAGGTCAGCGCTTGCAACTTGTCAGAGCGCCAGTCCATCGCGTCGCGCCACAGGCGCAGGTAGACCTGCTCAAGCACCTCGGCCGCCCAGAACCGGTCATCCAAAATCGTTTCACAAAGCCCGAACAATTTGGCCGAAGTCAACGCATATAGGCTGCGGAAATCGGCCCGCTCGCCTTTGCCGAGACCGTCTAGCAGATGTTCAAGATCTTCAATACTGGCCATAAATTCGTTTATCACTCACCAAAGGCCAAAAAGGCCCACACTTGATGTGCACTTAATCACGGAAACGAAACACTGAAAAGGTGTTCGACGCTGCGGTAAACTTAGGGCTTTCCCTTGCCTCTGACCGCATTATGTTGCAGTTGGGATTAACGCCCAATTTGGCACGAGAAGGTAGAGAGATGGCAGACGGTATTATCGACAGCAACGCACGCCCGACCGAGGACATTCACGTCCGCGACGTGTTTGGCATTGATACGGACATGGTTGTAAAGGGTTTTGCAGAAGGTTCCGACCGCGTGCCCGAGATTGACCCGACCTATAAGTTCGATCCCGATACCACGCTGGCCATTCTGGCAGGCTTCTCGCACAACCGTCGCGTGATGATCCAAGGTTATCACGGAACAGGTAAATCGACCCACATCGAACAGGTTGCCGCCCGCCTGAACTGGCCTGCGGTCCGTGTGAACCTGGATAGCCACATCAGCCGGATCGACCTGATCGGGAAAGACGCGATCAAATTGCGAGACGGAAAGCAGGTCACCGAATTTCACGAAGGTATCCTGCCATGGGCGCTGCGAAACCCAGTGGCCATCGTCTTTGACGAATACGATGCAGGACGCGCAGACGTGATGTTCGTGATCCAGCGTGTTCTGGAACACGACGGCAAATTGACCCTGCTGGACCAGAACGAAATCATCACCCCGCACAAGCACTTCCGACTGTTTGCAACGGCAAACACCGTTGGTTTGGGGGATACAACCGGCCTTTATCACGGCACCCAGCAGATCAACCAAGCGCAGATGGACCGCTGGTCGCTTGTCGCCACGCTGAATTACCTAAGCCACGACGCCGAAACGATGATCGTTTTGGGCAAGGCGCCGCATTACAACACCGAGAAAGGCCGCGACATTGTCAGCCGCATGGTGACCGTCGCCGACCTGACCCGGACAGCCTTTATGAACGGCGATCTGTCGACCGTTATGTCGCCGCGGACGGTGATCAACTGGGCTGCAAACGCCGAGATTTTCCGCAATGTGGGCTATGCATTCCGCCTGTCGTTCCTGAACAAATGCGATGAGTTAGAGCGTCAGACCGTGGCCGAGTTCTATCAGCGTCTGTTTGACGAGGAACTGCCTGAAAGCGCCGCCAGCGCGAGCTTGGGATGATCCGGTTTCGGCGCCTTGTGGGCGCCGACCGAAGCGGGGGCCAGCCCCCGCACCCCCAGAGTATTTTTGGAAAGATGAAAGCTAAGGGAGCGTGCAATGTCTAAACCGAGCGACAATCCAGCCGATCCCTTTAAAAAGGCGCTGGCCGAAGCGACCAAGGTTTTGGCCAATGATTCAGACCTGTCGGTCAGTTATACTGTAGACCCGGCCGGGATCAGCGGCGATGCGATGCGGTTACCGCAGGTCAGCCGACGCATGACCCGCGACGAGGTCCTTTTGGCCCGCGGTACTGCTGACGCTCTGGCAATGCAGCGCAAGTATCACGACGATGCGCTGCACGCACGCTATGCCCCACCGGGGCAAATGGCGCGCGATATTTATGAAGCCATGGAAGTGGCCAGATGCGAGGCGATCGGCGCGCGTCACATGCCCGGAACGGCCACGAATATCGATGCCAAGATTGGCGCGGATGCCGCACGTCGTGGATATGCACAGGTCAGCGACCGCGCCGAAGTACCTTTGTCAGTAGCCGCAGGTTATCTGGTACGCCATTTGGCAACGGGTCGTGCTTTGCCAGCCGGTGCTGATAATGTCATGGACCTTTGGCGCGGCTTTATCGAGGAACAGGCAGGCGGCACGCTTGAAGGCCTGAACGACATGCTTTCCGATCAGGCTGGCTTTGCAAAATTTGCCCGTCAGGTAATCGACGATCTGGGTTATGGCGATCAGTTGGGCGATGACCCTGACGACATCGATGACGAGCAGGAAGATCAGGCCGAGGAAGACGCTGAAGAGCAGGACGATCCCGACAGCCAAGGAAACGAGGACAGCGACGAGAGCGAAGCCGAGGCCGATCCCGAGCAGTCTCAGGAACAGCAGCAGGACGCGACCGAGGCCCATGTAAGCATGGACGAGGACGCCGAGGACGACATGTCGGATGAAACCGAGATGCCCGACGGGGAAGCGCCCCTGGAACCGCCTCCACCTGCGCCGCATTCGGACGCTGATCCGAATTACACCGTGTTTACCACTGACTTCGACGAGGAAATACTGGCCGAAGAGCTGGCTGAACCCGTCGAGCTAGAGCGTTTGCGGGCCTATTTGGATCAGCAGTTGGAACCCTTGAAGGGGGCCGTCAGCCGCTTGGCGAACAAATTGCAGCGTCGCCTACAGGCGCAGCAGAACCGCAGTTGGGAGTTCGACAAGGAAGAAGGCATTCTGGATGCCGGACGACTGGCCCGCGTGGTGGCGAACCCGACGACCCCGCTGTCTTTCAAGTGGGAAAAGGACATGGAGTTCCGCGATACCGTGGTCACCCTGCTATTGGACAACTCGGGGTCGATGCGGGGCCGTCCGATTTCGATCGCAGCGATTTGCGCCGATGTTCTGGCCCGTACTCTTGAGCGTTGCAACGTCAAGGTCGAGATCCTTGGCTTTACCACCCGCGCGTGGAAAGGCGGGCAAAGCCGCGAGAACTGGCTGAATGGCGGACGTCCGCAGCAACCGGGACGTCTGAATGATCTGCGCCATATCGTTTATAAAGGGGCCGATGCCCCTTGGCGGCGGGCGCGTCCGAACCTTGGCCTGATGATGAAAGAAGGCTTGCTGAAAGAAAACATCGACGGCGAGGCGCTGGAATGGGCGCACAAGCGCATGTTGGCGCGTCCCGAACAGCGCAAAATCCTTATGGTGATTTCCGACGGGGCCCCGGTGGATGACAGTACGCTTTCGGTGAACCCTGCGAATTATCTTGAAAAACACCTGCGCGATGTGATCGCCATGGTCGAAAAGCGCAAGATGGTTGAGTTGCTGGCCATCGGGATCGGGCACGATGTAACGCGCTATTATGAACGGGCCGTGACGATCACCGATGTGGAGCAGCTTGCCGGTGCAATGACCGAGCAACTGGCAGGTCTGTTCGACAGCGATCCGCGTGCAAGAGCGCGGGTGATGGGGATCAAGCGGGCGATGTAAGCTTTGCTGGCGCCGGTGGTGTTTTTGAGTATTTTAGCCAAGAAGAAACAGGGGACGCACCCCTGAACAGGAGGGGCATGATGCTGCAATCTTATGAAGTAACGTCGGATCCGGCGGCTGGCGTTGATCGGCTGACGCGTTTGCGTGGCGCGTTGATTGCCGAGGGCCTGGACGGGTTTCTGGTCCCGCGGGCGGATGCGCATCAGGGCGAATATGTCGCTGCGCGTGACGAGCGTTTGGGCTGGTTGACGGGATTTACGGGATCAGCGGGATTTTGCGCCGCTTTGGCCGACGTTGCTGGCGTCTTCGTAGACGGGCGCTACCGCGTTCAGGTGCGTGAACAGGTGGCGGATGTCTATACCCCTGTGAACTGGCCCGAGGTGCAATTGGGCGACTGGTTGCAAGAGCATCTGCCCAACGGGGGTATCGTCGGGTTTGATCCTTGGCTTTATTCGGTGGCGCAGATTGAACAGTTGCGAAGTCAGCTGGACGACAGCGGGATAGAGGTTCGGGAAAGCCGCAATCTGGTGGATGCGATCTGGGAGGATCAACCCGAGGGCCCGTGCGAGCCGGTGTTTGCCCATCCTTTGGAATTTGCCGGAGAGAGCCATGCAGACAAACGCGCACGGCTGGCAGAAGGATTGCGCACCGCCGGTCAGGCGGCGGCTTTGATCACCCTGCCGGATTCGATCATGTGGCTTTTGAACATTCGCGGCGCAGATATTCCGCGCAATCCGGTGGCGCACGGGTTTGCTGTATTGCATGCAGACGCCTCGGTGGATTTGTACATGGATGCGGCCAAGTTGGGCGCAGTTGGTGATCACTTGGGCGACGAGGTGCGGGTGCATACTCAGGGCGCGTTTCTTGGCGACGTCGCCAATCTAACGGGCAAGATTGCCGCCGATAAAGGCACCCTGCCCGTCCGTGTGGCAGAGGCCTGTACAGGTGAACTGATCTGGGCCGGTGACCCTTGCGTCATGCCGAAGGCCTGCAAGAACCCTGTTGAAATTCAAGGTATGGTGGATGCCCATCTGCGCGATGCGGTAGCCATGTGTGAATTTTTGGCTTGGGTGGATGATCATCCGGCGGGAAGCATGACCGAAATCAGCGTGGCAACAAAGCTTGAGGGTTTCCGGCGCTCGGTCGGGCAGTTGCACGATATCAGCTTTGAGACGATCTCGGCCACGGGTCCGCATGGGGCGCTGCCGCATTACCGTGTGAGCACCGACAGCAATCTGACGGTCGAGGACGGGCATTTGTTGCTGGTCGATAGCGGCGGGCAGTATCCGGATGGCACGACTGACATCACGCGCACGATGGCAGTCGGAACGCCGACGGACGAGCAGCGCGATTGCTTCACACGCGTGCTTCAGGGGATGATCAACATTCACCGCGCACGGTTCCCCCGCGGCCTATCGGGGCGTGATCTGGATGCCTTGGCACGGTTCCCGCTGTGGTGTGCGGGCAAGGACTATGACCACGGCACGGGCCACGGGGTGGGTGCGTTTCTAAGCGTACACGAAGGTCCGCAGCGGATTTCGCGGATATCCGAGGTGAAACTGCAAGAGGGCATGATCCTGTCCAATGAACCGGGGTATTACCGCGAAGGGGCCTTTGGTATCCGCATTGAAAACCTGATTGTTGTAGAGCAAGCCGAGGCGCTTGAAGGCGCGGATGATCGCGACATGCTGGGCTTTATGAACCTGACTTGGGTGCCGATTGACCGGCGTTTGATCGACACGTCTTTGTTGTCACAAGCCGAGGTCAATTGGATCAATACCTACCATGCCACCGTGCGCGACAAGATATCACCGCAACTTGGCGAAAAAGCTGCTATATGGTTGACCTCTGCTACAGCGCCTTTGTGATACGGAACTGTTGCATTGCGGGTCTATCAAAGACCGGAAGTGACGAGAGAGGAAGACAAGATGACCAAAACGATCCGTATTCGCAAAGCTGATGGCAATTGGGCTGTGCGCGCCGCTGGCGCTGTGATTGCAGAAAGCGCGAACGCGCTTGAGCTGAGCGAAGAGGGATACGACGAGGTGATCTATTTCCCACGCGAGGATGTGGCAATGGCCGTTCTGGATAAGACAGATCATGCCACCATCTGCCCGCACAAGGGCAACGCCACACATTATGATATTGTCGGCACAAACCGCACGGTGAAAAATGGCGCGTGGTCTTATGAAGCACCGGTGGAACAGGTGGCGGAAATCGCCGGCCACATTGCGTTTTACGCAGGCGAATACGTCAAGGTCGAACAGCTTTAAGCCAAGCCGCGTTACAATATGACGTCATCCAGCTCCTTCGGGTGATGGGTGACAGGTTCATAGCCTTTATCTGTGATGATAAAGCTGTCGCCAACCTGAGCGCGGAATGTTTCTACCGAGACCGACCCATCCACAGCCAGAACCATACCCGGTTGCAAGATGGTTTTATCGCCTGTTACCAGCTGTGGTTTTTCCAAAAAACTGAACCCGGTCGCTCGTCCGCAGCGAAAGGGGTATTCGTACCCCGCCCCTTGAATGACCTTGGCATACGCAGCATGCACGCTTTCCGCGGTTACTCCGGGGCGCAGGGCATCCAGCGCGGCCTGTTGGCTTTCCAAAGCCACCTTGTAAACATCGGCCTGCTTCGGATCTGCCATCTCTCCGATCCAGAAAGTCCGGTCAAAACCCAGCTTGAAGCGGTGGAAATTCGTCATACCGCAGAAGCACAAAAACACAGGTTCTCCGTGGCGCATGACTCGGGTGCTGGCGCGGTGGTGGGTTTTGGTGATCGTGTCACCCGAGGCCATGATTTGCAGAAAGTGCGTGTTTGGGGACATGTCCGCATCTGTGTAATGCGCTGACAGCAGTTCTGCGGCTTTGCGGGTACCCGCCTGAGATGTCGCCAAGGCAACTTCGTATTCAGCCACACCATCACCTATCGCCGCGCGGCCTGCCTGCATCATCGCGGTGGCAACCTCTCCGGCGTGGCGGGCCAGTTGTAGCTCTTCGGCTGATTTGATCATCCGCATATCCGCAAGAATCGGCGTGACCGTGGTTTGGGCGTTGCGAGTGACCAGATCATCCACATAGGCACGCACCAAAGGGGGCATGTGATCCGGTTCAATCCCAACCATCCTTGCCCCCTGTAAGGAAGCGGGAAGATGCTCTCGCCACTCGGTGCCCATACCGTCATTCCAGGCCGAGATGCGGTCGACCTGTGCATTGGCCCGCGCAGTGTTAAGGTCGATGGATGGCGTAACAAGGTGGCTATCGCCGTCGCGCGGCACCACAAGGATCGTCGGGCGCCCGAACTCCATATGCAAATAGTCGTAATAGCCAGTCAGGTAATAGACGTTGTCATCGTCGG
>Ga0181587_10003884_pt1 | contig 12412 bp, 14 predicted proteins | sample 071ome_27_FD_132463 | JGI IMG/M metagenome (GOLD analysis project Ga0181587, IMG submission 132463) | Coastal salt marsh microbial communities from the Groves Creek Marsh, Skidaway Island, Georgia - 071409AT metaG (megahit assembly) | ecosystem: Environmental > Aquatic > Marine > Intertidal...
CAGTGAAAGGCGTTATCAACGACCTGAATTCAGCCAGTTAGGGCACAGCATTACGCCGTAGGTCGCCGATTGAACTCCGCTGTCGGGTTCGGTGCAGCCGCTTCGTGATTCACCCCCGACCAGCCAGAACCAAAACCCTTTTCTTCTCTCTCTCGTCCCATGAGCGTTCGTCTTTACGTTGGCAACCTGCCCCAGAGCTTCGATAACAAGGAGCTCGAGGCTCTGTTCTCCAGCGTTGGTGAAGGCGTCCGCTTCAAGGCTGTTCAGGACCGTGAAACCGGCGCTGGCCGCGGTTTCGGTTTCGCCAACGTCAACGACGAGAAGGTCGCTGATGCGGTGATCGAGCAGCTCAATGGCCGTGAGTTCGGCGGCAACGCCCTCCGCATCGAGCGCTCCGAGCGCCGTGATGACCGCCGCGGTGGCAATGATCGCCGTCCCGGTGGCGGCGCTGGCCCCGCCGTGGCCCGCAAGGCCGTCAACAAGGTCGTCCACCGCGACACCGTTGAAGAGGGTGCTCCCGACCCCCGCTGGGCTGGCGAACTGGCCAAGCTCAAGGGTCTGCTGGACAACCAAAAGGCTGCGGTCTGATCAGCACTCTTCGCAATTTCAGAAAGTCACAAGAACCCCGGAGCCGGCGAATCGCCCTCCGGGGATTTTTTTTTCGCCAAGACCTCAACTCAAGGCAGTAGCGCTGCGATTGCGATCACCGCAATGAAGATGCCGAGGAACAGGAAGCCCATCTTCGTCATCGAGGCTTCATGGTGCTCGATGCCCTCCTCCACCTCGTGAGCCATCTGCTCACGAAACGCATCCAAGGCAGCTTTCTTGTCTTCAGCGTTGGGGATTTGCTTCATCAGCGGCGGGGATAGTGCTCAACAGAGTCGGTTGATTCAAGCGCGGGCATGAGGTGCGTGCTCAAGCGCGATGGAAAAACCAGTAGGCGCCCACGGCCAAAGCGATCATCAGGACAATCGGGACCCCAATAGCAGCCATGCCGTTGTGGCTTTTAACGACACGCGATTCATGGGCCACCACAGCATCACGGATCGAGATCTCCAGCTCTTCACGCAAACGGGCAAGATCAGAATCCAGTGACTCTTCGCTGTAGAGCTCTTTCAAGCGCTCAAAAGCACTTTTGCCGATCAGCAAACTCTTTTCTGGGTGCTCGTAGAGCAAATCCATCAACTCCTCCCGCTCGATCCGCATCAGGTCCGTAGTCACCACGGCCCTGGCGCTGGATGAGCGCGCCCGTCCATCGATGACTTCCACTTCCCCAAAGATGTGACCGGGGCCATGGGAGGCATCCACCCCTGCACCCGTTTCGGGATAGGTGGTTGTGATCTCCACCTTCCCTGTCTTCACGACAAAGATGCTGGAACTCGGATCGTCCACCTTGTAGACGTAATCACCAGACGGGACAGTGATCCGCTGCATCGACCCCACAAGCCGCCAACACTGACCAGATCGTAGGGGCATTGCCCCCTACAGTTGCCCGAGCCAAAACCGACCATGGCAGGCCTTCATCCCAAGCACCCATCCGGGATGAGCGCCGTCGAACGCCTGCGGCACCCACGTGTGCTGATGGCAGTCGCGGTTGTTGCCGCTGGCCTTGTGGGCTGGCAGACGTTCAAACCCAAGCCAAAACCCAAGCCCCCAGCCCCTCTCATCCAACAGGTCACAGCCCTGGGTCGCCTGACCCCCTACGGAGGCTTTGTGACCCTTTCTGTGCCCTCAGGGATCTCCGGTGGGAACGAGGTGGTGGATCAATGGTTCGTCGATGAAGGTGCCGAGCTGAGCAAGGGTGAACTCATGGCCCGACTGAGCAGCTACCCCCAGCTCGAGGCCGCTGTGAAGCAGGCCCAGGCCAAGCTGAATTCCACCAAAGCCTTGCTGCCGTACCTCAAGGTGAGCCAGAGCCGCGGAAAACAGCTGTATGCCGATGGCGCGATCTCCGAGGAGGAATTGGCCCGCACCACAGCGAGCATCATCACCAAGGAAGCCGACATCGGAGGAGCCAGGGCAGCCCTCGATGAAACCCAACGGCAGCTGCAATCAGCAGAAATCCGCTCTCCCCTTGATGGCCGACTGATCCGCATCTACAGCTGGCCTGGGATGAAAGAGACCACAAACGGTCTGGCTGTGATCGGCCGCACCGGCCGGATGCAGGTATGGGCACAGGTCTTTCAAACCGATGTTGCGCGGCTTCGCATTGGTCAAGGCGCCAGCATCAAGGCGGAGACCGGAGGCTTTGCGGGCGAACGTCAAGCCCGGCTGAGCTCAATTATTGGCAAAGTGTCCGATCGCGACCTCTTCGCGACCGACTCCAACAACGATGTGAATGCCCGCGTGGTGCTGGTCAAACTTGACCTCGATCCAGAAGAGCAGCGTGGCCTAGCCAATCTCGCCGGATTGAACGTCACAGTGCGTTTTAATCCATGATCAACTGGCGTCAGGCTATTGATCGCCTGAACCTGGCCGACCTGCCGCTGGCCTGGCTGCAGCTGAAACGGCAACCAGTCCGCTACCTCGTGGCGGTCACCGGCATCGGATTTGCCGCGCTGCTGATGTACATGCAGCTCGGCTTCCAATCTGGATTGCTCAGCAGTGCAACCACCTTTTACGAAGCTCTGGACACAGATCTTGTTCTGATTAGCCCTGCGACTCTGAACAGTGGAAACTTCCAGCAATTTCCCCAGTCCCAGCTTTATAACGCCCTTGGGGTTGAGGGTGTTGCCAGCACGATTCCGCTCTACGTAGCAAACGTCAATGTTCAGAAGCTTGGTGGCGTCAAACCCACCAGCCTGCGAGTCATTGGTTACGACCCTGATCAACGAGTCCTCAACCTCGAGCCAGTCTTGGCGCAAAGCCACCTGCTCAAGACCCAAAATTATGTGCTCTTTGATGCCCTTGGCAACCGCAATTGCGGCCCTATCGCTGCAGCCATCGCCAGCAATGGCATGCAAGATCTAATCCTCTCGGATTTCTCCAAAACATTCCGAGCCGTTGGACTTTTCAAGCTGGGGTCTACGTTTGCCGCCGACAGCAACCTAATCAGCAGTGACAGCACAGCCATTCAATTGGCCTATAGACAAATCAATACTGGGGAAATTTCCCTGGGTCTCATTCGACTGAGCCCCAACGCCGACCCGGGGAAAATCCAGCTCAAGCTCAAGCAGATGTTCGGCTCTGAGCTACAGGTGCTTACCAAAGAAGAACTGATCGAGCAGGAGCGGAATTACTGGAACACAGCCTCCTCCTTCGGCGTGATCTTTGGCTTTGGAACAATCATGGGCCTACTCGTGGGCGGAGTGGTTGTCTATCAGGTTCTCTACACCGATGTCAGCGACCACCTTAAGGAATACGCAACGCTGAAGGCCATGGGATTCGCTAACAACTTTATCCTGATCCTTGTCGTGCAGGAAGCTTTCCTTCTTGGGGTTTCAGCGTTTATCCCGGCCACTATCATCAGCGCCGGAATGTATGCCTTTTTGACCTCAGCATCAGGCATCAGGATTGAAATGACGTCGGGCAAAACAGCCCTGGTTGGCATTCTCACCTTGACCGTTTGCGCCCTTTCCTCAGCGATCGCGATCAGGCGCCTGAAAGATGCAGATCCCGCATCGGTGTTCTGAGCACAGCTATCCCCGCAATGACTGCCTCCCAACTCCAACCTGTCATCGTCAGTCGAGAGCTACGCCACCACTACGGGGAAGGAGAACTGCGCAGCGAGATTCTTCACGGCCTCAACTTTGAGGTCCATGCAGGGGAAGTGACCTTGTTGGTTGGACCTTCCGGCAGCGGCAAGAGCACTCTCCTCACGCTGGTAGGAGCGTTGAGATCTGTGGAGGAGGGATCGCTGCAGGTTCTTGGGCAAGAACTGAAGGGTGCCGGTGAACGGCAACGGGTCGCGATCAGACGTCGCATCGGCTTCATCTTTCAAAGCCACAACCTCGTCTCCTCACTGACAGTGCTTCAGAACGTGCAACTGCTCCTGCAACTCAGCGAACCGAACCCTCAGCGAAGGGAAGCACGCGCCTGCGACCTGCTCGAAGCGGTGGGGCTCAGCCATCGCCTGCACCATTACCCCGAAGAGCTATCTGGTGGACAACGCCAACGGGTCGCCATTGCCCGCGCCCTGGCGCCTCAACCTGAATTGATCCTTGCCGATGAACCCACAGCTTCGCTCGACAGCCAGTCGGGCCAGGACGTGGTCGAACTGCTCGGGGAGCTCTGCCGCAACCGCGGCAGTGCCGTTCTGCTAGTGACCCATGACTTGCGATTGCTGAAGGAAGCCGATCGCATCTGGCAGATCGAGGACGGCAAAGTCGAACCCTGGCAACAAACACCATGACGTATCCCTCTGACTGGCTGCAGACCTGGACCTGGGAGGGCATGGAGGTGAGCTATCTGGCCTGCCCGTCAACAGCATCAGGAACACCCGTGCTGCTGATCCATGGATTCGGAGCCTGCAAGGAGCACTGGCGGCACAACGTGTCCGCGCTGCAAGCGAACCGGACCGTTTATGCCATCGACCTGATTGGTTTTGGAGGCAGTGCGAAACCCAGATCGCGGCTGCGGGATGAGCCAGCCGACGCGCACGCCATTCGCTACGGGATTGAGCTGTGGGCCCAACAGGTGGCTGATTTCGTTGTTCAGCACATCGGTGGGCCGGTTCAACTGGTGGGGAATTCCATTGGCGGCGTTGTGGCCTTGGCAGCCGCAGAGAAGCTGGAGCAGCAACAACGCCCCGTCCAGGGTGTGGTGCTCATTGACTGTGCCCAACGAGCCCTGGATGACAAACGGCTCGCTGAGCAACCACCCTTGCGCCGCTGGGGACGACCTCTGCTGAAGCAGGTGGTACGAAAGCGCTGGATTACGACCCCTCTGTTCAAGAGCCTTTGCCGCCCGGGGGTGATCCGCAAGGTGCTGCTTCAGGCCTATCCCTCCGGAGGCAACGTTGATGACGAACTGGTGCAGATCCTTCTGGAGCCGGCCCTCAGCGAGGGGGCCAGCGAAGCATTTAGAGGCTTCATCAACCTGTTCGACGACAAAATCGCACCTGAAATTCTGGCCAAGCTGAACGCACCGGTCGCCATGCTCTGGGGACAACGCGACCCCTGGGAGCCGATCGAGGAAGCCCGGCGATGGGAGCGTTTCGACTGCGTGCGCAGCATCGAGGAACTACCTGGTCTGGGGCACTGCCCCCATGACGAGGCACCAGAGGTGGTCAATCCCTTGCTGGCTCAGGCCTTGCAGCAGCACGAGAACCGAGGGATGGAATCCCCCACGCCATGAATCGCCGCGCCTTGATCGCCCTGTGCCTCGTGGTGGCCGTGGATGCCGCCAGCTTTGGCCTGCTTTTGCCGGTTTTGCCTTTCCTTGTGGGCAACCTCACGGGCACATTCAACGCCATTGCGATTACCCAGGTCACCGCAATTTATGCAGGTTTTCAACTCTTAGGCGCGCCAATTATTGGACACTGCTCTGATCGCTATGGCCGCAAACCTGTTCTGGCGGTAGCTGTTGCGGTCTCAACCATTGCGCTGCTGGGTTCAGCGCTGGCCAATGACCTCACATCCTTGATGATCTGGCAAGCCATCAATGGAGCCTTCGCTGGGGTCTTTGCTGTGGCCCAAGCGATTGTGGCCGACTCTGTTGAACCCGGAGATCAGCGCACCGTGAGCTTCGGAGCTCTTGGAGCCTCCCTGGGACTGGGCTTTGTGGCCGGCCCTGCGTTGGGGGGCTTGCTGGGGTCGATGGATCCTCGAGCCCCATTCTTCGCAGCAGCTGTGTTCAGCCTCGCCAATCTTGGGCTCCTCCTGAGCCAACTGCAGGAGTCGCGGCGCAGTAAGGCAGAGGACGAGCGTTCCCTGGCACCGCTAAAACTTTTCAGCCCTCAACAAAGGGAGCTCCAGCGACTCTTGGCTGTCTACGCCCTCTTCTATCTGGGGTTCTCTGCTTTCACGGGCATCTTCGTGCTCGATGCCAAAACCCGATTCAACTGGGGGCCGCAAGCTGCTGGCCTCGTTCTCTGTTACGTGGGCGTGGTCGCTGCCGTGATCCAGGGGGCCTTCCTGCCGAAGCTTCTCAAGCGTTTCAAAGCGGAACGCCTCTCGGTGGCGGGGTTACTGCTCGTTGCCGTTGCGATGTTTGGTGTGGCAGGGATTCAGCAAGGTCGAGAGCTCTATGCCACCCAACTGCTCTTTGCAGCGGGTGTTGGCATCAGCACCCCTGGACTGCGCTCGCTGATGTCGCAACACGTTCAGGAGCATCAGCAGGGAGCCCTCGGCGGACTGACCCAAGCCGCCGTGAGCCTCACCCAACTCCTGGGTCCCTTGATGGCAGGACAGCTCTACGCCAAAACCGGATCAGCAAGCACCTTTCAAGTGCAGGCCGCTTTGGTGCTAACCGCTGCAGCCCTGCTCATCAGTGCTCCAGGTCTCAGAAGCAACAAGCACACGGCGCCCCTCAGGCCGTAAACACGCCGTCTCCGTAGCCGATCAGCTCAAGCTGGTGTCCATCGGGATCGGTGATGAACAGAGAGCGACAGCGTGGTCCGTAATCAAAGGCCATCACGGCCTGCTGACGGCTCTGTAATTCGGCCTCCACCTCAGCCATGCAGCGATAGGTGACACGAAAGGCCACATGACGCATCGCCAGAGTGTTGTGATCTGGTGATCCAGCAGGCTGATCCGAATCAGCAGGGAAAAGGTTCAAATAACAACCTGGAGCCACGCGCAAAATGAATGGGGGCCCCGAATCCAAGCCCTCCATGGCAGCACTCTGGAATCCGAGCACCTCCTGATACCAGGCCATGGAGCGCTGGGGATCACGAACGGTGAGCGCCACATGATCCAGCGCTTCGATGGGCAGAGCAGTGGAAGAGGTTGTTGTCATGGCACGTGCAGCATCAGGATTGATTCAGATCAGAGCAGCAGCCCGGCGGAGCGTTTCTCCCGAAGCAATTTGCGCAAGCCGAGGGTCATGGCATCACTAGCCAAGAGCAAATCGCCACGCCCCTCGAGATCGGGATGCAACGGGGTGAGGGTCTCCACCACCCTCTGATCCTCAGCCATAAAGCGGTCAACGCGGCCGCGAGCGTTGCCGTCAGCAAGGGGAGTGCGGAGAAACGAGCGGAAATGCCTCCACAGGTTTCTCGTCTGACCATCAGCCATCGGCACATGGGCCGTACAAAGGGAGATCTGGAAATCGCCAAAGACCACCCTCACCAGCGAGACATTGGCCAGCCAAAGCTGAATGTGTTGAACCCCAGCTCCAGCACTGGTGTCATCCGGTGATTCCTTGGCATCACTGTTGAACCAAGCGCGAAGGCCACGGCCCTGATCCGCCCTGTAGTGACGATCCCGAGGCGCCAACACGCGCTCATAAAGGCTGTCGCCTCTCACCCAATGCTCCTCTGGCATCAGTTGATCGGCGGCCATGGCGCCAAAGCTGCCGGAATGTACAAATGGCGCATGGGTGAGATCCATGAAGGCTTCAAGAACCCGCAGCCAGTTGGCCTGCCAGACCACTTCACCTTCCAGATGGCGCCAAGTGGGGTCGGCATCCTCAGGAAGCGGTCCAACCTCTGGCAAAGGAGGCAGGTTCTCTAGGGATGCCAACGGGTCACGGGCCCACCAGATCCAAACAAACCCATAGGCCTCACGAGCAGGAATGGCACGGGTTTGTGCCCTGTGGGGCATCGGCTCGCCGGTGTGCTGAGCAGGAATCGACGAACACTGTCCATGACGGCCAAAGCACCAACCGTGGTAACCGCAGCTGATCTGGCCGTTTCGAATCGAGCCACTGCTCAGGGAAGCACCCTTATGGGGGCAACGGTCGGGAAGGACCCCAACCTGACCGTCCGTGTCACGCCAGAGCACAAAGTTTTGACCGTGAAACTGAACGGCCGTTGGACGATCTGCCACCACTGCAGATGACAGCGCCACCACGTACCAGGCATCGAGGAGCTGCATAGGAGTTAGCCGCGTTCAGAGGGTGTTCAGCCCAGACGAGTCTTCCAGAGCATCCCATCCGGGGAAGCCTGCAACCAGGATCGATCACACAACGCTTGAAGCAGAGCACGTGCCTCTGGAGAGTCCCAGCTGAGCTGCCACTCGTCCTGGAGCAGTGCCTCGAGCTCATCGCGATGCAAACCGCGTCTTAACCCTCCCTTCAACAAACGCCGCAGTCCAGCCGGCTCTAAAGCCACCAGGGCGCTCATGGTGAGTGGCCCCTGGGGCAACGACGTGAGATCAGTCACCAGATTTAGCCCTATGCCAGCACCCGCAGCATCAACTCATCGGCGAGCTCTTGCACACCCTGGCTCCACTGATGGGTTGGGAAGGTCAGCAAGGCCAGGCCGCCGCTGGCCAGCGTCAACAGATCGTCACTCAGGGGTAGTACTGCACCGATGGGAACGTCGTAGCTGGAAGCAACGCGTTCTTTGACTTGCAGCTGATCGAAATGTTCCGGGAGTTTGTTCACCACCATTCGGATCGCCGGAACATCCAAGCGCTCTGCCACTTCGATGGCGACCGCCGTGCCGAGGTAGTCCTGCGAGTCGGGTCGCATGATCATCAGCAGACAGTCAGCAATCGCAGCCGATAACAATGTTTCCTCATTGATACCCGGGTGAGTATCCACCAGAACGTAGTCAAGATGGAGATGATCAGAAAGCTCAAAGAAGGCATCATTGAGCTTCTCAACCTCATAGCCCTCCCGCAGCAAGCGAGCGATGCGATCGCTTTCCATCGCCGCCGGCACCAACCAGAGCCGACCATGGGCTTGCCTGACCTGCTCAGGCGTCACGTCATGCGCACAGTCGTGGATGCTTTCTGATCCCTGCAGGTGATCGTTGAGGGTGCACTGTCCTGGCTGCGGTGAGCAACCAAACAGAACATGCACCCCTGGCGAGGCCAAATCTGTGTCGAAGATCGCTACTTTTTTGCCCTTCAAGGCAATCGCGGTCGCCAAATTGGCCGTGAGGTTCGACTTCCCAGTGCCGCCACGAAACGAGTGAATGGCAAGAATCCGGGTCATGGGCGCCGAGGAAGTCCAGAACGGATGTTAGGAGTAGCTGCCCGATCCAGGCCCATCCATGCGACTCTCCGTGCGCCTTCTGGTCCTGGGTGTCACCGGACCCTTGGTGGGCCTGGGACTCTTTCTGGGGCTCTCAACCGCCTCAATCATGGATTTGGCCAGGGTCGCCAAGGTCGATCTTGGGCGCCTATTTGACGAGGTCAATTTCAACAACATGAGAACGGCCAGCGAGTTCGTGACACTCGCGACCGACCGCTTGGCCAAGGGACTCGAACGGGATGTGAACACCCTCTCCACTGAATTGCAGCAGTCCCTGAGTGTGGATGCCAAGGGCACACTCCTCTGGAAAGGGACAGCGCTGCCGAAGGCGGAAATCGCCGAGCGTGTCACCCAGGTGCTCTGGAAGCCACTCCGCAGCCCCGAAGAGTCAACCTCCGTATTTCTGAAAGGTTCTGACGGAACCTGGAGACGGCTGGCGGGCATCACCAGCGAGGGCAAGGCATTGCCGCGTGGCTGGACCGTACCCAAACCTGCTGCCAAGAACCTCGAAGGACTGATCAACGAGGCGAATCAAACCAATCCAGGCATCAACACCATGATGAAGTGGGGCGATGCCTGGCAGATGTCGCGGGTGCAAGCCCTCTCCAATCAAGGAGCTCCGCCACGCCTGGCGCTGGGAGTAAGCCTGCCCAGCGATGCCGGGTCGATCATCCTGCAAACCAGCAGTCAACTGTTGCCCTATCGAGAGCACAGGGTGGCCTTTTTTGCTCGCAGTGCCAATGGAGGCCTCTTCTGCAACTACGCCACACCAACACCTCAAACCTGCGAAGTTCTCAAAACCGTCTTGATGCAGTCGGGCGGAATTCCCAAGGAGTTCAAGAACGAGGTCATCGAGCGAAAGCTGAACAGCAAGGAATCCAGGGTGTTTGTTGCCGGATTTCCTCTTTGGAATTGGCTGGCAGTAGTGCAGATCAGCAATGGTGAGCTCGAAAACGCCTGGGCGCCACTGCGCAAAGAAGCCACTGAGCTGATTGCCTTCCTATTAATTGGAACGGGACTCTTGATTGCAGGCTGCGCGATCGCAGCATGGAAGATTGGAGAGGGAATCAAGAAAGAACTGCGCAAACTCGCTGATGGCGCCAATGCCATTGCTGGTGGCGATTCACGCCTAAAGCTGGCTTACAGCGGCGACGACGCGCTGGGGCGACTGGTGGAAGCCTTTAATCAAATGGCAGAGGCCGTGGGTGATCGCGAAGACCGCTTCAAGGAAAGAGTCCAAACCCTGGAAATCAATATCAACGAGCGTGAACTCCACGGTCAGGTTCGCTCAATCACCGACGACCCTCATTTCAATGAGCTCAGCTCGCGAGCTAAGGCGATGCGCACTCGCCGTCAAGCACGCGGGATCAATTCACCACCGGCCGCGTAAGCGAGGGCAAGCGCAGGCGAGAGAGCGGATTACCGAGCTGCTTCTCGAGTTGCGGGTCGGGCTCATAGGTCATTCCACTAGATCGGGCCAAACTCACCAAGGACACGTTGTAATCCGCCAACTGCGCGATGTAATCAGCAACCGCCTGAGTGAGATCCTGCTGTGCCTGCACCACATCGGTGATGGTGCCGTAACCGGCACTGAAACGTACCGACTGCAGGCGCAAGGCACTACTGGCCGCATTGGTGCGCTGTGAAGCCAACAGCACCGCTTCGCGACCTTGCACCACTTGGGCGTAGTAAGCCTGGACATCCCGCCTCACCTGATTCACAGCCTGCAGCGTGGCGGCTTCTGCCGCCTTTGCGCGCTTCATCGATGCCTGTGCCGTCATGCGGGCCTGACCGCCATCAAAACCCCGAAAGGTGAGTTGCAACAACGAGGATCCGTTCCACAGATCCGATTGGGCATCCGCGACCCAAGGAGGTCCCACAGCCGTATAGCCAACACCCTTGGTCCAATAGAGCGAATTCACCAAGGCAACCGTGGGGCGATAAACAGACAAATCAATCTGTGCCTGGGCTTGATTGATCTCGACATTCATCAACTGCTGTTCAATCACCTTGCGATATTGCATCGCCGCTTGGATGGTTTCATCCAGGCCGGATGTCCACGAACCCAACGGCACCAACTGGTTAGAAGGGCGAAGAATGGAGGCGCGAGATTCACTCAATAGCTCAGCCAAATCGGCCTGGGCCACTTCGGAATCAATTACTGAATTAGCCAGATTAACTTCATCGGTCTTCAAAACTGTGGTCTGTTTGGCGATCTCCAACTTGGAGGACACGCCAAGAGCAACGCGCGCTTGCGCAAGCCCTAGCAACCTCTTGTCATTAGAAACGAGCTCGCGACTCGTCTCGATTCGCGCCATCGCGCGCTGAAGCTCAATGAAGGCTTGTTGCGTACGCAAACGGTTATCGCGGCGTGCAATCACATAGGAATCCACGGCCTGCCGCACCAGATATTTGTTCTTCCAGATGGCCGGAGTTCTTGCCGGATCGAACAAATTCCATGTGACATCAAATTGGCTCAAGCTCTGGAAGTAGCTGCCGTTAAATGCCGTTGCTGTGCCGCCATAGGGATTACCAACCCCGCTCACAGCGCCTTGATAGTTGTAGTAAGCGGTCTCGCCATAGAGGCCACCGTTGAGATCAACATTGATCACCGGCCACCAGGTGGCGTAGGCAGCACCAAGCGAATTTTGCGTAACCAGCAAATCATCAAAGTTCTGCCGAACCACCGGATTGCGCTGATTGGCCAGGCGAACCGCCGTTGCCATATCCAGGTTCTGGAGCAACTCAGCGGGAATCGGAGCCGCATCGAGAAACGCCTTGGCCTGCCGCGCGGGCCAACCGGCGCCCAAGCCTTCAACCTCTTTGCCAGAGGGCAAGGTGATGGGCTCCGCCCCCCATGCCGACAACAGCGGTGCAGCCACACAACCGCTGACGCAGAGGTGTGCTAGGCGGTAGAGGAGGCGTCGCATCGGACTCATCATCAGCGCGCCTGAGCAATCACAAAGGATTTGGGCAGGTCCAGAAACTTGCCGGTTCTGGGCACATAGGCCCGGTGGTTGAAGACGTCGTAATCGAGCTCTTCGATGACATCCAAGATGCCGCGGTAGAGGCGCAACGAGGCCCAGACCGGCCAACGGGCGTCCGGGGCGAGCCAACGCACACCGGCTTCTGAGCGGGCGAACCACTCACGGGCACGGTCCACCTGGAAGCGCATCAGCTCACGCCAACTGTCGTTGAGGGTTCCAGCGAGCAACTCCTCCTCGCTGTAGCCAAAGCGCTGCAGATCCTCTTGGGGCAGGTAGATCCGACCGCGGCCCCGGTCTTCACCCACATCCCGAAGAATGTTCGTCAGCTGGTTGGCGATGCCCAA
>Ga0181587_10003887_pt1 | contig 12409 bp, 8 predicted proteins | sample 071ome_27_FD_132463 | JGI IMG/M metagenome (GOLD analysis project Ga0181587, IMG submission 132463) | Coastal salt marsh microbial communities from the Groves Creek Marsh, Skidaway Island, Georgia - 071409AT metaG (megahit assembly) | ecosystem: Environmental > Aquatic > Marine > Intertidal zone...
ATCGGATACAACCCAGGCTTCTTCGGCCAATTCCCCATCTAACTGACCACCGGCCCATCCGGAATAGCCGATAAAGAATACCATTTTTGACGCTAACTCAGGAGATCGTCTGAGTAGGTCGAGCGTTTTTTCATAATCGCCTCCCCACCATACATCTTGCATTACGGGTTTCGAGTTTGGGATCAGTGATCCCAGACTATGGATAAAATGCAAGGTATTTAACTCCACCGGTCCGCCTTGAAATATCGGTGCGTCCGGCAGTTCTTCATCCTTTAACACCCGATCTAGTGAAATATCAATTCGGTTGTTTAAAACGAAACCAAAACTGCCCATGTCGTTGTGCTCTGTCATCAGCACAATGGTGCGATTGAAATTCGGATCCTTAAGGAACGGATCGGAGATGAGAATTTTACCGGGTTTTACTTCGTGCTTCATGAAAATGCGACCAAACGAAGGTAGGCAACACCCAACAAAATCAGGAAGGCAACTCCTGTAAACGCTATGCTATATTTCCACGCGGGCCAGAACGATTTTGGCAATTGCTTGCGAACAATTTGAATCATCAAGATGGCTAAAATAGGGGCTGTTAAAAAGGACAAGCTTGTTGCTACGTTAACCATCTGCTTCATATCGCTGATAAAAAACTGTAGAAGTACCAATGCACCAACGGCAATAACAAATAACCAAATCACACGCATTCTGTACACCGCCTCTTTTGTACCGGACTGTGAAACTTCCGACGCATCAAGTGTGTCTCCGGTTACCTGACTCCTCCACAAGGCCGTAATACGTGTTAACACTCTTGGCATCGCATCGAGGCATGTAAGTGTGGTGCTAAACATAGTTGTGAACGCTGCGATGGCAATTATCCAGTATGACCAGCTCCCAATGCTTTTCACATAGATGTCTATCAGTTGTTGCGCGTAGGCAACTCCTCCGGCAGCAAGCTCTATCCCACTTCCATAAATAACGTTGGCGCCAAGCATCAAGAACGATGCACCTAAAATGGCAGTCCCCCAGAATCCAACACGGAAATCAAACATCGATTTACGCTGTTGTTTGCCATGACTTACTTCTTCCTCACTCCAGATCGAATGCCAAATGGATATGTCCAACGGTGCAGGCATCCACCCGAGAAAAGCTATTAAGAAGATAATATCAGCCCCATTACCTAAATCGAACACCTTGCCGGGTTTCAAATCTGCCGACGGGATTTGGTAGAAAAACGAGGAGACTAGAGCTATTACCGTAGTTACCGAAAGTGTAATCATAATCACTTTCATAATCTTGTCGAGCACATTAAACCTACCTATGGCGCTAATTGCAATACAGATGATTAAGAGGATTGCCGACATAGCTACCGGAGACATGGCCAGTCCGGTTATTTTCAAAGCAAGACCTGACGTTACAATGGTGACCGCAGCTTGGATGGTGAACATGGTGCCAATGGTGAGCAGTGCCACAATTGCTAATGCCCATTTGCCAATTCGTTTGAAGCCATGCAATAAGTTTTGTTGAGTTTCTTGTGTGTACTTCGGGCCAAGTTCAAAAAACGGATACTTAAAAACGTGGGCGAGTATAATTCCGACAATCAGAATGTAGCCATATTCCGCTCCCGCCTTTGTGGACTGCACCACGTGAGACACACCCACCGCTGCTCCGGCGTACAACAAACCGGGACCTAATGCCTTTAGTTTAGAAAGCATGGTAGCAAGATAGTAATTCAATGGTATAATGATACAATGTTAGATTGCTGTTGGCTATTGGCCGTTAGCTGTTAGCTTGTCTGTGATAGTTACTAGTCACCACATTCGTGCATTCATGGTTATAGTCTCTCACAGAGATACGGAGACGCGAGGGAGTTGAGAGTTGAAAATGGACGATACAATTTGTAGGGTGCACTGTCGCCTTTCCGATAAACCTGCAAATGGCAAATAGCAAATGGCCAACAGCAATAAACAGCCATTCAATCCTGTCTGCCGACAGGCAGGCGACAGGTAGGCATTCACGCACTCACGCATTCACTCATTAAAAAAGGGGCTCTCGTTCGAGGCCCCTTTTCAAATGATGTTTTTATATGACTATCCGATACGAGCGATCAAGTCGGCAATACGGTTACTGTAACCTGCCTCGTTGTCGTACCAACCTAGTACTTTAACTGTGTTGCCTTGTACCATAGTGCTTTGTGCATCGAAGATACAAGAGTATGGGCTTCCAACGATGTCTACAGAAACGATTGGATCTTCTGTATACTCAAGGATACCTTTTAAGTTAGTTTCAGCTGCTTTTTTGAAAGCTGCGTTAACCTCTTCAAGGTTAGCGTCTCTCTTCAATTTAACAACAAAATCCGTAGCACTACCTGTAGGAGTAGGAACACGCATCGAGTTACCATTCAATTTACCTTGTAGGTGTGGCAATACAAGTCCTACAGCTTTTGCAGCGCCTGTGCTTGTTGGGATAATAGAAAGTGCAGCTGCACGAGCACGTCTCAAGTCTGAGTGAGGTGCATCTTGCAAGCGCTGATCAGAAGTGTAAGCGTGAATTGTAGTCATGAAACCGCTTTCAATTCCGTATAGATCGTCCAACACTTTTGCCATTGGAGCTAAGCAGTTTGTAGTACAACTTGCGTTAGAAACGATAGTTTCAGTTCCTTCAAGTGTGTCGTCGTTTACACCAAGAACAACTGTTTTGATATCACCTTTAGCCGGAGCAGAGATGATAACTTTTTTCGCACCAGCTGTGATGTGCTTACTCGCACCAGCCTCGTCGCGAAAGATACCGGTTGACTCAAGAACTACGTCTACCCCTAGTTCAGCCCATGGAAGTTCTTCCGGGTTGCGGATTGCAGTTGCACGAATTTTCTGACCATTAACAATAAGGTTGTCGTCATCAGACTCTACAGTACCATTGAATCCGCCTTGTACAGAATCGTACTTTAACAAGTGAGCCAGTGTGGCATTGTCGGTAAGATCATTGATAGCTACTACTTCAACATTTTCCTTTTCAAGAAGGCATTTGAAAGAGAGTCGACCAATACGACCGAAACCATTGATTGCTACTTTCATTTTGTGATTTTTTTAATTGCGTTTATAAATGGCTGCAAAGGTAATTTTTTTAATTTTTTTGTTGTTGGATATTAGAATTATTTATTTCCTTTGCACCCTCGAAAAATCGCAGCCGCGGTTTGAGAGTAGCCTGTCCCCTTCGCCTGCCTGTCGGCAGACAGGTCTATCGGTTAGGACGCCAGACTAAACCACCCTGAAATGAATGTATTTTGTTTACGTTCTTAAAAGTATTGTTGACGAGTCGACTTATTTAGGTCAGACAAAAGACTTAGAAAGGCGATTAGAGCAGCACAACCGAGGAGTTGTTGCTTCGACGAAGTCAAAAAAGCCATACGTGCTTGTGTACTACGAAGCATATATGGATAGAGAAACTGCAGTTCAGCGAGAGCAACATCTCAAGAGAAGCAGATTTGAAAAACTTAAGTTGTTTGAGCGTATTTTCGCCGCAACGTAGCTTGGCCCCTTCGTCTATCGGTTAGGACGCCAGGTTTTCATCCTGGAAAGAGGGGTTCGATTCCCCTAGGGGCTACCTAGCCTAAAACCCTGATTGCCTGCTAACAAAGGCTTTCAGGGTTTTTTTGTTTTATCAGGTTACAAATAGGTGACGCGCGGCATGGTTTCCTGTAATGTGGATCTACTTCCCTAAATTATGAAACGTGCTTTATTGGCATTTCAAAATGGTAACTACCATGTTCCTCACCTAGAAACTTTGTTTTTAATGAATAACCAGAGTTTCTCAACCTTATCGCTTTCTTACAAAGGTTTTGCTCTAAACTAAGCTCAATTACCTTATCACCAATTTTTAAAGAAACATGGTCGCGGATATTGTCCAAGTCCTTCTCAATGACACTCATTTCACTTATTACAAGTTCTGACCCTTGATTAGGGTCATTGATTTTACGATCATAGATATGAAATGAAAACTGAAGTGGTTTTCGTGGAGTAATCTTCTTTTTTAACTCCTCAAGTAGCTTATCAACACGCTTTTGATAAACTTCTTCCCCAAATATATTTACTTGTACTTTTACCCTAGAACCATAACTTACAACATGTGTCTCATGTCCATATTTGGAGTTTAACAACAAATCATAAAGCCTTTTATTATAACAATTACCAATATACCTGCCTTTAAGATGTGGGTCTAAATGGTACAGTCTCACCCTACTATTTTCTTTATCAAGCCAAAGATTAACTTTTTCACCTACCTCAAGTTCTGCAGCCCCATCATTCTTAAAGAATTTAAAGACAGTCTTCTCATCGCTATGATCTGCAGAACCATAAAATAAACCTAAATTAGCCGTGACTCTATCTTAGCTTTTAGACTAAAAAGTGCAATTTGAGTTGAAGACGTACAAGTGTATCGTACTGACTTCAAGAAGTAATCCTATTTAGACAATGTCTGGTCAAAAATCCATGTTAGTGAAATAACACCAACGATTTCAGAATTGTCTGGGTAATACCCCAGGTTAATGGGATTCCTACAATTGTCCAATAGAGAATTAGTCGTACTGATTTCTTCATGACTTCGTAAAGTATTTCCTATCAACTGGGCGAATAAATAAGTTACATACCAAACCCAATAACAACAGCCCCGCCATAATGTACATTGTTGTGCTATACGCCTGTGCAGGTGCGATATTCAATTCGTCTATTTGGTAGGCCCGTATGTAATTTACCAATACCGGCCCAAGTATGGCTGCGAGCGACCACGCCAATAAAACACGACCGTGTATAGCTCCCACTTCAGCCGTACCAAACATGTCTCTGAGGTACGCCGGAATAGTTGCAAAACCGCCACCGTACATGCTGATAATCACAGCAAAACATGTGACAAAAAGTACTACGCTTCCAGTGTTCCCTGCATATGGAATAGCCAAGTACAACACCATACCCAAGACGAAAAAGATACTGTACGTGGTCTTCCTCCCCAATCGATCGGATAAGGACGACCAAATAAAACGACCCAACATATTAAACACACTCAACAAGCCAACAAAACCACCTGCTGCGGCAGCTCCAACCACCATATTTGACGGTACAGCATCTGCTGAAAACATTTCTTGTATCATCACCGAAGCTTGGCCGAGTACGCCAATTCCTGCGGTAACATTAAGCGCTAAAACGGCAAAAAGTAAATAGAACTGAGGTGTGCGAATCGCTTGGTTCGCATCCACATTCCCGTGGGTTATCATGTCGTTCTCATCAGTTTCATCTACCCAACCTTCCGGCTTCCATCCATCCGCAGGAACTCGGACCGTAAACACGCCAAACATCATAAAAATCAAGTATATAAACCCCATCACCAAGAATGTCTGAGCTACTCCCGTTGACGAGGGACTTGAAAATAAACTCATGAGCGAAACAGAAAGCGGACTAGCTATCATTGCTCCTCCTCCAAAACCCATGATGGCCATTCCGGTGGCCATTCCCGGTCGGTCCGGAAACCATTTAATTAATGTAGAAACCGGCGAGATATAACCCAAGCCTAAACCAATTCCACCCAAAACACCATGCCCAAGATAAACTATCCAAATCTGGTGTACATGAACTCCGAATGCAGCGACAAAAAAACCGCCGGCAAAGCACAAGGCTGAAGCAAACATGGCCTTGCGGGGTCCAACTCGCTCGAGCCACTTCCCAAATATTGCTGCCGACGCACCCAGTGTGAACAACGCAATAGAGAATATCCAACCAATGGTTGTTAGCTCCCAGTCATCAGCCGCGGGAGCCGAAATTCCTTTGAGGCACGACAGTGGTTTGTTGAACACGCTGTACGCATAAATCTGCCCGATACACAAGTGAATAGCTAGTGCCGCGGGAGGAACCAACCACCGGTTGTAACCCGGTTTGGCAACAATTCCATTCCCTGAAATTAGTTTGTTAAGCATTCTCACAGGGAAGTTAGTGAATAGAAAGTCGTTAAGGAATATCTACTACAAACAAAAAAAAGGGCCTATTCAAATTAATGAACAGGCCCGTATCCAACTTATAGATATTATTGAAATAAAGATGGGTCTGGGTAAGTGGTTAAACCGGATGCCAGTTGAGTTTCATCCAAAGACAACGGTAACCATAAATGTCTATCCGTAAAATTTGATGACTTATCTCCGTCACCTGTAAACAAATCAGCATTGGCTCTTCCTGACCTCACTAAGTCAAACCAACGATCCCCTTCACAAGCGAGTTCGGCTCTTCGTTCGTACCAAATTAAATCCAAGAGGCTCATGCCTTCGTCGGCCATAACCTCAGATGCCGTTCGAAATTGACCTGAATTATCACCTGGTCCCGCAGCGCGCTCTCGAACTAGGTCTATGTACTGCATTGCTTGTCCATCTGCGCCACTACCCCGATGTAATGATTCAGCTAACATCAATAGAATATCAGCGTATCTAAAAACATGAGTATTTAAAGCCTTTGTAAGGTGTTGATCCCCCCCATTTACATTGGTCCCGGCAAATGATTTGAAATTCGGATACTTTTCTTGCCAATAACCCGTATAGTCAATTGGGTTGCTTTTAGATGCATCGACTGCTGGATTACATGTTATACCTGAATCTGCTATCTCTTTCGCAATTTCAGCATCAGATGCAATTGCAACGTCTCTTCTAAATGTATCATCTTGCATAAAATGGTTAAACAGACTTGGTGTAACCATCATGAAACCCCAGCCAGCTTCATATCTGGGGTGATTGGAACAAAGACCTCGAATACCACAAAGCTGAATCATTCCATTACCATCTACCCCTTCAAACCAAGACCAGTCGCTTGTCCACAGCGCATTATGCTGAATTTCGAAAACGGACTCTCGTGTATGTCTAACGTTAAAGCTGAACAAGGTTTGCATATCGTCCTCCAACTCGTAAATACCAAGATCTACGACCTGCTGGAATGCTTCAGAAGCCTTTGTGAACAACTCAGCATCATCATTTTTTAGGTCTGCCCAATATAAGTAAGCCTTTCCCATCAAGGCCAATGCTGCACCTTTAGTCGCCCGACCTTCTTGTCCGCTTGGAGGGGTGACCGGTAAAACAGCTGCAGCTGATTTACAATCGTCTACCACTTGTTGCATCAATTGAGACATTGTGCTACGTTCTAAGTCTACTTCATCAGGAGCCAACAAGCGTGTTACAACTGGTACAGGACCAAAATGTCTAAATAATTCGAAGTGGTAATACGCGCGAAGAAAAAGTGCTTCAGCTTTATATACATCTACAGTTGGAGACTCAACCGTTGATAATTCCAGAATCGCATTTGCTCTACCAATGCCAATGTAGTTCCTGCGGTACATTGGGTGAATAACCAAATTAGTATTCGTATTGGTAAAGTCGTCGAACTCCTGCCAACCAGGCTGGTCATTGTTCGATGGGTCTCCTCCCGCATTTGCGTTATCAGATCTAATCTCACCATACATAGTTGGTGAAATCCATTGGCCGAAAGCCATTGACCATCCAATGGGGTCATACGCACCTACCAGTGCTGAACCAATTTGAGATTCAGTTCGATAAAAGTTGCTGGAAAGGAATTCATTCACAGGATCCACTTCCAATCGCTCTTTTTTACACGAAACGATTGTGAGCAAACCAATACTCAATGTGATTATGTGTTTTACTGATTTTTTCATGTCACTATTTTAAAACGTCATGTTAAGGCCTGCTCCAAATGAACGATTTGTTGGATAGAAGCCTTTATCAATACCTGTATCCAAGATCCAACCATTGGTACCAATATCAGGATCAAAACCTCGATAATTGGTAATCGTAAACAGGTTATTACCGGTCACATATACTTTAAGTTCTTGCACCTGAGCTTTCTTCAACCATTTCTTAGGCACAGTCCAACCAATCTGAAGGTTGCGCAGTCGGAAAAACGAACCATCTTCTACATAAAAATCTGACGGACGTTGGTTGTTATTTGGATCTGTAACAACTAACCGTGGCATTTCTGCTGACGGATTATCTTCTGTCCACCGATCTAACCAGAAGCTCTGGTAGTTACTGAATGTAACGTCGGATCGCTCGTATGTGCGATAGATTTGATGACCAATTTGGGAATTGAAAAGTGAGTTAAGATAAAATCCTTTGTACTCAAGGTTTGCACTTAAACCAAAAATGTGCTTAGGCCATGGGTTTCCAATATCTCCCAGGTCATCAGAGTTAATCACACCATCTCCATTCACGTCAACAAATTTCAAATCTCCCGGTTTCGCTGATGGCTGAAGTAATGTTCCTTCAGAATTAACATGCGCCTGCACCTCTTCAGGACTCTGGAAGATTCCATTCGTTTGGTAACCAACAAAATGTCCTACAGCATATCCTTCGGACATCCTAGTGATTGGAGTATTACGTACCGGCCAAGACCAACCATTTAGGTACCCCGCATCACCTGCAACGTCAATTACTTCATTTCTAAAATGCGCATAATTTAGGTTTGTAGTAATCTTCAGATCCCGAAACGTGGTCCGGTAGCCCAAAGACATTTCGATTCCTCTGTTTCGTATCTCACCGAGATTTGAAATCGGATTATTCGTTGCCCCGATATACCCAGGAATGTTTTGTTCCATCAATAAATCCTTTGTTGACTTCTGGTATACATCAACTTCGTAGGTCAACTTATTGTTGAACATTGCTAATTCAAATCCGATATCTATTTGCTCACTCTCCTCCCATTTTACGTTAGGATTAGGTGGGCCTGCTAAAGCAGAACCTCGGTTTAGTGTCTGATTTCCTTGGCCAAACGAATATGTATACGCGTTCTGCACTCGGGTCACATAAGTAAGAGGTGCAATTCTGTCTGATCCGTTGATACCCCAAGAAGCTCGCAACTTCATAAAGCTAATTCGACGTCGGGCTTTCATGAATTTCTCTTTGGTTATAACCCACCCCATTGATGCTGATGGAAAGACTCCAAATCGGTTATTCGCTCCAAAATTTGAAGACCCATCTCTACGCACCGTTGCTGTAAAGAGATACTTCTCATCGTAGTTGTACATAAGCCGTCCAAACGTACTAATTAGCACGTAATCAACACTTGCTGAGCCATAAGCAAGGTCCAGTGTATCAACCCCTGCATCCAAATAATGGAAATTAGGATCGAACTGAGCGTCATCCGGAATATTTGATGAACTACCCCCAACTTGTCGAAACTGCCCAGTTCTGAAAGTCGTTCCTACAAGCGCATCGAAATTGTGCTTTTCTTTTAATGTCTTTGTATAGTTAGCCGTGTTTTCCCATTGCAAGCCTTGGAAGTTTCCACTACCCTGATTAACGTCATTCGTGATGTTTTGCGCAGATGGATGTAAGTCGAATGAAGGTGTAAAGCTTCTAAAATCCCACCAATTTGCGTCAACCCCGAGGTCCGTTTTCAAGGTCCAATTTTCCGTCGGCTCTACCTGTAAGTATATATTCCCAAGAACTTGATCACTTTTACCTTCACCATTGAGTAAGAATAACCTGCTCAACGGGTTAATATACTCCTTCTGAACCCACTCGGACTGTGCAAACCCAAATTGTGCAGAAGGGTCAAAAACTGGTGTAAGTGGATCATATGCAAAAGCATCGCTCTGAACACCTCCAAAAGCGTTATTGGTGGCAATGTTATTGTTATCGGTACGATTAAGATATAAGCTTTGACCTACCGTAATGTATTTCTTAATTTCCTTTTTCGAGTTTATGCGAAATGCATACCTTTTGTAATTTGACTTGTCTCCACCGATTACTCCATTTTGGTCCCAGTAATCGAACGACATGTAAGCATTTTTTACATTGGCGGTAACTCTGTGGTTTACCATGTTAGCAGGATTAAATATCTCGTTCATCCAGTTGGTATTCACATCGAGTGGATCGCCAACTTCAGGAAATCCCAAGACGTCTAACGCAACACCCAAATTTGCATTGTCGTACTTTTCACGAGTAAGCATTACATATTCTTCTGCAGTCAACATGTCTGGTAATTTCCAAGGTCTGGAGTTTAGATAACTGACCGAATATGTTAACGACCCTACGTCGCTGCCGCTTCCCGTTTTTGTCGTTATAATCACTACACCATTAGCGGCTCGCGCTCCATATATAGCACTCGATGCGGCATCTTTTAAAACATCAATAGACTCCACATCGCTAGGGTTTATATTGTCAATATTTCCCACTTGAACACCGTCTACAATAAACAATGGGGTATTGTCCCCATTGGTGCTCACTCCCCTTATCAAGAGAGTTTTGCTCGAACCCGGTTGTCCGCTGGACTCATTTACAATAATCCCAGGCATTTGACCCTCCAGAGTTGACGTAACATCCGGCACAGGGATACCTTCAATCTGTTTCGCCTCGATTTTAGCGATTGCTCCAGTGGATACTTTCTTCTTTTGACGACCGTAACCAACAATTACTGTTGCATCCAGCCGGTTCTCGTCTTTCTGTAAAGCGATACGTTGAAATTGAAAACTTGTCGCTTGGACTCGTTTTGTCTCGTAACCCACAAAGCTAATTTCAAGGTTTACAGGTAGCTTTTGGCCAGGGATACTGTACGTTCCATTAATGTCCGTTATGTCACCAGAAGTTGTTCCAATGACCAGGACTGTTGCCCCTGATAAGGTATCACCCGTTGCTGCATCCACCACGACACCCTTAAGTGTACCGTTTTGCGCTAAGACGACGTTCGTGGAAAAAAGTGAAATCAGCAACCCAAGATTAAGGGCATAGCGCAGCCATCTTTGAAAATTGATTTTCATAGAATTTTAGATTTTGATGAAATTAATAGTGGGAAATCAATTACGACATCCACTTGCACACGAGGCAGCCATAACAATGATGCAAAGGTGCCTTTCTCCAGAGCCCAAAAAAGACCCTGAAACAGGGTCTTTTTCGAATCTCTTGGTTAATAGAGTTCCCTCTAGTTAAGAACTAGTCTTTTTGTAGATTTTTTAACGCCAGAACGCACTTCAATCATGTACAATCCACGATTTAGAGTAGCCACGTTAATTGTCTCATTCGCAGCAACACCTACTTGCGAGAAAACCTCTTTACCAGTAACATCGTAAATCACAACTTGATCAACCGATTCAGTTGAGTTAATAGTAATTTCATCTGTTGCTGGATTTGGGAAAACATTGAACATATCTTGCTCAACATCTTCTACAGAAGAAGTCCCATCCTTCACTAAAACAAAATGCCAAAATCCACCACCGAAATCAATATCGATAGTCATTGTGTCATTCGTTGGCGAAAGGACAACTGGGTAAGTAATCGAAGCTGGAGCATCTTTTGGATCGCTGATTTCTTTACCGTTAGTAACTTTAGGTAACGCCAAGTGCGCACCGACCCCAACAAGAGTAACAGTTCCTGCAGTAGCGTCGTACGTCCAGAGCATAGAAGTGTTAGATCCGTCATGTGGAGCAACTGGAGCACCGCAAGACTCAGATGCAACACCTTGCCATGGCTCTAACCATGTTTCGCTACCCATAACATTTTCGAACGAACCATCTTTGTTAAACACATAAGTGTCATCGTAGAAACATGCTCTTGTTTGAACGTTCGCATCATCAATCGCCCACCAAGAAAAATCTCCCTTTGCAGGACCAACAGCCAAAGATTGAGCCATTGGTGCTACTCGCCATGTACCATCAATCTGGCCAAATGCAAATGTTGTGGTAACAGCCATCAATAAAATCAAGTAATACTTTTTCATACGTATAATTTAAAAATTGGATAAAGTCTCTTAATAACTACGGCTAAATTACACAATTCTTACTAAAAGTAAAATTTACCATAACATTAAAGTAAATTTTACTATAACTGTTTGGTAACAATCCGAATTCGTTTCATTAAGATACGGTAACATCCAAAGAATTACAAAACCACTGCTCGTGAGATTGTATGTATCCAGAGACTTACGTTGTTCCAGGTCATAAATTGCCTCAAAGAGTTCAACAATTGCTTTTATGGAATAACTTTGATCCTGAATCAAATCTGCAATATGAAAAAATCAATCATTCTTATTTTAGCTTCCTTTTTTTACCTTTTTGTTGATGCGCAAGCCCCGGAAGGTTTCAATTACCAAGCGGTAGCATGATCCGCTTCAAGATCTATCTACTACCGACTTAACCACCTACCTTCTGTTGGGAAGTTTTGCGCGAGATCAAGGATCCAACATGTATAAGTCGAAAGAGTTTACCTACGATTTTAATACGGGTCAGCTCGTTCCTAGCTACGCGTACAGCGGTTCGCACATGAACAACCTTTCAGCGAAGCTAAAAGTGCAAGAAGTTGCCGGTGATATGAGCCGTGTTACCGTTACCTTAATGAATTCAATCAACGGTGAAATGTACATGGTGCATGCACATGACGTGGCCG
>Ga0181587_10003890_pt1 | contig 12406 bp, 9 predicted proteins | sample 071ome_27_FD_132463 | JGI IMG/M metagenome (GOLD analysis project Ga0181587, IMG submission 132463) | Coastal salt marsh microbial communities from the Groves Creek Marsh, Skidaway Island, Georgia - 071409AT metaG (megahit assembly) | ecosystem: Environmental > Aquatic > Marine > Intertidal zone...
CCGACGGCCTCAAGACTTAACACCGCCCAGCGTTCATTCCCGCTTTCCGGGATCAGCTTTTCGCCGTCATGCTGCGCATCAACCCAGGCGGCGATCACCGGCGAATCCACCACCAGCGTGCCGTCATCCAGTACCAGTGCCGGTATTTTGCCAAGCGGATTGACGGCGGACATTTCCTTCGCGCGCTCTTCCCGCGACATAAACCACCAATCGATCACATCCGGCTGTCCGGTCTCAATCGCCGCAACCCTTGCCTTGCGCCCATAAGGCGAATTCAGCGTGTTATATCCCTTGGGCATCCTTCTCTCCTTAAACCCCGTCTTCAACTTTTCTGAGATCGTTCATACACCACACATGATCCATGGCGGAACGGGTGAAAATATTCATGCGCGGCTGATAGATCGACGGATCGTCGAGCGTCCCGGCGGACAGCACATACATATCCGGCCACGCATCCGACCGGCACAGCACGTTGGACCCACAGTCCGGGCAAAAACCGCGCTCCATCACCGATCCGCGCTCCGTCTCGACCCCGAAGAATTTCAGGTCGCCCTCAAGCTTCATATCGGCTTTCGCAACCATCACGCTGGAGGCGAAGGCCGTCCCTGTATAACGCTGGCAATCCCTGCAATGGCAAAGCCCGGCATAGACCGGTTTTTCGGGGATATCGACCTCGTAATGAACCGCCCCGCAGAGGCATTGTCCTGTCGCTTCTGTCATCTTTGTCTCCTGAGTGGTCTCATGGTGCGGCCCGCTCCCGCAGGCGGAAACGCTGGATCTTACCGGTCGCCGTCTTGGGCAAATCCTCGACGAAATAGAACCAGCGCGGATATTTGTAATGGGCGAGCCCGTCGCGGCAATGGGAGATCAGAGCCTGCTCCGTCTCCGCACCCGCGTCCGATGCCTCGTTCAGTACGACATAGGCGGCGGGCTTGACCAGCCCGTCCTCGTCCTGTTGCGCCACCACGGCGGATTCCAGCACCTTTTCATGCTCAATCAGCCGGTTTTCGATTTCAAAGGGCGAACACCACAGCCCGCCGACCTTCATCATATCGTCGCCCCGCCCGGCATTATGGTAGTAGCCGTCGGCATCCCGATAATACATATCGCCGGTATTGAGCCACTCACCCCGCATCATGGTCGCGGTCTTTTCCGGATTGTTCCAGTAAAGCGTGGCCGCCGATTCGCCCTTCACCCAGACCGTGCCGATCGTGTCGGGCTCAGCGATTTCGTTATCCTCATCGTCGACCAGCTTGATCTCATACCCGTCGACCGGCGTGCCGGATGTGCCGGGCTGGATATCGTCGGGGCGGTTGGCGATAAAAATATGCAGGTTCTCAGTAGAGCCCAGCCCATCGAGAATGACCGTACCGGTCTTCTCCTTCCAGCGGCGCAAAACGTCGCCCGGCAAGGCCTCCCCCGCCGAAATACAGATACGCAGCGATGACAGGTCCGGATCGGTGCTTTCCATCGCGTGAAGCTGCTGGGCGTAAAGCGTGGGCACACCGAAAAATACCGTCGAGCGGAATTTCTCGATCATCTCAAAGCTCATGGCGGGCGAGACACGCTGGTCAGACAGCGCGATTGTCGCGCCGACCCAGAGCGGGAAAGTCATGGCGTTCCCGAACCCGTAGGAATGAAACAATTTGCTGACCGAAAAGACGGTGTCGTCTTCGCGCAAACCCGCGGTGTTCTTTGCAAACCGTTCGGAAGTACAAACCATAGACCGGTGCGGATGCACCACGCCTTTCGGGTTGTCGGTGGAGCCCGACGAATAAAGCCAGAAACATTCGCTCAGCGCTGTGGCCGGAGCGGCATCCAACGCCTCGTCGGCGGCGGAAGCCGCATCGATAAACGCCTCCAGCGTCATCGCGAGAGCCGGATTATGGGAAGATGCAGCCCGTGCCGGGTCGATCACCTCCGCCAGGCTTTCGCTCCACACCATCGCGGCACAACCGCAATCCGCAATCAGGAATTCATAATCGGTGGCCCGCAACATCGTGTTGACCGCGACAGGCACGATCCCCGCCTTGATCGCCCCGAAAAACAGGGCGATGAAATCCGGGCAATCCGTCACCACCATCAACAGCCGGTCGCCCGGCTTCAACCCGAGCGACAATAGATGATTGCCGTATTTATTGACGGCGATCGAAAGTTCCCGATAGGTCCAGCTTGCGCTTTCCGTGACAATCGCCGCCTTGTCGCCGCGCCCTTCCGCCAGATGACGGTCGATAAACGGCACGGCGACGTTAAACGGGTCCGAAAAAACCAGCCTGTTGGGGTGAACCGATCTGTCTACTGAAACCGTATTGATGTTCATGAAACCTTTTACCGGAGCCGTTCGATTACCGTATTCTGCGCCACCGCGCCGGAATGTCAAAAATTGTCGCACCGGGTTGATTTCGGGCCGTTTTGAATGCAAACAAAGGGCCCCATGGTGGCGGAACACCGTGACCTGAATATTCAAGCTGAGAGAAGAATGGCGGAAACAGCCGAAAAGACCAGCTTCGTCGGACAACCCATTGAACGGGTTGAAGACGATATCCTGCTCCAGGGCAAGGCCCAGTACTCAGACCATCTGCCGACGCGGGCCGGCACCGCGCACGCCGCGATATTGCGCTCGCCGCATGCCCATGCCGAAATCCTGTCGGTCGATGTGTCCAAGGCCAAGGCGTATCCCGGCGTGCTCGACGTAATGACGGGCGAAGACGTCAGGGAAATGTCGGAAGCCTTCCTGATCGTGCTGCGCGCGCCGATCAACCAGTGGGCCCTGGCGGTCGAAAAGGTGCGCTATGTCGGCGAACCGGTCGCCATCGTCATCGCGCGCGACCGCTATATTGCCGAAGACGCGCTGTCGCTGATCGATGTCGATTACAAGCCGCTGAAACCGGCCGTCGACCAGGAAGAGGCCACGCATGATGATGCGCCGGTGGTCCATGAGGCGGCGGGCAGCAATGTCGTTTCCACCCGTGAATTTTCCTATGGCGAACCGGACAAGGCCTTTGCCGAAGCCGACAAGACCGTAAAGATCAAAATCCGCTATCCGCGTAATTCGCAAACCCCGATCGAAGGGTTTGTGGTCAACGCCGAATATATTCCGGGCGAGGACCTTTATGATGTCGCGTCGAACTATCAGGGGCCGTTTACCTCGCACCCAGTGATGTCGATGGCATTGCGCGTGCGCAATTCGCAGCTTCGTATGCGCATGCCGCAATGGTCGGGCGGCGGGTTCGGCGTGAAAGTCCAGATTTTCCCATATGTCGTGCTGATTTGCCTGGCCTCGAAACGCGTCGGGCGGCCCGTAAAATGGGTCGAGGACCGGCTGGAGCATCTGGCGGCGGCGGCCGCCGCGCCCAACCGGGTGATCGAACTGGAAGCCGCCTGCAAGTCGGACGGCACGGTCACCGGGTTCCGCTTCGACCAGCTCGACGATTACGGCGCGTTCCTGCGGGCCCCGATGCCCGGCCCGCTCTACCGCATGCATGGTATTCTGACCGGCGCTTACGACATCAAGAACATGACGGTCCGGAACCGGGTGGTTCTGACCAATAAATGCCCGTCCGCGATGGTGCGCGGCTTCGGCAGCCCGCAAATGTATTACGCCATTGAGCGCGTCATGCATAAGGTAGCGGTGGAGCTCGGACTCGATCCGCTGGACGTTATCCGCAAGAATCTGGTGCCGGCGGGCGTGTTTCCGTATCGCGCGGCGGCGGGCGCATTGCTCGATTCCGGCGACTATCCGAAGGCCGTGGAGCTCGGCGTCAAGGACGGCAAGCTGGAAGAGCTGAAAAAGCACCGGGATGAGATGCGGGCGCAGGGCAAGCTATACGGAATCGGCTATGCCGTGATTGTCGAGCCCGCCCAGTCCAATATGGGCTATCTGTCGAATATCCTCCCGCATGAGGAACGGCAACGGAACCCGAAGGGCGGCGCGGCGGCCAACGCCACCATCACCGTCGACCCTCTTGGGACCGTCAGCGTGACGGCTGATTCTATCCCGCAGGGACAGGGCCATCAGACCATTCTGTCGCAGATTGTTGCAGATGAACTTGGCCTGACGCCGGAGATCATCAAGGTCAATCTGGATTTTGATACCGCAAAGGACGCCTGGTCGATCGCGACGGGGAATTATTCCTCGCGCTTTTCCTCCGCCACCGCGGTCGCATGCTTCAAGGCGGCGCAAAAGATCAAGGAAAAGCTGGCGCGGATCGCCAGTCAGAGCCTGAACGTACCGCCGGAGCAGATCGGGTTTGCCAACGGCAATGTGTTCGATACCGCCAACCCGGAAAACGCCATGAAATTTTATCGCGCCGCGGGTACCGCGCACTGGACGCCGGGCGCGCTGCCGGAAGGCATGGAGCCCTGCGTCCGGGAAACCGGTTCCTGGTCACCGCCGGAGCTCGAAAGCCCGAACGAAAAAGACCAGATCAATACCTCTCTGACCTACGGGTTCGTGTTCGATTATTGCGGCGTTGAAATCGACCGCGATACGGGCGAGGTGAAGATCGACAAATACGTCACCACGCATGATTCCGGCACGCTGCTGAACCCGCTTATCGCCGACGGACAGGTCTATGGCGCATTCGCCTGGGCGGTCGGGTGCGCGCTCTATGAAGAATTCGTCTATGGCGAGGACGGCAGCTTCAAGACCGGCACATTCGCGGATTATCTTGTACCGACCAGCTGGGAAGTACCGGAACCGCAAATCATCCATATGGAAAGCCCCTCTATGGTCACGCCGCTGGGCGCCAAGGGCATCGGCGAGGGCAACTGCATGTCGACCCCGGTCTGCATCGCCAACGCGGTCGCTGATGCGACGGGCGCCGACGATCTGACACTGCCGCTGATCGCGTCAAAGGTCGCCGATCTTATCCATGGCGATGAACCCGCCCCGCCCGAGGGAGAAGTAGAACCGGCTCAGGCAGAAAAAGACGGGCTGCTGCGCGGCCAGGGCGAAACCTTCGTTCCCGCCGACCCGGCGACGGTCTGGAAAACGCTGCTCGATCCCAAAGCGCTGGCCGCCGTCATTCCGGGATGTCACGAGCTGGAAGCGGTCGGCGACAATGCCTACCGGGCCGAAGTATCGCTGGGTGTCGGGCCGGTGCGCGGACGGTTCCGCGCCAATGTGGAATTGTCGGACATGGTCGAACCGGAATCGGCGACGCTCTCAGGCGGGCTCGAAGGGCCGCTCGGCGCGTCTCAGGGGACAGGCCATGTAAAACTTTCGGAAGACAATGGCGGCACGCGCGTGTCTTACGATTACGCGATTGAGCTTTCCGGCACCGTCGCCTCCGTCGGCGGGCGTTTGCTGGAAGGCGCGGCGAAAGCGCTGGTCGGCCAGTTCTTCCAGCGGCTGGTGGCGCAGGTCGCCGGCCCGACGCCGGGCGATGACGCCGCGGCCAATCAACAATCCGGCGGATCCTTCTGGGATTCGCTTCTCCGTATGTTGGGACTGAAATCATGAAGCCAAAAGGGTTTGATTATCTGAAAGCCGGATCGGTCGCCGAGGCGACGGACGCGCTGGCGCAAGGCGGCGAGGACGCGCGCCTGATTGCCGGGGGCATGTCTCTGGTGCCGATGCTCAATTTCCGCCTCGTGGAACCGTCGATCCTGATCGATATCTCGAAAATCGAGGACCGGAAATATATTCGCGAGGCGAACGGCATGGTGGAGATCGGCTCCGCCACCCGCCAGTGCGAGGTGGAAAAATGGGACCAGGCGGCGGAGAAGCTTCCATTGCTGTCCAAGGCCTTCCCCTTTCTCGGCCATTACCAGACCCGTGCGCGGGGAACCGTATGCGGCTCACTGGTTCACGCCGACCCGTCTTCCGAACTGCCGCTGTGCCTTGCCACGCTCGGCGGCGAGGTCGTGCTGTCATCCGCAAAGGGCGAACGGACGCTCAAAGCCGCGGATTTCCAGACCGGTATGCTCTCGGTCGCAAAGCGCGGAGATGAGATGGTCACCGCCGCGCGCTACCCGGTCGCGCAAGCCGGCACTGGATACGCCTTTACCGAAATGGCGCAGCGCCGGGGCGATTTCGCCATTGTCGCGCTCGCCGCCGTCGCGACCGCCGGCAAGATCAGATTGGGCGTCGGCGGTGTCGCCGACAAACCCACCATCCGCGAATGGGACGATCTGGAAGGCGACGCGCTGGATGATGCGCTCAATGCCTTTGCCTGGGATCTCGTCGGATATGACGATATTCACGCCACCGCGCGTTACCGACGCGAACTGGTCCGCCGCCTGGGCCGCAAAGTAATCGAGGAGGCCAAGCAATGCCGCAGCTGAACAAGGACGCGCGTTACCCCGTCACCATCACGCTGAACGGGAAGGAAGTCACCGGCCACGCCGAACCGCGCATGCTGCTGAGCGATTTCCTGACCCATGAAATCGGCATCACCAGCTGCCATGTTGGCTGCGAACACGGCGTTTGCGGCGCCTGCACCCTGCTGGTCGATGATAATGTCGTACGCGGCTGCCTGACCTTCGCGGTACAGGTGGATGGCTGCGCGGTCGATACATCGGAAAGCCTCGCCAGCGAGGATGGTGAACTGTCCGCCCTGCAAGAGGCCTTCAAGAAGCATCACGGGCTGCAATGCGGCTATTGCACCCCGGGCATCCTGATGTCGATCACCGCGTATTTAAAGGAAAACCCGAAACCGACCGAGGAAGAGCTCCGCGACATGCTGTCGGGCCATCTCTGCCGCTGCACCGGCTATGTCGGAATGGTCCGGGCGGTGCTCGATTACTGCGAAAACCGGGCGGGGTAACTCCCCTCCCCTTTTCGCTCCCGGCATTCTCCGCGATACTCCCCCTAAAATATGAGGGACGCGCGCGATGCTGGTCGATATCTATACCCATATTTTCCCGGGCGATTATTTTGAGCGGATGAAGGCGGCGACGCCGAAGCTGGAAAATATCGGACAACGCATGCAGGCCGTCCGCCCGGTCTGGGACATGGATGAACGCTTCCGGCTGATGGATGCGTTCGGCGATTACCGCCAGATCGTCAATCTGCCCAACCCGCCGCTGGAAGACATTACCGATGCCGAAACCGGCACAATGCTGGCCCGCGCCGCCAACGATGCGATGGCCGAAATCTGCCAGAAACACCCCGACCGCTTTGCCGGGTTTTCCGCCGCGCTCTGCATGCTCGATATGGACGGGGCGATGGATGAAATCCACCGCGCCATCCGCGATCTCGGCGCGCGCGGCATCCAGATTTTCACCAATGTGAATGGCGAGCCGCTGGACCAGGAAAAGTACGAGCCTCTGTTCGCCGCGATGGCGGAATACGATCTGCCGATCTGGATGCATCCGGCGCGGGGCAGTGAAATGAACGATTACCGGACGGAGGAAAAAGGCCGCTACGAAATGTGGTGGTGTTTCGGCTGGCCGTACGAGACCTCCATCGCCATGACGCGTCTGGTCTATTGGGGACTGTTTGATCGCTATCCCGATCTGAAAATCATCACACACCATATGGGCGGGATGATCCCCTATTTTGACGGGCGTGTCGGGCCGGGCATGGATGTTCTGGGCGCGCGCACCACGGATGAGGATTATACCGGCCTGCTCAACAGGCTGAAGAAACCGCATCTGGAATATTTCAAGAATTTCTATGCCGATACCGCGATGTTCGGCGCGAAGCTCGGCATCGAATGCGGGTTGAAATTCTTTGGCGCCGGACACACGGTGTTTTCCACCGATTTTCCTTTCGCCCCGGCGGCCGAAACGATCGAGGCGGTAAATTCGCTGGAACTCGACCGCGCCGATCTGGAGACCATCTGCAAGGGCAACGCCGAACGGTTGCTGAATGCCAGCTTCGATTGAGGAGAATGTCATGTCCCGACCACCCCGCATCCGCCATACCGCGCTGAAGGTCCGCGATCTTGACCGCTCCGTCGATTTTTACACGCGCCTGCTGGGGATGGAGCTTGCCCGCATCCGTGAAAGCGACGCGCGCCGGCACAAGGCCGCCTACGTCGGTTATGGCAGCGAAAAAGACTCTCACACGCTGGAACTGGTGGAGGATTACACCCCGCCCGCGAATTTCGAGCTCGGGAACCTATACTGGCACATTAATATCAGCGTCGATGACATCGACACGCTGTGCGACCGGCTCCGCGCGGAGGGTGTGGAATTCACCGAGGAACCGTCCCCCACCGAAAGCAACCCGGACTGCAAGATCGCCTTTGTCCGCGATCCGGACGGATATGAGATCGAACTGACGGATATTCCGTAAACCGGCTCCGTCCCCTCCCACCGGTCCAGCAGGGCAGTGATGCGATCGATCGCGGGCTGCTTGTCAAAGGTCTTGGCGTAATTGGCCGAGGCGCGGACCGGGTCGCCCGCGAAGAAGCGCTCATAGAGCTGCTGACGGCCGGAGAAGGAGCTGACCGCCGCATCGACGGCGAGACGGAACAGCCGGATGCGTTCACGCGAGCCCAGATTGGCGGACTGGAAGTATTTTTCGACATCATCCTTGAGGTCGCTTTCCAGCATCGCGTAGGACGGGTTGGCGAACAATCCGCCCGCCCCGATGATCTGGATGATCTCGCAGGCCCGGCGGAATTGGGGCGGGAACATGAATTTTACCGCCTGCAGCGGCTCCCGCCGCGGCACCACCGTGCCGCCGGGACCGGGCTGGCATTCGCGTTCTGCCGTGACGATAAAGGAATAGACGAACTCGACGCAGTTGATCAGCTCCGCCAGACCGTTCTGGATATGCAGGAACTGATCGACATTGGTCGAATGCGCGAGAAACGTCGCCAGATCGCGCATGAACTCAGCCTTCGCCAGATCCTTGGTCGCGAACTGATGTGAGGTCTGGACAGACACCTGTGTGGTGCGCTGCACTCCGTTATAAACATCGACATCGCGATAGATGAAAGCGCGCTCCCACGGCACCTCGACATTGTCGAAAATCACCATGCAGTCGCTGTCATCCAGCCGGCTTGCCAGCGGAAAATCCATATCCGATCCCGCGCCGAGATGCGCCGTGGTCGGCCGCGCAATCAGCTTCAGCCCCGGCGTCGCCACGGGGATGGCGAAACCGAAAGCATGCGCCTTTGCTTCTTCGGCATCGGAGAGCGGATAGGATGGCGCGGGCATGACCACGATCTCATCGGCAATGGCCGCGAGCGTCGCCAGCATGCGCGCGCCGGTAATGACGAAGCCCCGGTCGTTCTCCGCGACGACGCGGGCGGCAATATCCTTTTCCTGCGCCTCAATCCCCTTTGTCCGGTCGATCTGCGGGCTGACCAGCGCATGGGTGGAGGACAAATCCTCTTGCCGCATCATTTCGTGGAAAGCGATGACGTTCTTGCCCAGCCTGTTTTCACCGGTATCGAAAGCATCCGCCGCCGCAGCATAGGATGCGATCATTACATTCATAAAATCGGGGCTGCGCCCGAACATGCCGCAGGTGTAATCGTTCCAGGTCTTGACCATTTCCCGGCGGCGGCGCAGATCGTCAGCGGATCGCGGCTGCATGTGGGACAACCCGATGGGCTCACCGGTTTCTTCGGAAAATTCAATCATCCGACCTGCCAACGCAGGGTCGTGCTGAAGATCGTATAGTTCGGCCTGGGTTTTCGCGCCGCCCGCAAAGCGCGGATCGGCGGTGACGTTTTTTATCCGTTCGCCGTCGCACCAGACCTCACGCCCATCAGTCGCAATGCGATCGAGATATTCCTGCCCTGTACGTATCGCCATGCCGCCCCCCTCCTTTTCGGGGAGCGTAGCGCAGTTATTCCGGTTCGGAAATCAGCGCCGCCGCATCTGGTTACGGCATTTGACAAGCAGCGACAACACCTCAAAGGGTTGTTCGACCTCCAGATAGCAGGGTACGCCGAGCGGCTCCAGAAGATCTTTGGCGGCTACATTGTGCTTATGCTCGCCCATGAAGGTCACATAGACCGGCTTTCCGGGATATTTCTTTGCAAGCTCCGAAATAAACCGCAGATCGGGTATGCCGGTTTCGGTCGTCAGCATCAGGATCGCCACCACCGCATCGATATTGCGGTCGATGAGAACGGCTTCCAAAGCATCCTTGTAGGCAACCTCATAGCCATGCATGCCGACCGAGCCGAATATATCGACCGGGTTCCGCATGCGGATGAAAGGAGGGGCAAGGTCCTGAAGGCGCTTCCGCGTCTTCTCCTCAAGCTGCGGAACGTCGAGCCCCAGATTACGGCACACATCCGTCAGGCATACTGTAAAGGCGCCGGACGGCGAGAGGAAAGACACCCGGTTACCCTTTGGCAGCGGCATGGCATCCAACGCCTTCGCCACCTGGAAAAGCTGCGAATATTGCGAAAGCCGCGTCACGCCCGCCTGTTCGATCGCCCCTTCGACGACCCGCCCGTCCGCCGCCAGCGATCCGGTATGGGCCAGCGCCGCCGCCGCGCCGGCATCAGACGCCCCGCCTTTCAGCAGGAAAACCGGCTTGGTGCGCGATACGCGCCGCGCGACCCGCAAAAAACGCGTCGGGTTCCCGATGGATTCCAGATACATGAAGATCGATCTGGTCTCTTCATCGCGGCCGTAAAATTCCAGTATGTCGCATTCATCGAGATCGACCTTGTTGCCGAGTCCGCAAGACCGCGCGACGCCGTAATGTTCGGCGCTCATCAGATGGCGGATCGATATCCCGCAAAAATTTCCCGTCTGGGCGATATAGGAAACGCTGCCGCGCGGCACCTGTCCCAGCGGAAAGAAACTGGAAGTGAAATTCGCGGGCACGGAAATATGGCCGGTGGTGTTCGGCCCGATCACCCGGACACCGGTTTCCCGGATCGCGGCGATCAGATCTTCCTGAAGCCCCTCCCCCATCTGATCGACCTCGGCAAAGCCGCTGGCCGCCAGGATGATCGCCATGATGCCCTTGGCGGCAAGCGCGCGAACGGTTTCCGGCACCGCGCCCGCCGGCAGGGTAACCACCGCCTGATCGATATTAGCGGGCAGGTCGTCTATTGATTGCACGACCGGCAAACCTGCGATTTCCCCGCCGCGCGGGTTCACCAGATGAATTTTTCCGTCATAGCCGTTATCGAGCATATTGCGGATGACGACATTACCGGGCTTGCCGACCGTACCGGATGCGCCGATCACCGCGACTGAGCGGGGACTGAAAAACCTGTCCATGATGGAGGTCATATTTAATCCCCGGTGAGAATGATCAACCCATCGACCGCTACCGGTTTCGCGCCGCGCAGGATCAGCGGATTGATGTCGATTTCCGCGATTTCGGGATGATCGAGCGCGATCTGCCCCACCGCCATCAGCGCATGGGTAAGAATTTCGCGGTCCGCCGCCGGCATCCCGCGCACCTCATCCAGTATCTTGTGCGCCCGGATTCCGCGCAGCATGTCGCGCGCGTCCTTTTTCCGCAAAGGCGCGATACGGAACACCACATCCTGCAGAATTTCGGTAAAGATTCCGCCCAGCCCGAACATCACCGACGGGCCGAAGCTGGGATCGCGATGCATACCGATCATAATTTCGCGCGCGCCCTTGACCATCTCCTGCACCAGCCAGGCACCGTCATAATCCTCGCCGGCCTTCTTGCCGAGATCGGCCCAGGCATCGTTCAACTCCTTCTGGGTCGACAGATTGACGGCGACCAGGCCTTTCTCTGTCTTGTGAGACTCATCAGGCGAACAAGCCTTCAGCACCACCGGATAGCCAATCTTTTTCGCAGCCGCGCGGGCCTGCGCGGCAGAAGTCACCAACACTTCCTTGCTGACGGGCACGCCATAGGCAGCGAGCACCCGCTTGCTTTCATATTCGGAAAGCGCGCGCTGTCCTCGTTTTTTCGCCTCGGCAATTATCTTCTGCGTTCGGGTTGCCATCTGCCCGCTCCTATCCGCGGCCCGTCGTCATGACCGTCTTGCCGGCGCTTTTACCCTTTCCGATTTGGGTAACGACCGATTTCCAGTCTTCCAGACCGACAGTCGAAGCAATCCGCGGCTTGATCTTGCCCGCCTCGTACAGGGCGAAAATATCGGCGGCAGCCGCCTTGATCACCTCGGGCTTGAAGCGGAAATGCAGATCCAGCGCCATACCCGCCATGGTCAGGTTCTTGACGTTGAAATAGTTGGGCCGCGCGGTCGGGATGCCGTCAACGAAGCCGATCACCACAATGCGCCCTGCAAAGGCAAGCGCCCGAAGCGCGGCGTCGAAATACTGACCGCCCACCGGATCGAGGCAAATATCCACCCCTTCCTTGCCGACCGCTTCGAACAACTGCGCCCGCAGACTTTCCTTGGGATCGTCGAGAGACAGATCAATTGCCGCATCGGCGCCGTTTTCCAGAACGATCTTGCGGCTGTTCTCGGACAATGACCCGCCGACGGCGACACCACCCTTGGCCTTGACGATCTGGCTGGCGGCAAGCCCCACG
>Ga0181587_10003909_pt1 | contig 12376 bp, 7 predicted proteins | sample 071ome_27_FD_132463 | JGI IMG/M metagenome (GOLD analysis project Ga0181587, IMG submission 132463) | Coastal salt marsh microbial communities from the Groves Creek Marsh, Skidaway Island, Georgia - 071409AT metaG (megahit assembly) | ecosystem: Environmental > Aquatic > Marine > Intertidal zone...
AGCAGCAATCCCATCGGTGCTCTCATTGATCCCAGGGATGTTGGGAATGAAATCATCGGCAAAGCCGGTGTTTTCATTGAAGTTACCCGCTGCGGCACCATCCTGTTCCAGGTTTACGACAGCAATATCTACCGGAGAAAACTCCCAGGAGGTCGCATTGACGGGCCCTGCCTCATTCAGGTAGGGCACCCCATCGGCATCGGAATAAGCTCCCGCCAATTGACGATTGGCGTTGTCAATGTCGTTGCCATGCACGTTGCTTGAGATCTGGGAGACATTGGCGACAAAACCAGAACTCGAAGTATCCACCGTGGCGTTGGCCGAAGATGGGGATACCTTTGCGTAAATGTCCGCCACGGTAAACCCGAGACTGGCACTCTGAGCGGCACCGTCGCTATCGGTGTAGGAAAGCTCAACCGCGTGACTACTGAGAGAATCCGGTACCGCAGAGAAGCTGTAGGCAATGGTAGTCACCCCACCGGAAGTGGAGATCGAGGCCGCTGCCGCTTGACCGTTGAGTAGTAACTTGACCGAATCGGCGACGACAGAAGAGGAGAATTGCTGGATTCGGATTTCGAAACCTTCGCGATTACCCCGGAAGGAGGTCACGCGCGGGGCTGAAGTAACAGAGGAAGGATCCAGAGAATTCTTCTTGATCAGTCCCACGATGGCGGCTTCGTTGGAAAACTCCTCAATCCCGACGTAGCCTGTCTGTCCCTCACGCTGCGTGCTGACCGTCACGACATCGTTGGCGGCAAGGCCTTCTAGAGGGAAGACAAGGGTTCCCGATGAGGTGTTGTGGCCACCGTCACTGCGAATGTAATGAGTCTTGGTTTCGGCACCGGGTAGCGCCTGCCCATTGACTTCCACTGTGATGCGCGGGTTAGGACGCACGGCGCTACTTTGGAGCAGATCGTTATAGATCAACATGTAATCGCCAGCTTGCTTGACGGTAATCTTATCCCCGCTGTGGCTGTAGGTCGCATCACTCAGCGAAGCGCTTTCCCACACTACCTGCTCTTTGGAGTTGCTGTTCCAGTCAGTGGGATCGGCTGCATTGGTGGTTTCAGTGCCCTTGCTGAGAAACACACCGCTTTCCCCAATTTTTTCAACAAAGATTGAGGCCTGCTTGCCATCAGGCAGGACTGCATTACCCGTATTGCCCGAATTCAGATAGCGCACCAGCTGGGTGGTGAGAGTCTGATTTCCGCTGACCTCAACCACCCCGGCAAAGTGAACCGAGGACTCAATGTGACCACTGGCGTTGCGGTTGTAACCCTGACGCGACTGACCGCCTGGGACAATCTGACCGTCTAAGAGAATTTCCAAACTGGGAGAAAGTCGTGAGGATGACGTGCGTTGCAGGGGCACGTTGACAAAGACCAAGTAGGTGCCACCACTGAGCTGGATCCCAGCATTACCATTGGAGTGGGAGAACCCTCCGTCTTTACGGTTGGAAGCCCAAGGCAGCTCCAGCGGATCCTCGCCGGCTCCCTCATAATCAGGGTTGAGGTTGACACCAATCAACGAATCAGCGGATAGACCGGAGAAAACACTTCGATTTTGATCGACCTGTTCGACGTAGAGGGTCGCCGTCTGAATTTGAGTGAGAATGGCTGGCTGGGCCGTTTTGAATGCCTTCAGCTCGATCACATCGCCAGCACTCAAACCACGCAATAAAAGATGAGCATGGCAGGATGTCTCACTTTGCATGTTGGTGTTCCTTGGCTGGTTACGGATGTAGCCAGACTGCCCAAGCGATCCAGGGGCTGGGCTTCCATTGACAAACACTTCCAGTGCGGCGCACGGGCGATTATCAGGGGTTTCCACACTAAGGATGGGCATGGTAGCAGCCACCAAGTAGTCACCATCCTCAAGAACTGTCAGTTGGTTTGCCTGATTGGTATCGTGCTGATAGACCGATGGATCAATGGAGGAATATTCGTTGAAAAGAACCGGAATCGGGGCTGCAGAAATCAAGTAGTCTGCATTGCCCTCGACTTGACTACCTTGCAAAAGGGCTGCTTTGGAGACGCCGGCTTGGGAATGAGCTGCCGCAAAAAATGTCAATGCGGCAGCGACCAGCGTATGAAGAAAAAGGTGTTTTTTCATAATACGATGAGTTGGGTGTTGTTACGTGGAAGTAGAATATTTAATAAACCTAAGGCATGTGAGGTCAATCCAATTCCATACCCCAACCATCAAGAATGGTCTCATCCCGTTGATGGGGAGAGTTTAGCAAATCGGGAAGATGTGTATCCACCGACGGGTGAACATCGGGCGTTCCTTGCCGAGGATCCAAGGGTTCCAACATAAAGTTGGGAAGATGAGGAATGGTTTCATAATATTACCCTGTCTTTCATGGCTCCAGGTTCACCAGATCACACACTCAGGAAGACTCCCAACCCAAAGCAAAAGGAGGCGGTGGCCAGAAGGTCACCTTGGAAGCGCATATTGGCATTGCTAGGTTCGGTGGCGCTCCTGATCCTGGTCTTTCGCAAAATCCAAGTTCCTCTGCTCTGGCAAACCCTTAAAGAAACCCATCCGGGCTGGCTCGCAGCTGCACTCATGGCATTTGGAGGCCAATGCCTCTTTGCCGGCATCCGCTGGCACTTAGTATTAAGCGCGACCCGCACCAGCATCCACGGGCTCCTGGCCTTGCGCTTGGTCCTCATGGCCCACGCCTTTGGTTTTGTCTTTATGGGACCTCTGGCCGGAGATGTCTTCAAGTGTCGCCTTCAGAGCAAGTGGGCTCGGCAGCCCATGGCTTCCCTGCTCTCCACCACTCCGCTGGATCGACTCTTCGGCCTTCTGGGTGGGCTTTGCTTTGGCTTTCTTATGATCTTCGTGGGCTGGCTCAACGAGGGGCTACCTGCCCTGCCTGCCCCAAAGACAGGCTGGGGTGTTATCATCCTGGTGAGCATCACGGTTCTGATCTGGCTTCTGAAAAAAGCGTTGCAAGAGCCGACCAGAGATGCGGGCCGCAAAAAAGGAATCATGGGCCCATTCCTGGAATCCCTCAAAAACCACTGGCAAGGCGTCCGATCCAACCCGAAGGTGGCTTTGGGTGCCATTGGCTGCGCCATCATGGTCCATTTCTGTCTGACCTTGGTTATGGTTTTCTGCATCCTCTCCATCACACAGGTGGAATATCCTTGGTGGCAGATCCTTTGGGTCTTTCCAGTCATTTCGATGCTCACTGCCATCCCAGTCAGCATCAGTGGGGCTGGCGTTCGGGAAGGCTCGACGATGATTCTTCTGAGCTTCTATGGCATTCCATCGGAAAAGGCTGTTGCAGCCGCCATGCTGACCTGGTGTGTTCAGGCGCTATGGGCCCTGGGCGGATATGCCTTGTTGAAGCGGGAGCGTCGTGCATGGAGACACAAAAGCGAACAAGAGCTTCCCGGCAAAACTGACATCTCGATCATCATACCCACCTGGAACGAAGCCGATCAAATCCCCCGGCTGGCAAAGCACCTGCAGGAGCGCGCTCCGGATTGTGAGTGGATCCTGGCCGATGGCGGGAGCCACGATGCGACATGCTCATTGGCCAAGTCGTTTGGTTTTCGCGTCATCAACTCCGAAAAAGGCAGAGGTTTGCAGCTGGATCAGGGGCTTCAGGCTGCCAAAGGCGACCCGGTTGTCTTCATGCACGTGGACACCCGCCTACCCGATCGATGGGAAGATGCGATGCTCCGATGCCTCAAGGACCCGAGGGTGGTGGGTGGTGCTTTCTTCAAACGCTTTGACCACCCTCATTGGCTGATGCGTGGATCGCGCATTCGCTGTTTGTTGATGATGGTACTGATGGGCAGGGCCTTTGGTGACCAATGCCTGTTTGCAAGGCGAGACATCTTGATGGCAAGCGGCGGAGTGCCTCGACTGCCATTGATGGAAGATCTGGCCATGTGCCAGCAACTCAGGCGACATGGCGACCTGGCTCTGGCCGATGCTTGTGTCATGACCTCAGCAAGACGCTTCCGTCAGCGCGGTGTCCTGCGCACCTACGGTCTGATGGGGTGGCTGTGGTTGCGATATGCCATGGGCACCCCGGCTGAAGCACTGGTTTCCCGCTACCACCCGGAAGAAAAGACTCCAACCTGAAACAGGGCCTGGAGTGCTGGCAGCCGGAGCTTCATGACTCAAAGGGCGTTGCTTCACGCATGCGTATCGTTTATCAGATACCCATGAGTCAGGCATCTCAACGCCACGTCGACGTGGCCATTCTTGGAGGAGGGAGCGCAGGCTATGCCGCGGCACGAACGACAGCGGCCGGCGGGCTGAAGACAGCCGTCATCGATGGCGGGCAGGAACTTGGGGGCTTGTGCATCCTGAGAGGCTGCATGCCAACCAAAGCCCTGCTCTATGCCTCGGAAGTGAAGCACCTCGCCGAAAAAGGAAGCACCTGGGGGCTCCAAATTCCAAAAGTCTCTTTTGACTTTCAGAAGGTCATGGCTCGCAAGGCAGCCATGGTGGAGGAGTTTGCATCCTACCGAAGGGAACAACTGCAGGATGGCCGATTTGAACTGATTCGCTCTAAAGCACGCTTCAGGGACCCTCACACCCTCTTGCTAGAAGATGGTTCCATGGTTCAGGCTGATTCGATCCTGCTGGCTACCGGATCCAGCGTGGCTCCCCTCCCGCTACCCAGCTTGGAATCCATCCAGCCATGGACCAGCAACGATGTCCTGGATCTTAAACGACTTCCCACATCCATCATCGTGCTCGGAGGAGGGCCTGTGGCTCTCGAGCTGGCTCAATTTTTTCTCCGTTTCGGGGTCAAGACGACACTGATACAGCGTAGCAAGCAGTTGCTCAGTGGCTTTGATGAAGACATCGCGTCTCCGCTTCAGCAGGCCCTCGAGGAAGAGGGCATGCAGATTTATACCCATACCCGGCTTTTGAGTGCTTCCCGAAAAGGTGGCATGGATTGCATTACCTTCGAACACGAGGGGAAAACCCGAGAGGTTTATGCCGAGGCAGTCCTTCATGGCTTGGGGAGGGTTCCTAACCTTGGAGGCCTGAACTTGGAAAAAGCAGGGCTGAACCTGCAACAGGGACGTCTGAAGACCGATGCTCAGATGCGGAGCCCGATATCTCATATTTATGCAGCTGGGGATTGTGCGGGCCCTCATGAAATCGTTCATATTGCCATTCAGCAGGGTGAAACCGCCGCGCACAACATCCTCCATCCGAAGAGCCCCCGAACCATGGACTATCGAGCACTGGTTTCGGTTGTCTTTACCGATCCTCAAGTAGCCATGGTGGGATTGAGCGAGGCAGAGGCCAAACGCTCCGGAAGGCGAGTGCTTTGTGCTGATTACCCATTTAATGATCACGGCAAATCGATGCTGATGGAGGCCATGCATGGAAAGGTCAAGCTTATCGCTGACGCGACAAGTGGTGAAATTTTGGGGGGCGCATGCACCGGCCCCATGGCGGGTGACTTGATTCACGAAATCGTGGTTGCGGTTCATCAGCGCATGAGGGCGCAGGAACTGGCAGTGGTGCCCCATTACCATCCGACCTTGGCGGAGATCTGGACCTATCCTGCCGAAGACATCGCCGATGTGCTGAGCTGAACATCCATTGTTGCACACAAAAAGCTTGGCATTTATGGGAGGTCCAAGAGGATGAGCCGCATGGCACTTCCTGCTGATTACCACATGCACACGCCACTGTGCCACCACGCCACAGGTGAGCCCTGGGAACTGGCTGCTCAGGCCGTTGAGAAAGGCTTGTCCGAAATTGGTTTTTCCGAGCACAACCCCATGATTCGGGATGACTGGGATGATTGGCACATGGTCCGCGATGATTTGGAGCTATACGTGGCCAATGTTGAAAAAGCGCGCCAGGACGTACCGGATCTTCAAATCAAACTCGCCTTGGAGACCGATTACATCCCCGGACATGAGGCATGGGTTCGGGAGCTCAAGGAGCAGGCTGATTTTGATTACTTCATCGGATCAGTCCATTACATCAATGATACTTTCGACATCGACAATCCCAACAAAAAGGACCTGTGGGAAAGTGGTGACGTCAACGCCATCTGGGAAGCTTACTTCGAGCGACTGGCCCAAGCTGCCTCCTCAGGGCTCTACGACATCATAGGCCATGCCGACTTGTGCAAAAAATTCAATTATCTTCCCAGCAAAGACCCCCAGCCCTGGTATCGGCATTTTCTGGAAGCCGCCCGAGACCATGATGTGGCGATCGAAATCAATACGGCTGGACTGCGCAAGGATTGTCAGGAAATGTATCCCTGTCCTGACTTGTTGATGATGGCCCAGCAAATGGGAGTCGCCCTGACCTTTGGATCCGATGCCCATGCCCCCAACGAGGTGGGTTCGGATTTCGAAGCTGCCGTGGCGCTGGCCCGCCAAGCTGGTTACACGCACTGGCGACGCCACACCAAGGGAGAGCAGGAAGCGGTGATTCTCTGACAAGGCTTCCTAGAGGAAACCGGCAATGGCATTGGACTTTTCAACCAAAGAGCATGGCCCTAAGGTTTCATCATGCTCCAAAAGCCAGTAAAGACTAAGGCATGGGCCCACCACTGGGCCGAAGTTGCCTTGAAAGGATGCCTCATCCTTCTCTGTTGGGTCGAGGTTTCAGCGGAGGGTTGGAAGGCAGGCTTCAGCCGAACCATCATCACCCCGCAAAAGCCCATCTGGATGAGCGGCTACGCATCCAGGGATCATGCGGCAGAGGCCACGCGCACCGAACTGTGGGCCAAGGCCATGGCCTTGGAAGATGCCCGAGGGCATCGTGCCTTGCTGATCACCCTTGATCTGGTAGGTGTCTCCCGCGACGTCATCCTCCCCATACGCAGAGCTCTTACCAAAGATCACGGCCTGGGCATGGCCGACATTCTCATCAACTGTTCCCACACCCACACAGGGCCGGTTGTCGGTGAAAACCTGCGAACCATGTACGTACTAGATGCCTCTCATTCGCAAGCCATCCTCGACTATACCGAATGGCTGATCGAGGAGGTGATCACCCTCGGCATTCAGGCGGTAGAGGCCCTCCGGCCCGCCTCTCTCCAATACGGTCATGCCCAAGCCACCTTTGCCACCAACCGTCGACAAAACCCCGAATCGTTGGTGCCTGCTTGGCGAGCATCCGGGCGCTTGAAAGGTCCCGTCGATCATGAGGTCCCCGTCCTTTCCATTCGTGATTCGGAACGAGCGCTCATCGCCGTAGTCTTTGGATATGCCTGCCATGCCACCGTATTGAACGATTACCAATGGTCCGGCGATTATCCGGGTTATGCCCAGGCAGCGCTGGAACGACGTTTTGAGGGCGTTCAAGCCATGTTCTGGGCTGGAGCCGGAGCGGACATCAATCCACTTCCACGCCGATCCGTCGAACTGGCCGAAGGCTACGGAGAAGAACTCGGGATGGCGGTGGCCTCCAGTCTGAGAGGTGTCATGAGCGAGGTGTCTCCAACCTTGAGAACTCAATACACCGAAATCGACCTGCGTTTTGACTCATTACCAAGCCCATCAGAACTGCAGAAGGAGGCCGATTCTGACGATCCTTACGCCGCTGCCCGAGCTCGCAAGTGGCTCAAGGTCCTCGATGAGGGAGGACGCTTACCGACCACTTACCCTTACCCTCTGGGAATGTGGCATCTGGGAGATCACCTCCAATGGCTGAGCATGGGAGGTGAGGTGGTCGTCGATTATGCCCTAAAATTCAAAAAGCAGGCCACCCAATCTCTTTGGGTTGCCGGCTATTCACATGACGTGATGGGCTACATCCCATCACGCCGCGTCTGGAATGAGGGAGGCTACGAAGGCGGAGGCTCCATGGTGTATTACGGACAACCCACTCGCTGGTCGGATGCAGTAGAAAAAGAAATCAGCGAAGTCGTCGAATCCTGGTTGAAGCCCTAATCCATCAAGACCTGCATCAGGCTTGTGGCTAGGGACGGGCATGAACCCAACCTCATTTACTGGCGCCCGGTCTTGAGTTCGACAATGTCGTGAGGCGCCGCTTCTCGTTGACCCGCAGGGGTGACCCGGGCATAGCGGGCCTTGGAGCGTAAACCTGGCAAATCTGCGGCTCCCAAATAGCCCATTCCCGATTGTATGCCTCCAATTAACTGTGCCAGCACTTTGTCCACAGGGCCTGAAACCTCTTTCAATGCCTCCACTCCTTCGGCAGAAATCTTCCGTGTGCGATCCTTGATGGAGTGACCGTATCGAGCAGCAGACCCTGCTTTCATGGCAGCCAGGCTTCCCATGCCTCGATACTGCTTGTAGAGCTTACCGCTGATCTCCAGGATTTCCCCCGGGGCTTCTTCACAGCCTGCCAGCAAATTGCCACAAATGACAGCGTCAGCCAGGGTCAGGGCTTTGACAATGTCCCCGGATTTGGTGATTCCACCATCGGCCAGGATAGTAACGCCCAACTGCTTGGCGGCTCGACTGGCGATATAGAGCGCCGTCATTTGTGGAACGCCTACCCCGGCGACCACGCGCGTCGTGCAGATACTCCCCGGGCCCTGACCAATCTTGATACAATTGGCACCGCATTCGGTCAGGTAGGAAACTCCACTCCCCGTAGTGACATTGCCAGCGATGATCGGCAGGTGCTCGAAGGCATCGCGAATCATGCGAACCGTCTCCCCCACCCCACGGGTATGACCATGTGCCGTGGAAACAGCGACCGCGTCCACTCCTCGCTCCACCAATGCTTCCACATGGTGCAGGGTTTTTTCGCGGTCCAACTCACCCGATGACGTCCTGGAGGCTGAAACGGCAGCACCACAAAGCAATCGAAACTCCCTGTCGCGTGCCGGCTTGAATTGCTCCTGACGTTCATGGGTGATCCGATCGACATCAGAAAGGGTGAACAAGCCTCGCAGGTGATCCTGTGCATCCACCACCATCAGCTTGTCAATCCGCGGATGCTCGGCAAAGACCCGATCTGCCACGGCAATAGGATCATTTCCCAGATCCTTCTCAGCCAGAGTCATTACTTCACTACGAGGTAAGAGTGCCTCACTCACGGAGCGATTTGCGTTGCGTGGACGTACGACGTTTCCAGGCAACAGACCGATCAATTTTTCGCTGGCATCTACCACGGGAAAGGTACTGAAGGTGAACCCCTTCCGTTCGATCAATTCGAGCACCTCGCCGATCAGGGATTCAGGCCGCACAGTGATGGGGTCGGTGATCAGCCCATGGACGTGATTCTTGACCCTGGACACCTCCTTGAGCTGATCCCGGGCCGTCATGTTGTAGTGAATCAAACCCATGCCCCCATGCTGTGCCATGGCAATGGCCATATGGGATTCGGTCACGGTATCCATGTCGGAGGACAGGATGGGAAGATGGAGCTCGATCCCTTCAGCCAAGCGGGTTTCTAATTGGGTTTCCCGTGGGAGGATGTCGGAGTAAAGCGTGCAGAGACTCAGGTCGTCGTAGGTCAACCCACAATTCTTGTGGGTTGAAAAGAAGTCGTCTGCTTGGAGAAAAAAGTCCTTGTCGAGAACGTTTGGCTGCTGCGTGTCTGCCATGTCAAAGTTTCACAAAGCTCACTGTGGCTGGCAAGATGGAACTTAACTATTTTCGATGGCACACTCATGACATTCCTTATGATACAAGGGTTCCCAAAAACTACACCCATTGCTAAAGTGCTTGCGGGACGGAATCAAGAGATGATTCACCGGTGATCTTTCAAGATCGATCACCAGGCCCCAAGCTGCCACAGGCACCATCCTTGCGCAGGAAACCTTACGACACGGCTACAATGACCAGAATCAACCATTCGAAACCAACCATGCACCGCTTTGGGTGCAACCCATGGATGATCCTTCTCTCTGCATGGGGAGCCACCCTTCAGGCCGACTCGGGTCGCCCTCAACCGGCTATTCCTGTGTTCAAGGATGGAGAAGCCCAAATCGTGGAACGCTTTGCCGATCCAGACATGTGGATTCGCCATGACCTATGGGTGGAGACCTCCTTTGATTCCGATGGAGATGGGCGACTAGACCGCATGCACGTCGATGTCACGAGACCTCGACAAACCGAAACCGAAGCGCTCAAGCTGCCAGTCATTTACGTCACCAGCCCTTACTTTGCAGGAACAACGGGGGCCGGCACCGAGTATTTCTGGGACCCACACCAGGAATTGAGTCAGGCCCCTCCTGAACGCCAAGCCGCTCCAGCGGTGGAACGCCGAGGCGAACGCCCGATCATTTCAAAGAGCCATGCCAAGACGTGGGTTCCGAGAGGTTACATCGTAGTCCATTCTTCATCACCCGGAACAGGGCTCTCGCAAGGCTGTCCCACCGTAGGAGGAGCAAACGAATCCCTGGCCCCCAAGGCAGTGGTCCAATGGCTTACAGGCCATGCCAAAGGCTACACCTCCATGGATGGCATGGAGACCACAGAGGCTTTCTGGTGCAATGGCAAAGTGGGCATGACCGGTACCTCCTACAATGGCACGCTTCCTCTGGCTGCTGCCACCACGGGAGTCGAGGGACTGGAGGCCATCATTCCAATCGCACCCAATACTTCGTATTACCATTACTACCGAAGCAACGGATTGATTCGACACCCTGGAGGATACATCGGTGAGGATATCGACTGTCTCTATGATTTTATTCACAGTGGCAATCCTGATCGAGCCAGCTACTGCGATGAGATCATCCGCGATACGGAAATGGCCCAAGGCATGGATCGAACCCATGGAGACTACAATGATTTTTGGGCTGGCAGGGATTATTTGAATCATCTGGGCCCCATGAAGGCAGCCACTCTCATGGCCCATGCGTTCAACGATTGGAACGTCATGCCCGAGCACAGCGTGAGGATTTATCAGGCCCTCAAAGAAAAAGGCCTTCCCGTGCAGGCCTACTTCCACCAGGGAGGCCATGGTGGAGAGCCCCCACTGAAACAGATGAACCGATGGTTCACACGCTATCTCCACGGCATTCAAAATGGCGTGGAGAATGAACCTCGTGCATGGATCGTGAGGGAAAAGGATGAACGGACCAACCCCACCTCTTATTACGATTATCCAAATCCGGCAGCCGAGGCTGTGACACTCTATCCCCATCCCGGTGCCCCCGGACATGGCTCCCTGAGATACACCCCCGTTTCAGAAAGCGTCATGGAATCGCTGGTCGACAATTACTCCTTCGATGGCGAATCGCTGGCGCGTGCGGAGTGGACGCAGCATCGCCTTCTTTACCTAAGCGAGCCCCTGGAGGAACCTCTTCATCTCTCCGGCACCCCCACGGTCACCATCCGCCTGGCCAGCAGTCGTACGGCAGCCAATTTGTCCGTCTGGCTGGTCTCCCTTCCATGGGATGATGGAAAGAAAAGCAAGATCACCGACAACATCATCACACGAGGTTGGGCCGACCCTCAAAACCAGGATTCTCCAAAGGATAGCTCACCTCTCACGCCGGGAAAATACCGTACCCTCACCTTTGATCTGCAACCGGATGACCAGATCATTGCAAAAGGACAGCAACTGGCATGGATGATCTTTTCAAGCGATCAGGATCATACCCTGTGGCCGCGTCCGGGAACCGAGTTGACCATCGATCTGGAAGCCTCGTCCTTGACACTCCCCATCGTCGGCGGAAAGGGTTCCCTCGCTTTTGCACTCGATAAAGTGGTTGCCTCCGATCCGGCGCCGTCATCTTCCGGTGAGTAATCAGCCCTCCAAGCGCGGGATCCTTGTCGTCGGAAGCATCAACTCGGATTGGGTGGTTCCCCTTGCCCGCATGCCCCTTGGCGGTGAAACCCTGGAAGCCTCACCCATCCAATATTATGCTGGCGGAAAGGGAGCCAACCAGGCGGTGGCTGCGGCTCGCATGGGCGCATGTGTCAGACTCATGGGGAGGGTCGGCGACGATAGGCATGGTCAGCAACAGCTGGAAACTCTCAACCAGGAAGGGATTCTAACCAGCCTGGTGGGTGTGGATGACAAATGTTCGACCGGGACCGCCATCATACTGGTGGAACCTCAGGGACAGAACCGTATCCTGCTCATACCTGGAGCGAACCATGCCCTTCAGCCGGCTTGGTTGGCATCCCATGACGATGTGTTTCGGAATGCTGAACTGATGCTTGTTCAACTTGAATTGCCCAATGAGGTGGTCGAAAAAGCTCTTCATCTGGCAAAAGAGCATGGAGCTCAGGTCCTGCTGGATCCTGCCCCAGTCCGTCCACCACCCGAAACGTGGAAGGGTATGGTAACCTACCTGACGCCCAACTTGATCGAACTAGCTGGGCTGACCCAAGAGCCCCTCGATGCGAAGAGCCCGACAGGTCAGATTCATCAGGCCGCTCTGAAGTTATGCAGACAAGGGTTCGCCAAAACGGTCATTACCAAAATGGGAGAAAGGGGG
>Ga0181587_10003916_pt1 | contig 12365 bp, 8 predicted proteins | sample 071ome_27_FD_132463 | JGI IMG/M metagenome (GOLD analysis project Ga0181587, IMG submission 132463) | Coastal salt marsh microbial communities from the Groves Creek Marsh, Skidaway Island, Georgia - 071409AT metaG (megahit assembly) | ecosystem: Environmental > Aquatic > Marine > Intertidal zone...
CACCCTCGACAAAGCCCTCCACGCCTTCCTGACCGACATCGCCAACCGCGGACTCTCCGAAAAAGTCCTCCTCGTCGTCACCGGAGACTTTGGACGCACCCCCACCATCAATAAAAAAGGTGGCCGCGACCACTGGGCCCGACTCGGCACACTCGCCTTCGCCGGCGGAGGTCTCCGCATGGGCCAAGTCATCGGCTCCTCCGACAAACGCAATGGCGAACCCGCCTCCCACCCCGTTGACCCCGCCATGATGATGGGCACCATCCTCCACACCCTCTTCGACATCGGAAAACTTCGCCTCGCCAGAGGTCTCCCCAACGACCTCACCACCCTCATCAACGGCTTCAAGACGATTCCCGGTTTGGGTTGAGTGGGAAGGGAGATCTCGGCCAGATCTGATGGATTTAGTTGAAGTCTTTTCGAAGCAACAGCACTGCATTTGTCCTTCGTTTCTTAGGGCTGGAAATCAAAATGGATGCTCTTTACCCATACTAGTTTCAGCATTGTAACTTAAGAAATACTTGCATTAGGAAGAAAAGTAATCCCTTCTCACCCACCCTGTTTACCTAGATTCGATTCATGATGCCATGAGACCCATATCGCTTGCTGTGCTGAGAAGCCCTCGCTCCTTTATGATGTGAATTCCAAAATGTTCATGGATTAACTCTCTGTAAATTCAACAATCCTCAAGTTCACATCATGAAACATCGAAATGTTAATTATATTTTCCCAGGGCTGGAAAGAGCTATTGCGAATGGTTTCTTTGGGTTCTCTTTATTTGCTTTCGCTATCGCATCACTTCATGGAGACAACCGAGCCCCAACTTTCGATCAAGCCTTCACAAATATTACGGGCTCCAAGGTTTTCTTAACCTACGATGAGAATTTGTATCGAGTCACGGCCTCACCCACTGATTTTACAGTCACTTCTGACCTGTCACCAGTAAACGTAACTTCAGTGAACATAAGAGGAACAGCGGTTGCTCTTACATTGGAATCCGCTATTGCTGAAGGAGAGGATGTAACCATCAGCTATACGGATCCATCTGTTGAAAATGATGATAATGCCGTCCAAGATTCCACCGGGAATGATTCAGACTCTTTGCCGGAAGTCAGTGTTGCGAATCACGTCTTTGATGGTTCAACTCACTCTTTCCTTCAGTGGGGAGGGGCTTTTATTCCTGATGATCTGGATCTGGATGACGAAGGATTGGAGATACTGCAAGTCATTCAGGCAAAGAGCTCCAGTTATTATTCCTTTGCAGCATTGAGAGATGACGGTTCGGTCAAAACCTGGGGACTTGCTCAATATGGTGGAGACAGCAGCAGCGTGAGTGAACAACTCTCCTCTGGAGTCACAAAAGTGATTTCAACATTAGGAGCCTTTGCAGCTCTTAAAGAGGATGGTTCTGTGGTTACCTGGGGTCATTCCTCTTTTGGAGGTAATAGCTCAGAATTCGAAGACAGTTTAGTTAGTGGGGTAAAAGATATTTACGCCACGACCAGAGCGTTTGCAGCGTTGAAATATGACGGCTCTGTATTGGCATGGGGGCATGGATACTATGGAGGGGAGTTGGGGCGTCTTGTCGAGTATACCAAAAGAAATTCTCGCACTTATACCGAGGATGTGAGTGCAGATTTATCAAGTGGTGTCATACGCATTGCTGCCAATGAAGCTGCTTTCGCTGCTCTCAAGGATGATGGCTCGATTGTAGCATGGGGTAATCAAAGTTCGGGTGGCAAGACGAAGATTTATTGGTATGATGGCTCCGTTCAGTCCGATGAAAACCCAACCGTATATGAAGAACCAACTGGAGATCTCACTTCCGATGTTACACATATTTTTTCTAATCGTTATTCATTTGCAGCTCTGAAGGCTGATGGATCTGTCGTTTCATGGGGAGCGAAAGACATCGGAGGTGATAACACTTCAGTCGCCGACGACCTTGCTTCCGGTATCGAGGATGTCTTTTCCAACAATGAAGCCTATGCAGCCGTAAAAGAGGATGGCTCCGTGGTCACTTGGGGAAGAAGCCATTATGGAGGAGACAGTAGTTCCGTATCCACCAATCTTCAGGAGGGTGTGGAAAGAATTTTCAATACTTGGTATGCGTTTGCTGCCCTTAAAGCTGATGGTTCTGTGGTTACGTGGGGAAACTCTTCCTATGGAGGCAACAGCAATTCAGTTTCATCTCAACTTTCCAGTGGTGTTTCAACAATTACAAACACTGATTATGCATTTGCCGCACTGCGGAAGGATGGCTCTGTCGCCGCTTGGGGGCACTCTACCTACGGGGGATACAGTGGCAATATCACAGAGGACCTCTCCAGTGGTGTATCCAAAGTGGTTGGAATGAACAATGGGTTTGCTGCTTTGAAAGAAGACGGAACGCTGGTTAGCTGGGGATATCATACTGCATTTGCTGATATGAATGGTCCGAGTAATTCTGGAGCCATCTCCAACATTGTTCCTGGACAATTGGCTTATGCTGCGTTTCGGGAAGATGGTGCTGTCATCACGTGGGGCGAAATCAATTCTGGTGGAAATAGTTCTTCCGTAGCTGATGAACTTAGGTCCGGAATTACGCAAATTTTTTCAAACAGTCGTGCTTTTGTTGCTGTTCGGGAAGATGGGGACGCATTTACCTGGGGCAGCTCCTCTTATGGTGGATACAGTCAGGCTGTGGTAAACGAGTTGAACGCTGATTTCAGAATCACCGGTACGATCAGGAGTGAAGTGAATGAAGGCAATATCGGTGATATGATTGAATCAACCGGGAACCAGTTGGAGATATCGAGAAATTCCAAAAATGGCGAAATTTTCAATACCTCCTCTGCGTTTGCTGCTTTGAAAGAAGATGGCTCCGTGGTTACCTGGGGGAATAGCGGATTAGGGGGAGACAGTTCCAGTGTAAATGATCAGTTAACTGCTGGAGTGGATACCATCATTTCCAACGCAAATGCTTTTGCTGCCCTCAAAGACGATGGCTCGGTTATCACATGGGGGCATGGAAGTTACGGAGGGGAGCAAAAAATCTGGCTGACTCCCACACGCTCAAATGGAACTCTCACTGAGGTTGAGGATGTTTCTTCTGAACTAACCTCAGGTATTGCCAGGGTTGTTTCCAATGATTATTCTTTTACTGCCCTGACAACAAGTGGCAAAGCGATCAGCTGGGGTATTGAACATTACGGGGGCACCCACGCCATTGCTTCCCATTACAATTGGAGTGCGGACCCACCCTATGAACTTTCCGATGCAGCCGAAATTTCTGCTGAACTACAAGCTGGTGTGGTCGACGTTTCTGCCACGAGATATGCCTACGCTGCCCTGAAGGATGATGGGTCCGTGGTCACATGGGGAAGTACCACTTATGGTGGAAACAGTAGCACAGTGACTGACCAGCTCCAGAGTGATGTTGTGAAAATTTATGCCAACATGCATGCCTTCGCTGCGTTAAAATCGAATGGTGGTGTCGTCACATGGGGTCATCCATCCTGGGGCGGAAACAACAGCTCGGTTTCTGAAAACGTCAGTTCAGATGTCGTAGATCTTTCCTTTACAAACTATGCCTTTGCCGCCTTGAAGTCCGATGGTTCTGTGCATACTTGGGGGTCTGTTCCCAATGCCGGAAATGTGGCTGATGACCTTACCGGAGGTGTTGTCAAAGTCGTTGGAAACAATGGAGCTTTTGCCGCCTTGAAAGACGATGGTTCCGTGGTCACCTGGGGAACGGATACTGCCGGGGGAGACAGCAATATGGTCGAGGAGCAATTGGCATCTGGTATACAGGATGTTGTAGCCACCCAAGATTCTTTTGCTGCCTACAAGGCCGATGGGTCGATTGTCACCTGGGGAAACCCCTATAACGGTGGGAATCCCAACCACTTTGATGGCCTGCGTACCAATGAACAATTTGGCACACTAATGGCGGCAGGTACATCCTTCATTTCCAGAATCGTAGCCAAAGCCGGTTCTTCAGCACCTGATAACAAAGTCCCTGCAGATGCCAGCTTAGTGGAGAACACCGGATTTGCCTTTACTGGTTTTTACCAGATTTCTGTAGATGACCCCAATGATGATGTCGTGACCGTTGAGCTCTCTTTGGATCAACAAGGTACTCTCAATATCGAGTTGCAAGGAGACGCCAGCATCTCATCCGGAAGCAATGATTCCAGCCAATTGAGTATCAGTGGGTCACATGCCGCTATTAATTCTACCTTAGCCACCATGACCTACAACAATTTCGATGGATATACTGGCACTGAAACATTAACCGTGCTCTCCACTGATGGTACACCTGAAAGTGCACTCACGGATACCGATGCAGTTCCCATTACCGTGCTTCCCACTCCCGTGCCCCCTTCTCTTGTAGATATTGAATCAACAGCTGGTTCTAATAATTACGGCACATTCTCATTCCTTGCAGCAGAAGATGGGCAAACTGGCCTTTGGGGTTATGCACTGAATCCATCTGTGGTCCAGTTTGTGGATGCGGATGAAGAAGTCAGTGACTCGGTTACTATTACAGCAACGGATGGCATGACCAAGACCGTGATTGTGGACATTGTTGGAGATAACGATCCTTTAACCATCACAAGTGGGTCTGAATTCATAGGCGACGAAGATGCAGAAGAAATTACAGGAACTGTTGTTGCAGTAGATCCGGAAGGCAGGGAAGGCATCCAGATAGAATATGCCTTGGATGAATCGCCGACATCCGGATCGACTACCATTGATGAAACGACAGGAGCCTGGAGTTATGTTCCAGATGCTGATTTTCATGGTGAAGACACCTTTGTTGTCAGCGCAACGGATGATCTGGAAGTGACGACTCTCCAGACGATCACCATCACTGTTTCTCCTGTTAACGATGCACCGGTATTGGAATCTATTGGGAACCTTTCTACACAAGAGGATACCCCCAAAAACCATACATTGTCAGCTTCAGATGTGGATGAAGATACACTGACCTTTTCGGCAGCAAGTTCTTCCAATATTACCGCTGAAGTGTCGGGGACAACCTTGACTCTGACGCCTAAGACCAACTGGAGTGGTACTGAAAATGTGACCATCACTGTTACGGATACTGAATCGGCCACTGATACAGAGACGATCGCTGTCACCGTTACCCCCGTCAATGATCTGCCTATCCTTGAAAACCCCGGAGATCAGGAATTTACCGAGAAGGATGTCCACCCGGTTGAGCTGACCCTTTCCGATGTTGAAACTGCCTCTCCAAGTATTTCCGTCGTCACCTCGGACCCTGGCCTGCAAACCAGCCTCCAAGGCAATACCCTGAACCTCACCGCAGATGGTTGGTATGGTGATGCCACTGTGACGGTAACAGTCACTGATGAAGACCAGGCGGAAGATTCTGAGACTTTCAATGTGACCGTCATACCTTTCAACATTCATCCACCAGTGCATACTGTTCCAGGAGAACAGCAGATTGACACTTCTGTTCCTTACACATTTTCCGTTGAAGGTGAAAATGCCATACAGGTGGATGATCAGGATAGCACTCACGTAACCATGACCTTGGAGGTCCAGTATGGTGTGCTGAAATTGCAGCAAAGTACTGGATTGGAATTTTTGGAAGGGACTTCGGACAATTCTGCCAAACTGGTCATTACCGGAAGTCTTGGAGATTTGAATGCGGCCTTGGATGGCTTAAGGTATTGCAGTACAACTGGCTACGTAGGAGGTGACACGATCAGTCTCCATACCGAAGACCATGGAGAACTTACTGATACCGATGACATCCTGCTCACCGTTGAAATCGTGGCCCTGCCTGGACAACCCAATTTGCAAGTTTCCACATTGGTAGAGCCCGGCAAAACCCTCACCAACATATCGATTGAAAGCTTTGATGACTCCAAACTACAACTGGCTGAATTCATCGGAGAAGGGGAGAACCTCGAATTGGCGATATTGCCCATCGGCAAACAGGACGGCTCCCAGGATCATTCCACTGTCGACATCGAGCTCACCTATGATGACGGAACCACAGAAATCGTCACCGTCCCAGTCGTGATCTACCATGCCAAGCTGGCCGTGACCCAGGAAATCCAGGGCATTGCTCAAATCAACCGCTCCACCGGTCTCTACGAATCCATTGTCGAAGTGGAAAACACCACTCCCTACACCATGGAGGCCATTCGAATTCATGTAGACGACATCAAGGGCGGAGCGGAGCTCAAGACCATTACCGGAACAGGCGATGATGGAGTTCCATACGTACAGTACGATGTCCCCCTGACTCCTGGAGAAGTCCAGAATTTCAAGTTGGAATTCAAAGTTCCCGGTCGAAGATGGGATGACCCCACAACCAGCATCGTCCTGGAACTGCTCCCCGAAGCCAGCGAAGAAGAAATCGTTGCCGAGCCCGTCTCCCTCGGTGAAGAAATTAACCAGGCCCAGGATCAATCCTTCTACATCAGTTTTGAAACCTTAGAAGCCCAAACCTACTACATCCAATACGCCGACACAATTGAGGGACCATGGAAAACCTCTCCCATATCCATTCAGGGGGACAATTTGCGGCAAGTCTGGGTCGATGATGGACCGCCCAAAACCCTCACTCATCCCAGCGAAGAAACTTCACGGGTTTACAGAATTGTCGTACCTGTCAATAACCAGGATCAGGACTAAACACAGCACCCCCTAATTTTGAAATAATAATTATGAACACCTCCAAGAAACTTTTTGTTCTAGCCCTCTCCGGTTTAACCCTTTCCGCCACTGCCCAGGAAGAGGACAGTCGTTTATTTGGCTTTTTTGACAGCCTCCGCATCAGTCAGCAGACCCTTTACAATGCAAAGTTGAACTTTGGCATTGCCCAGTCGGCTTCCTCCGATCCGGGAGATGCGATAGCGGGTATCGACCATGAATACGACGACGGCTATGTAAGAGTGGACTCCACCGGCAACTTTGGAAACCTGACGGCCTACTGGGGCTACGATGATGCCTCCCAAGTCTCCGGAACGGATCTGCTCTTCCACAGTCTGCAACCCACAGAAGGTTTTACTGGCGAACGGGAGATTGATGACATTCCCGGCCTGGAGCTGGAATTCCGCCACATCTTTCGTGAAGAAGAGAACCGCAGCCTGGGCCTCGACTTTGGGGTCGGCTTTCTCTCCAAAAACCAATCCCAAACCGACGGCTTTGATCTCAATGCGATAGAGGACACCTACGACGCCAGCCTCCCCGTCTTGCCAGCTCCCGGATACCGCGGCGGATTTGACGACTTTACCAGCCTCATCAGCGACATTCCTTCCCGTTCCACCACCGTACTTTCCGGCACAGGTTCCCGTGAATTTGACGCCACCCTCTGGACTCTCCGCATCAGTGCCTTCATCGAACAGGAGTTTACCCAAAAGCTCCATGGTTCCCTCCATGGTGGTTTATCGACCGCGATCAGTGATGTCGAATTCAGCTATGACGAAACCATCGACGGCACCAACTACACTGGCAATGCCGACGACCAGAACTTCCTCTGGGGAGCCTTCATCGGAGCCTCCCTCGGCTACCAAATCTCCGACGAACTCTCCCTCTTCGCCAGCTACCGCTACCACACCATGGAAGACCTCACCGTCGGAACCGCCGACCGCGAAGCCCACCTCGATCTCTCCAACGGCTACCTCCTCCAATTTGGTGCTGGTTACAGATTCTAACGGAGGGCGGGTTTTCTTACCCGCCATGTCTCAAAGCCTTACCTACACACCGCGGACAGGAATGTCCACGCTCCCAAGGTGCTCCCAATCCTTAAGGAAAGGTCAAGCTGAGCTCCAGCGAAGACTTGGAGCAAATCATAGTAGGACGGTCTTCAGGCCGTCCCCTTCCATAGTCTGATTGTCCCCCCATCCCCTTTTCTCCTTTTCCAATCTTCCCCCCATCCCTCTTTTCTCACAAAGGAACCTCCAGATCCTCGACCGCCTGCATAGCCCGGTCAATGGCTTCCTGGAAGCGGTTTTTGGACTTTCGTCCGGGGTCGAACTGAGCGGGAGTGAGAGGTGGTCCGAAGACGACATCCAGCTTGCCTCGGATTTTGGGGACTTTGTGGTGGCGGCTGAAAATATCGTAGGCTCCAAAGATCCGCATGGGGAGGATGGTGGCTTTGGAGCGGCAGGCCAGTAATCCGATGCCGGCTTTGGCGGGTTGGATCTTGCCATCATGGCTGCGGGTGCCTTCCGGGTAAACGACCACGGCTTCTCCTTTGGCCAGAACTTTCAGGACTTTGCTGACCGCCTTGGCATCTTTGCCACCATCCCGATCTACGGGAATGGTGTTGAGCCGGGGAAGAAGCCAACGGGCGACTGCATTGCTCAACAGAGTTTCCCGTGCCAGAAAGTGGAATTCTCTCTCCTTGATGGCACCCAGAAGTGGCGGATCCAGGAAACTGGTATGATTACAAACCACCAGGACCGGACCTTCCTTCGGAACATACTGCAGTCCGTGCCATTCCGTACGATACAGCAGTCCCCACAGATTTCGCAAAGCCAGGGAGCAGGTTTTGTAGACGTAATTCATCAGGCGGAGCCGCTAAGTAGCAAGTAAGTCCAGGGTTTACGAGACGATATCAAGAACGATTTGGATGACCTCTTCGAGAGTGTGAGGTGCGGTGTCGATGGCGATGGCTCCTTCCGGGCAGGTGAGGGGAGCTTCTTTCCGTTTGGAATCCATGGCATCGCGTTTTTCAATCTGATCTTCCTGTCCTTGTTTCCGGCGTCTTAGGGCTCGGGTTTCCGGATCGGCGTGGAAGAAGAAGCGAAATGGGGCATCGGGGAAGATGATGGAGCCGATGTCGCGACCTTCCATGACGAGGCCAGCGAAGCCTTTGTCTTCGGCGATCTGAGCCTGACTCCTTTGGTAATCGAAGAGGGCTTTGCGGATTTCCGGGATGGCGGCGAATTTGGCCACCACTTCGTTCACTTGAGGAGTTCGAATGTCAGCATCTTCGGGAGCTGTTCCATTGATGGCCAGACGTGCCTGCTGGCCTTCGACGAGGGTGGAAAGTTGCAGATCATCCAATTTGGAGAGAATGGATTCGGGATCTTCAATCGAAGCACCTTGCTGAAGGAGGGCATGGGTAAGGGTGCGGTAGTGGGCTCCTGTATCGACGTGCAGGAAGTTCAGCTTTTTGGCAATGGCCTTGGAGGTGGAGGACTTGCCAGAGGCGGCACCTCCGTCAATGGCAACGATAGGAAAGGGTTGGCTCATGCTTTGTGGGCTTGGTCGTGCAGATTTTGCAAATCCTGGAAGAAATGCGGGTAAGTTTTGGCGCAGCAATTGGGGTCTTCAATGGTGAGCCAGGGTCTTCCGTTTTCCAGCAGATCAAAGCTGCCCAGAATTCCGAAACTCATGGCGACCCGGTGATCTTCGTAGGTGTGCACAGAGGGTTGGTTTTCCGCCGCTTTGAGGAGGGCAATTTTATCTGGAGTGATGTGAAGGGAATCCTCCGTTTCCTGGACTTGCTGGCCGAGTTTGCGTAGTTCAGTGGCCATGGCATGAACCCGGTCGGTTTCCTGTTTTCGGGTGTGGGCAATGCCAGTGATGGTGGTGGGTGTGGAGAGGAGGGGAGAGAGAGCGGCGAGGGTCAGAAATGTGTCGGAGATGGGGTTGAAATCGAAGTTACCTCCGGAAAGCGGAACATAGGGGTCAGCATGGTTGGTCACGACTCCGTCCTCTGTGAATTGTACATCCAGGCCGATTTCCTGCAGAACCTGTACATACCCGATGTCCCCCTGAAGCATCTTGGGCTCAAGATTGGGCAACGTGAGTGTGCCTCCGGTGAGAGCAGGCAAGGTTAGAAAATAGCTGGCGGCGGTGGCATCGGGTTCGATTTGCCAGGGATTGGGAGGTGTGGTGGGGCCGGAATGTGGAAGGGTGGTGGAGCTGAGGCCGTCACCTTTGATTTGGGCTCCGGCTTGCCGCATCATTTCCAGGGTCATGGCGACAAAGGGTTTGGAAACCGTCTGACCCAGGAGTTCGACGGTCACATCGGCTTTCGCATGGGGAGCCGCCATCAGTAGTGCGGAGAGGATCTGGCTGCTTTGGCTGGCGTCGGTTTGCCAGGTTCCGCCGGGCAGCCCGTTGGTTTTTAAAGTGAATGGAAAGTGATCCTGCGTCTCATGGCACTCGATTTCCGTGCCCAGCTTTCGTAAGGTTTGAAGAACTCCGCCCATAGGCCGCTTCCGCATCGCCAGAGTGCCGTCGAGATGATAGGTTCCGCCGGACTTCAGGCAGAGCATGGCAGTGAGAAAACGAGCTGCAGTTCCGGCATTTCCCACATGAATGTCTGCTTCATTTGCCGGCCAATTGGTTCCACAGCCCGTGATCTGGATCGTATTGGAGGCCTCATCCACTTGCAGTTGGATTCCCAGAGTCTGCAATGCTTTGCACATGATCCGGGTGTCCTCACTCAAGAGGCACCCCTTGAGAGTGGTTTGGGTATCACTCAAGGCAGCCAGGATCAGGGCACGATTGGTGATGCTCTTGGAGCCCGGAATCTGCAGAGTCCCGTGGACAGGTTTGGTAAAAGGTTGGATGGCCAGTTGATCCATATCGGCTAAGGGAATGTGGGGAGGGACGCAAAGTAGTCGATACTGAAATCAACGGATCGGCAGTAAAGATCCTTGGTCAGAACAAAATGACAACAAAGTAGGACTGTCTTTCAGGTCGTCAGCTGGTCAGGGTAAGGAATCCCGGTGTACTTTGCCATCCGCCAGAATTTGCTCAATCTTATCAAAATCCCGTTGTTTGAGAGCTTCCTGGAAGACATGGAGGGATTCCTGAAACCCATTCAGCATTTCCTCAATCGGGCCAAGATTGTCGGCAATGATTTGTCGCCACAAAATGGGATCTCCGGCTGCAATGCGTGTGGTATCCCGGAGGCCCTTGCCGGCGTAGTTTTTCCAGTCCGCAGGTTGATGGAGCAAATTCTCACTGAGCACGGAGGCCAGCACATGCGGCAAGTGGCTGACCGCAGCGACGATCCGGTCATGCTCTTCCGGCGACGTCTGCCCTGTTCGCATGCCGATGTCCTGCCAGAAATCTTCCACCTTAGCGGTCACCTCCGCCGAATTGCTTGCGGTCGGCGTCAAAATACACGCCATTGCTTCAAAAAGATCAGCCCGGGCATGTTTCAGCCCTGTTTTCTCAGATCCTGCCATCGGGTGTGATCCCAGAAATTCGACCCCTTCGGGCAGTACCTTTTGTGCCGCCTCACAAATACTGGCTTTCGTACTCCCCACATCCGTCACCACAGCCCCTGTTTCAAAATGTTCCGCCAATTGCTCCAACAATGCCGGAATCACCTGAACCGGTGGACACAACACCACAAACTCCGCCCCTGCCACCGCTTCCTCTGGCGTTTCCAAAACCTCATCACACCAATCCTGACCCACACATTTTTCCCGGGTCTCCTTTCTGCGAGACCAGGTTTTGACCCGACCAAACAACCCCTTCTGCTTCACAGCCTTGGCCAATGAAGCCCCCAATAAACCTGGTCCTATGATGGTGATCGTATCTCCCATGACCCACTTTCATGCAATCTCCCGCCCCCGAAGTCCAGAGGGATTTTCTGAAGTTGATTATAAGGCGTCTTCCTCTGGCCCCACCTTCTGCAATCCCGGAGCATGCAACATCGCTCCCAACCCCGTATCATGCAGCATCTCTAATCCCCGCACATACTTCTCCGCCATCCTCGCCGACAACCCCAGTTGCCCAAACTCCTGCGGCACAAAGCTAAAGTTACTCATCGCCCTGTCTGGTTTGGTAAGCTTGTTGCTCATGATTGGGACGATCTGGAAAACGTCGGAATAATTTTCCACTTTCCACCATTGGCTTGATGAACCTGTTCCTTAGATCTTCAGGAACTCTATCCAAATAAGAACCTAACTGCTGGATGGTTAGAAAGCGACCCTGGCAAAGTTCCTGAATCGTTTGCTGGATAACCTCTTTGCGTACTCTTTTCTTGGAACGGACTGGTTTCGCGATTTCCAACAAGTCTTTTTTGATCGCGTTACCTATGGAGCTCGGGTCGTTACCTATGGAGCTCTCGCCCAAATCTTCGGACCTTGCTAAATCAATCGGTTCCAAACCATGTAACCGATAGGTTGTACCTCTTGCTTTCCCATCCTCCAACTCCTTCAGCCCCAACAACACAACCCCTCCAGCAGTGTTGGCAAAAGCCGAGTACGTTTCAAAAAAACTCTCCGGCAATTTCCCTTTGCCATCTCTACCTCCAGCCAACTTCGCATCAATTCCAGCTCTCCTCTTGGATGGTAAAAATATTCCCGCTTCCCATTGGAAAATTCAATGTAGGGGTTGCCCTCATCCCAACCTTCCGCTGTAAATCCGCA
>Ga0181587_10003920_pt1 | contig 12355 bp, 5 predicted proteins | sample 071ome_27_FD_132463 | JGI IMG/M metagenome (GOLD analysis project Ga0181587, IMG submission 132463) | Coastal salt marsh microbial communities from the Groves Creek Marsh, Skidaway Island, Georgia - 071409AT metaG (megahit assembly) | ecosystem: Environmental > Aquatic > Marine > Intertidal zone...
CTGGAACAGGGAAGCGTAACGAGTCAGCTGGTTCGCATATTTTGCTTCCTGTTGATGAAGAAAATCTTCGAGAGAAGAATTTTGGGGCAAGCGCGATGACTTGTAATCGATTATCCAGCGTGTGCCGGATTCGTCGATGAATGTCCGGTCAATCACCGAGGCATGCCTCTGCGAGGAACGATAATCGCTCATTTCAAGTTCACTGGCTGCTTCCTGGTGTGCCGAGTTAATCAGCCAGTTGAAGTGCTCATCTGACAGGCAGGCCGAAATTTGCTCCTTAATCACTTCCAGAGATTTGTCCGGGTCTGGGCTCAGACCCTCAAGTTCGACAAGGCAGCGTTTTCCCATAGTGTCCATCTGTGCCGCATTACCTAGGTCCAGCCGACCCAGGGCGACACGGTGCAGAAGTTCATGGACAAGATCGCCAATTTTTCTTTCCAGCAGATTATCATGCACGGTCTCAAAGTCAGGTAGCAGAGTATGTTTCTCCTCTTCGTTAGCCAAGAGGGTGAAACTGTTTTTCCAGGTGGGTGGCAGACGTCGCGAAAGCAGGGTCGGGTTAAGCGTTGCTTCTTCACTATGGATGTTGTCGTCAAGTTTTATCAATTCTATGCTAGCCATTGCTTCTTCCATTTGCGGCCAGAGCGAGTTCAGCAAGGAATTTTTATCAGGTGCCTTTAGTTCACTTTTATCTTCTGCAATGGTGGCGGTCATGTGCACACTTTTGATGCCGCGGGTAACACCAATATAGAGCAGGCGTGTGGTCTCGAGACGTTGCTGCAGTCCGGCCTCGTATTTAAGGTGCTGGTAGATGGGATCTGCTTCCTGGCCTTTCTCAGCCGGCATACTGATTAACAATTCATACTGTCCCATGTCATTGATATGTTCACGCCAGCGGAGCAGCGGATTGCCGTCAGATCGTGGTTTTCGTTCCAGGGCTGGCAGCACGACATGATCAAATTCAAGCCCTTTTGCCTTATGAATGGTCATGATTGTGACCGGGCTGTCGGGGTTTCGTCCTGCGGCAAAGGCCTTATGAAGTGTGGTTTCAAACTGGTGTATTTCAGGTATGTCACCTCCATCATCGGCTTCTCGCAGCAGGTGAAAATAATCAGCGATCGCCTGGATCTCAGCGGCATCACTCAATGTGGCCGGCCCGCCAAGCGCCAGCCATGCTTTTTCTACCCAAGTGGCCAGGGGCAACCGGCAACGATCTTCTATAACCGTTTCAAGCACAGGAACAATACGCTTGAGGATGGCGGCAGCCTCATTTGACAAGGAGGAGCACTGTGAAAAATTCTGCAGGCAATGCCAGGCTGTGGATTCTCCGCGTTGCACTTTTTCTGATATGGCGTGGATGTCTGCCAGGAGCAAGCCTGCCACCGGCGCTCTCATCAACGCATACCATGCTGTTGTATCCGCAATATTGAGCAGGGCTTTAGTAAGCGTCAGGAGATCCTGGATGACAGGATAGCTGTCGAGGGGGTCGATATCATTAGCTTGCCAGCTGATATTATTTTTGCGCAACGCCGGCAGAATTGCATCGAGGTGGCCGCGGGTTCTCACAAGAATGGCTATAGAATCTTTAGGATACTGCTTAAGCAGTGCGTTTACCTTTACCGCTACCACTTCGCCTTCCTGTTGCCTGAGTAATCTCTTGGCATTCTCAGCATCACCATCACCTGTGATCAGTGTTGTGCAGACACCATGATTATCCAAGGGAGGTAAAACGGCAGTAGCAGGTGAGAATTTAACCCCGCCGCGGGAAATATCATCCGCGGCAGGGAACGCCTTATTGAACCACTTGTTGGCCCATGACACGATATTTTCCTGGCTGCGGAAATTCGCCTTAAGTTGAAGCGGAGTAAGCCTAATGTCGCCAATGCCGAGGTCCCTGACACTAAGAAACAGCCCGACATTTGCATTTCTGAAGCCGTAACAGCTCTGCATACCATCACCAACAATAAAAAGGGTGCGACCGTCGTCTGGCTGCCAGCCGAGGGTCAGCTTTTCAAGCAACGCAATCTGCATACTCGAGGTATCCTGGAACTCATCAACAAGGATGTGGCTTAACTGGTAGTCCAGGCGCATGGCTAAATCGGTTGGACGGTCAATGGGGCCTAGGGCTGAAAGTGCCGCGATACTGACCTGTATATGGTCTGCCTGGCTGTGCTTGCTGAAGACTAGGGAAAGACGGGAGACCAACTCCGGCAGCAATGCAGTTAAACTTTCCATAACCTGCCACTGGTCTTCAGGAAACTTTAGTGAAGGCAGATGCCTGAATTCTGCAAATAAGGAAGGTAGCAGTGGATCCTCAGCAAACCGTTTAAGCAGGTCTGTCATCTGCGTTTTAATCGTTTTGCGTCTTTCCTTTTCCTCCTTGTCTTTCGTTTCTGTTGCGGCCGGAAATCCCGTACGTTTATCTACCTGTTTTCGCAAATCGTGGGTGTTGGTAAGCAGTAATGTGCTTAATAGACGCCAGTCCTTGAGGTCCTCCGGCGAAGTTCCGGGCAGCTGTTCGCCCAGGCTTAAATCCGAGAATTCATCGCTACCCGCAAGGTGTAAATTTTCGAGTGCGAATTGCAGGAGGGGGATGAGTTCTGATCTGTGTTTTTCCAGAATGTCAGCAAGGACTTCCAGGTGGTTTGTGATGATGGATTTAAGCGTTGCCTCCAGGATGTGCCTAGCATTCTCAGCATGGTTGCGAATATCCAGGATATTGCCAAGCCACTGGTCACGTTTTTGCAGTAATTGAATTAGCAGGTCTGAAAGTGTCTGCCATTGGTTATTAACGTGCTGCATTAGCAGCCGTAAATGCCGACTTAACGATGTTTCTCCTTCCAGTTCGCTAAATAATTCAAGAACGGCCTCTTTATAAAGGTCGTCGGCATTGTCGAGAATTTCAGGCAGCATCCCCAACTCAGAAAGGACCGGGAGCTGACCGGCAATATAACTGTTAAAACTGTCGATAGTGGAAATGCGAAGTCTGGACGTGTTATCAAGCAGGCCCCAAGCCAGTTCCCGGTCCCTGGTAAGAACATTCGTCGCCAGCTTGAGCGTTAACTGCTTGTGTTCTGGCAGGTCTGCTATTTCAGCGCTGGGAAGGCTGCTTGCTTCAAGCAAGTTTTCCAGAATACGATTGCGCATTTCTGTTGCGGCTTTACGGGTAAAGGTTATGGCCAGTATTTCTTCAGGACGATCAGCAGATGCAAGGAGTGATAAGTAACGCTGAGTCAGCAGCTCGGTTTTTCCTGAGCCGGCAGGGGCCTGCACACAGCAGGACTTACTGATATCCAGCGCCAGTTGTCTTTGTTTGATGTCTGCAGGAGCATTCATGAAGAAAGACTCACATTGATTCGACAGAATGCCTGCAGATGGCACAAGGTACAGCTGTTATAGGATTTAGGCGCGACCAGGGTAAAGCCATTCATGAATTCATTTACCAGTTCGGAAAGCGTGCTTTCCCATTCCTTGCGCAATGAGGACCATGTCGTGGCGTCAGGGAATTGTTTGTTCTTCAGGTGACTGCCTGGATAAATATCATCGCTATTGCTAATCCCCTTGTACCGGGATTCGTCAATGTGAATCTGGCTAATGAATAGTCCTTCTATACTTTGCATTCCTTCAGCTTCCACTGCCTGTGAGTAAAGCATCAGTTGTGGCTCAGTCTGCCGTTCATCACGCCAGTTAATTTCACTGTTTTTTCCTGACTTGTAGTCGACCAGGACAAGCTTGCCATCAGGCAGCAGGTCCAGTCGGTCTATTCGCAAGTCAAACTTGAGACTGGCATGCTGCCAGCTTACCTTCTTCTCTGTTTCAAGAACGGAGAAAGCGCCACGCTTGCGCTCTTCTTCAATCCAGCTGCGAAGAAGTTTGATCAAACGCTGCTTTTCAAGTGCCTGGAATGTAGCAGTCATGGTGTAAGGATAGAAACGTGAGATGGATGTCAGAGATGCTGTGACCACCTCATCCAGCAATTCATTGATATCTTGGTCTGTCAAAGCCGTTAGAGAGGCCTGGTCCTTGAGTACTTGCCAGAATCGCTGCATGACTTCATGGAGTATGCTGCCAAGGGCGCTGGCAGAAAGCCCAACAGCAGGTTCTGGGAGTCGCCTTGAATTTAAACGATGCAAGGCAAAAGCCTTGAATGGGCAGTCAGCCTGGTTGGCAACGAGAGAGACGCTGCCTTTGAGTGTTTCACTGTCAGTGACGGTAATAAAAGGTGTTTCTTCTAAATCCTCGGTTTCATGATGGCCGCTAAACCCCCCAAGCGTTTGTTCCAATGCTGAGAGTTGTGGCGAGGCTGTTTTCTCAAGCAGCGCCTCATCGAAATGACGCAACTGCATGCTGGGTTTGAGCAAAAGATCTCCATCCTGGCAGGGATAACTGAAAATAATCTTTTTGCCGGCATGAGAAGCAAACCCGTTAAGTTGCTCAAGTGCCTGTGCGGCCTGTTCCTTAATGTCGCTATCGGTTATTCCGGCTTTCTTTTGTAACGAAACAGGAATAAAAGGCGTTGGCTTTTTAATCGGTGGCCATTGTTGCTCAGAGAGACCCATTACCCACGTGTGGGTGAAAAAAATGCCGTCTGCTTCAGTGGGAGACAGCACTTGAATGCGTGCCTGGTATGATCCGGTTACGGTCGAACTGGCGGAAAGCAGGCTGCGAATCCAGGAAAGCGCCTGAGGCAGGGAATGAGGTTGTAGCCACCTCGTGCACTCCTTGTAAATTTTCAGTACCTTGGACCATTCCTGTAACAATAGAATTTCATTTCTATCGAGAGTTCTTTCACCGGGCCATCCCATTGTTTCCAACTGCTTTTCAAACAGCTCCGCCCATGCAGTACTGGCAGCCAACCGTGGTAATTGACGCCGCAGGGAAGCGAGTGCTACGAGATTTTGCCCTAGCTTTTCGCTGAAAGTAGGCTTGCTCTTTGCGGCGGCCAGTTCGTGCACCCAGGCCATTCGGATTTTTAACTCTCCGCTTCTTCGCAGGACGTATTCGAGTTCAGCTCTGGCGCAATTTTCCGAGTCCGCTTCAGCAAGAAAAGGAGAGCGAAGCACGTGACAGAGTGACAAAGTCTCAGCCCACTCTGTATTCAGCCGAAGGATGGACAGGGCCGCTTCGATTATAGGCGTATTGATAAGTGGACCGGCACCAGCACCAGCAAGATTATGATTGATGTCACCGTTTTTCAGATTGATTGAATGCGGATCGGAAAAAATATCGTTAAGGATTTTTCTGAACTGCCCAGAAAGCCTGTTTTTTTCCTGGCAAATAATAGCGATACTGGCCGTCTCATCTTGCTGTAAACAGTCTTTGACCCATTGGGCCGCCCTGACCATTTCACTTTCCAAGTCCGCGCAGGGTATAACATCACACTTTGGTGTCAGTTTTTCTGCCTTAAAGCGGGTAAATGATTGTGCGGAATTTTCAAGCGCGTGAATCAGTCTTGCATAGAGCGGCGGAGGGTTGCCGAACCCGGCAACAACTACATGTGCTGGAGCACTTACCGCACCATTTTTCAGCCTGGCGATAACTTTTTCAACGAGTGGCGACAGGCTGATAACGTCGTGTTTTTGACATAAAGCGGCAAACGTTTTCACCCAATCAACAAAAACGGAAAAATCTTCAGCGTATTCTGGCTGCTGTTGCGCGTAACCAATTCGGTAAAGTTCCTCGAAATCAATTTCGTACAGGTGGGCGGTTTGCCAGGCTTCCTGCACAGCTTTTGCAGTCGCCTGCTTGTTAATGAGTGCTGCACCGTGATCGGAGCGCTGGATAATGTCATGCCACACCATCGCTTCATGGGCGGGGTCCAGAATCTTCAGGTAACTCTCATCGTTATAATCATGTTCAGTCCATTGCCTGCGAAGCCAGATATCAATGGGATAAATAGTAGGCGTATTGCATACAGAACTTAACGAGCGGGATTGGCGCCATTGCCCGTAACCTTCAAGCAGCTGGATATACATGCGGTGATTTGGTGTAAGCACCAAGTGACCGGCATGCATTGCCTCAAAAATCGGCGACAGTAACTGCAGGGGTAGAGCCATCAGCTTGTTTTTATGGAAAGCATCAACTACATATTCGGGTAATTCGGACCGCCACCGCCTTCAGGCACGGTCCAGACAATATTCTGCGTCGGATCCTTGATATCACAGGTCTTGCAATGCACGCAGTTCTGCGCATTGATCTGGAACCGGGTTTCGGTTTCTGAGCGGATAATTTCGTAAACACCGGCAGGACAATAGCGCTGGGCCGGCTCATCATATTCCGCCAGGTTGAATCCGGTAGGAGTGTCCTCGTCTATCAATTGAAGATGGCAGGGTTGATCTTCCTCGTGATTGGTATTGGAGATATAGACGGAGCTGTGCTTGTCAAAACTTAGGGTGTTATCCGGAGCCGGATACTTGATTGGACTGCAGTCCTCAGCTCTCTTGAGTGCGGCGTGATCAGGCACATTATCCTTCAACGTAAAGGGCAGTTTGCCGCGAAAAACCACCTGGTCGATAAGAGTGAATACGGAACCCATCAGGGTCCCGAATTTGTGCATGGCCGGCGCCACGTTGCGTGATGATTGCAGCTCCTCATGGATCCATGAAGCTTTGACCATCTCCTCGTAACCGGATAACACACGCTCGTCCTTAACCTCTTGGCCCGAGGCCATAGCTGCAAAGAGGCTATCAGCTGCCAGCAACCCTGATTTGATGGCTGTATGAGTTCCCTTGAGTTTAAGAAAATTCAAAAATCCGGCGTTATCCCCAACAAGTATGCCGCCGGGGAAGGCCAGATTGGGTAGAGACTGTATGCCTCCCTTGGCGAGTGCGCGTGCACCGTAAGAAAGGCGTTTACCTCCGTTAAGCACCTTGCTGAAAAGTGGATGGTGTTTCATCCGCTGAAATTCATCAAAGGGACTTAGCCAGGGATTGGCGTAGTTAAGATCGGTGATCAGGCCAACCGCGACCTGACGGTTATCCAGGTGATAAAGAAAGCTGCCTCCGGTTGTTTTCCCCAGACCAAGCGGCCATCCCACACCATGCAAGACCTTGCCTGGCTGGTGTTGCTCTTCGGGGATTTCCCAGAGCTCCTTGATACCAATGCCATAATGCTGAGGGGTCTTGCCGCTATCCAGCTTGAATTTTTCGATTAGTTGTTTACCCAGGTGTCCGCGACAGCCCTCCGCAAATACTGTGTACCTGGCATGCAGTTCATATCCGGCCTCGAAGTTGCCTTTTTCGTTGCCTGACTTGTCGCGACCCATATCGCCGGTAGCAATACCGATAACCTGATCATTGTCGTCGTAGAGAATTTCAGCCGCGGTAAAACCTGTAAAAAGTTGTACTCCCAGGTTTTCAGCCTGCTCTGCAAGCCATCGGCAAAGGTTGCCGAGACTGATCACATGGTTTCCGTAATTATGTAGTGCGGGCGGAACAAGGAAAGAAGGCAGCCTGATGGCACTGGAGCCACTGAGGAGCAGGTGGACCTGGTCATCAGTGACCGTAACATCTATCGGTGCGCCCATGTCGGCCCAGTTAGGAAAAAGCTCCTCCAGTGCTTGGGTTTGCAGCACGGCGCCCGAGAGGATGTGTGCACCTACCTCTGTGCCTTTTTCAATAACACATATATCGAGGGAAGCTTCATGATCCTGGCACAACTGTGCCAGCTTGCAGGCTGTTGAGAGACCGGCTGGTCCTGCGCCCACAATGACCACGTCAAAGGGCATCACTTCACGTTCAGACAAAATAACTGTTTCCGAATCAGAGACTTTTAAACTCCCGAGCATTATAATTGGCTTTATAAGAAGTTACCTAAGACTCTTTAATTTTTCTCTGTTCAATTCCACTTCAAAGTAGTTAAAAACATGAAAATACTTGTGCCTGTCAAACGCGTTGTTGACGCCAACGTAAAGGTTCGCGTGACTGCTGACCAGTCGGGTATAGACCTGAGCAACGTCAAAATGGCGATGAACCCTTTTTGTGAAATAGCCGTTGAGGAAGCGGTGCGTCTTAAGGAAAAGGGCGTTGCCGACGAAGTGATTGCGGTAACAGTGGGCTCAGATAAATGTCAGGAACAACTGCGAACAGCTATGGCGCTTGGCGCCGATCGAAGCATCTGGGTGGAAGCGGATGATGATATCGAGCCACTGGCTATAGCCAAGCTGCTAAAGGCTCTGGTAGAGAGGGAATCGCCCGACCTGGTTATCCTTGGAAAGCAGAGCATAGATGGCGACAACAATCAGGTAGGTCAGATGCTAGGCGCGCTCTGCAACATGCCGCAGGGAACGTTTGCCTTTAATCTGACAATCGAAAATGGCCGCGCCATTGTCAGCCGGGAAGTGGATGGAGGCGAGCAGGTGGTCAGCCTTTCTCTACCGGCCATTGTTACTACAGATTTGCGCCTTAATGAGCCGAGATATGCAAAGCTTCCCGACATCATGAAAGCCAAGAAAAAGCCCCTGGAAGGTTTAATCCCGGCAGATCTTGGCGTGTCTGTTACTAAGAGCCTTAAAGTGCTAAATGTCAGGGAGCCCGAGGGGAGAAAGGCAGGCGTTAAAGTGAATAGCGCAGAAGAACTCTTAGATAAACTGCGCAATGAAGCAAGAGTTATACAATAAAGGATAATATCATGAGCGTACTGGTAATTGCAGAACATGATAATCACACCCTTGGCGCCCAGACAGCCAATGTCATCAGTGCTGCCGCACACATAGACAGCGATATTCATGTCCTGGTTGCCGGTCAAAATTGCCGGGCGGTGGCTGAGCAGATTATGGCGTATGAAGGCGTGACCAGAGTTCTGGTGGCTGATAATCACGCTTACTGTAATCAGCTGCCAGAAGTGATTTCACTTCTTGTCATGGAAATTGCCGGGGATCATGCAGCAATACTTTCGGCGGCCAGCGCATCAGGTAAGAACCTAATGCCCCGGATTGCCGCTTTACTGGATGTAGCCCAGATCTCCGATATTATCAGTGTTGAATCTGCCGACACCTTTGTGAGGCCAATCTACGCCGGCAATGCCTTGGCAACAGTCCAGTCCTCGGATTCCGTCAAAGTCATTACGGTGCGCACATCTGCATTTGAAAGCGCGGCACAAAATGATTCTCAGGCTGAAATAGTCGACCTTGATAGCATTATTTCACAGGACTTGAGCGAGTTTATCGGTGAAAGTCTGTCCACCAGTGAGCGCCCTGAACTGAATTCAGCATCAGTGGTTATTTCCGGTGGAAGAGGTCTTGGCAGCGCAGAAAATTTCCAGATACTGGAAAACATTGCCGATAAACTAGGCGCAGCTATCGGTGCCTCCAGGGCGGCGGTGGATGCCGGTTATGTCGGCAATGAACTACAGGTTGGCCAGACAGGCAAAATTGTGGCGCCAGACCTTTATATTGCTGTTGGAATTTCCGGCGCTATTCAGCATTTGGCGGGTATGAAAGACAGCAAGGTCATCGTCGCCATCAACAATGATCCCGAAGCCCCTATCTTCCAGGTGGCGGACTATGGGTTGGTTGCTGACCTTTTTCAGGCCCTGCCGGAACTGGAAACACTCCTGTAATAGCGCTAATACATCATTATAATGACTGCCCTGAGGTGCAGTTTTAGTCCAAGAAACCAAAATCATATGGAGAATGCCAATGAAGAAATCTATCTCTCCGAGTTATCTGAAGCCAGTTTTTTTTATCTGCTTGTTACTTACTCAACCAGTATTAGCTTCATGGACCCTGAATCCTGAAAATTCATATCTTTTTTACGTCACAAGCAAAGCCAGCGCTGTTTCAGAAGTAAATACATTTGGAGAATTATCTGGCAGCATTACGGATAACGGTGCGGCTGAAGTTAAGATAAGCCTCGGCAGTGTTGATACCGCGATTGATATTCGAAATGAACGGATGCGTGATATTGTTTTTCAGGTTTCCACTTACCCGCTTGCAACCGTCAGTCTTGAGACGGACGCGCGACTGCTCGATAGCCTCATGCCCGGTGAAAATATACTCCGCTCTTACGAAATTTCTGTAAGTCTGCATGGCGCAGAACAAAGCATGAATGTCGATGTTTCGACGACCAAGCTCGCGGGGGGAAGTATTCAGGTGGTGCTTGCCAAGCCGCTGATAATCAACGCCGCTACATTCGGCCTGAGCGCCGCTGTGGAGCAGTTAAGGGAAATTGCCGGACTGCCGAGCATCAACAACAACGTGGTTGTTGATTTTACTCTGCAGTTCGACGCGGATTAATCCGCAGGTTTTATTTCATTTCCTTCAGAAGCTGAACCGGAGTCATTGCCTGAGTTCTCGGGCAAAAATAAAGGAGGTTCCGGTATTGCTTCAGTCATTTGGCCGACATCACTTTCAATAGTCGAATCGGGTAGCGGTTCAACTCTAGCGGTCTGCGCATGTCTGTTACGAGGATCATTTGGAGCGCGCTGCTTGTTCCTAGTAGCTGGCGGTTCAGTGTCACTGGCTTCTGTCGGTTCAGGTTGACCCACTGTAACAGGCGATTCTACAGAAGCAGGGGGGCTCTGTGGCGCAGGTTCAGCTTCCATTGGTTTCACTTCAGAGACATTTTCACCTATATGTGCAGGCTCTGAATCAAATTCAGCCTGTACTGGCTGACTTGAGGGCTGGTCGGTCGGGGCAGGTTCATTTGCGGCAGCGGACGGTTGTTCCAAGGATGAGGAAGTTACCTTTGGTTCGGTTACATCAATGTCAACCTGGCTGACAGTAACCCTGGCTGCTTCTTCCGACGCCGCCGCTGGCTGATTCTGCACCATCACTTCTTTCGCTAGCGCTTCCATAGGCAAAGTGCTGCTCTCAGGAACTGCTTGGCTTGCTACCTGTTCATTGATTGCATATCCGGCAGCTGTACTTTCATTGGAAGCATTTCCTGCTGTATTTGCAGTCTGTTCAGCCTGTATGTTCTGATTGTCCTCACGCTGGCCCCTTTCTCTTTGCCGTGGCTGTTTCTGTTTCTGTTCTGCCGGACGTTTGCGAGGGCGACTCTTGCTTTCTGAAGACTTATCAGTTGCAGATGCGTCTTTGCGTTGAGAGGTCTGTTCATTGATGGTACTTGCCCTGTCACGATTGTCTGCGGTCCGTCCGCGGCCACGACCTTTTCTGGCTTCTGTTTTCTTTCCGTCCTCTTTATTTTGCTGGGCCTCTTCTCTATTGGGCTGTTTCCCCTTTCTCTGGCTTTCAGCCTGTTTATCCTGCTTTCTGGCAGAGCGCTTACGTGAATGCTCATCCTGGCCGTGACGTTTTTTGCCTCGGCTCTGCCGGGCTGTTTTTTCCTTTGTCTTAGTTTGATTTGCTTTCTTGGACTCCTCATCATTGGCGGAGTGACTAAACAAACTGCCCAGAGCCGCTGAAATACTCGAGAGCAGTCCACCTTCAGATTTACCTTCAGCAACAGTGACGGTTGGTGGAGCAACTGCCGTCATATGTGGTGCTTTGACGGCAGCTTTATCAAAGGTTTCTGGTTGCTTTGGAAGAAACTCGTCAATCTCTTCTTCGTCTTCAGACTGGATATTGTAGCTGCGCTCACCCGTATCGTCGGCAATATTCTGAACTTGGTAGTGAGGGGTATCCATATTCGGATTCGGGATGATTACAACCTTCGTGTTGCTCTGGGATTCAATATTCGCTATGACTTCCCTTTTCTCGTTCAGCAAATACGAAGACACGCTAATCGGGACAATGGCACGTACTTCCCTTGAATTACTCTTGTTCGCCTCTTCCTCAACAATACGCAAGATAGACAGTGCAAGTGACTCAATGTCCCTGATGCTACCCTGGCCGTTACAGCGTGGGCAGACAATAGCGCTGGTTTCACCCAGGGAGGGACGCAGACGTTGCCTGGACATCTCCAGCAATCCAAAGCGTGAAATACGGCCAACCTGGACACGAGCACGGTCCATGGCCAGTGCATCGCGCATACGGTTTTCAACTTCGCGCTGGTTTTTCTGCGACATCATGTCGATAAAATCGATCACGGCAAGACCACCTAGGTCCCTCAATCGCATCTGGCGAGCTATTTCGTCAGCCGCCTCGAGATTCGTCTGCAGTGCAGTTTCCTCTATATCTGAACCACGAGTAGCCCTGGAAGAGTTGATATCTATGGAAATAAGGGCCTCAGTTGGATCAATTACGATGGAGCCTCCAGATGGCAGCTTCACTTCGCGTTCAAACGCAGTCTCGATCTGTGTCTCAATCTGAAAATTGGTGAACAAGGGGACTTTGCCATCGTATAGTTTGACCCTGTCTTCATACTGCGGCATTACCTGGCGAATGAAATTCTTGGCTTCTTCAAAAGTCTCAGACGTGTCCAGGATTACTTCACCAATATCCTGGCGGAGGTAA
>Ga0181587_10003921_pt1 | contig 12353 bp, 18 predicted proteins | sample 071ome_27_FD_132463 | JGI IMG/M metagenome (GOLD analysis project Ga0181587, IMG submission 132463) | Coastal salt marsh microbial communities from the Groves Creek Marsh, Skidaway Island, Georgia - 071409AT metaG (megahit assembly) | ecosystem: Environmental > Aquatic > Marine > Intertidal...
CTAGTAAGATTCTTAGGCTACGATGACATCTCTTACTTCTCTAACGATGAGATACAGGGGTTGATTGGAAATGTAGGGGTTTATCCTTTAGACATTCCTTTTGTCACAAGCAACGATGGGTTGAGCATCTTAGACAGAAGATTCTTAGTTGAGAGCCCTCAACTCTTGCTAGAAGGCTACCTTGATTTAGGCTTTGGATTGCCGACTCTTTTGGAAGGTGGTATTTCATTTATGGAAGCCCGTGAAAAGAGGATTTCTTGGATTAACGTCAGAGTAGGTCTTTTAAGGGGTACGTTGCCGACTGTAGAGAGAGTGGATCTCACAAACCCTAACCTTAAAGCGTTAGAGGACATAAGATGACACAGAAGAATGAAATGGATGATCTCCTAGAGAAATTAAAATCTTTGAAGGGTCTTTTTGAACAGCAACTCTCTTTAGAGGAGGCTAGGAAAAGACAAGCTCAAGCTGAACTCGCTCGCTTAAAAGCGCAACAAAACTTGAGGCGTAAACATGGCTGATATACCCTCGCCCGTATGGGTCAACCTCGCCACTACGGATAAGATAGATGACGAGCTGACTAAGCTCACTCAAGACCTCAAAAAGCAGGTAGATGGCTTTTATGAGCCAATTGTCGAGATCTTAAGCTTGGCATCACAAGCTTTAGACTTTGCCGCTTCCTTTATTTCAGAGTTTGCCAACCCAATCAAGCTTCTGCTTGATGGCGTGATTCAAACCATACGGGCGATCATCTCTGACATGAGAAATGTTGGGGTTTATCTTACATACTCAGACTCGTTAAAGAAGAACCCTTCTAGTATAGAGCCCTTCAAGGGAAATGGTTGGGTGTCTGCCGAAGCAGAAATTATACAGAAGCTTAGTGACTCCCAAGATAGTACAAGACCTGTCGCGTCCCCTTTAACAAGCGTGATTACCCTAACCGCTTTCGGCGGGGTTGGAGCAGATGACATCGAGACGCTCCTCAAGATTATTAAGAGTATGATGCGATTTATTCGTCTCCTCTCTGCCAAGGGAGTCTCTCTTTACAGACCCCCTTTGATTACAGAAATAGCCGAAGTAAAAAATAACTTCGTTGATGGTGTAGCAGAGGAGCTACCAGCAGGGATTATTTCAACTAGATTCTTGCCTGATGCTTCTAAAATTAAATGGAAGGTCAATAAGCCAAGCTCTCCTGCGACAAAAGCTGACCTTCTTAACTCTATAGGGGTGGCAGCACCTACTTACTTGATCACCGTCTCCTCAAGAGCAATCCCCCTTCCTATCGTGATAAGTGATGAGAGGGGGGGTTATCTTCCTATTAAAGATAGAGAGGGTAAGTTCTTAGACACGAGAATGGCGCACCGAATCCGACCTGATGAGAGACTGCTTGTTCTTAATGAGAATAACAAAACCGCTCCTCTCTCTAATTTCACAAGTGAGACTAAGATATTTCAAGTGCGCCCTAACGTGATCAGAGTAGGCGGTCGAGATATTAAAAACAAAACGGGCGTGTCTTTTTTCTCTGAGGGCGAGTACAGCCTTATCGTTGAATATGAAGATCTGCCCCAAAAGACATGGGACTTCGATAAAGAGCAAGAGGTCAACTCTGACAATTCTTACTCTGTTTCAATTTCAGCGCATGATACAGACATCTTCTTAGGAGATGACATCACATGGTCTGAAATAAACTATAAGAAAGCCCCCGATGTGTATTTTGAGCTACCTCAAAACACTACGGTGATAAATGAAGCATCTCCTAAATTCTCTGAAATTAAAATATTTAATAGGGTTGATAATGAAACAGCCTCCTTCTTCTCTGCGCTCAGAGACTCCTTGTCTCTCTTCTTCATATATCCTGAAAAGACAGATGGACTTGATGTCGCAACGTATAACAGGATTAAATCATTATTAGACATAGATAAGGACTCTATATCTGAACCCGACCCTTCGGTCTTCTCGGCTCGGCTTGGGTATGCGGTGGAAAAGCTACTCGTTCGGAATAAAATCTCCTCAAAAGCTCTCCTCAAGTCCCTGAAAAAAGATGTAGATGCTATTAACAGCCACCCTCTTTCTGAGTATGGATATTCATACATGACCACAGAAGAGGATGCCTTTCAGGCTAAATTAGGCTGGGCAGGCTTGTTCTTCTATATAGACGATACTTTGATACGGAGGGGGGAGGTGAATGAATATTTTGATGAGAGGGGCGCTTATACTTCGCACCGAGACAAGATATTATCTGCTGTATTTCAGAAAAGAGTGAGTCGTGGAGAGGGGGCTTGGTTAAGCTACCGCTTCTTTGAAGATGGCATCCCCTACTTAGAGACTTTCTTTGAGGCGATTTTAGCCTCGGCAACAGTCTTATCTAAAGCTTTTGACGGGGCTGTGGCAAATATACTCGCGCTGATTGAAGGGATACAAAAGAGGATCGAGTTCATACAGCAATTTTTAGCACAGATTAAAGAGGTGATAGACTTTATCCTCAACTTTAGGCTGCCTTCTGATCTTTCTTATTTGATCACGAGCTCGGCAGGAACAGAGGGCTTTATTTCAGACTTGAGTTCCGCTCAAAACAAGCCTATTTCAGAGCCGAACACTTATGGGGTGTACTCCTCTTTTGTTTTTGTCGGGTTGCCCACTATCCTAACCAACTTCCTTATTTCAAAGATGGGGGGTCAAGATCACTTAAATAAGTGGCTGACGGGGTATGATGAAGAAGGAAATGCGATTGTTGGGATTGGTAATGTGGATAGGAGCTGATTTATGAGCTTTGGTTGGAACGTGATGTTCAGAACAGGTTCTTGGCTTGAGTTTAGACGCTTCGCGCTAACTCAACGAAAGAATATGACTTCGAGGCTCAGAGCGATTGACCTAGAAATGGCAAGAATTGGGAGCATCAAAGTCGTATTCGCCCCCTCTACAGAAATAGGTAAGGTGACTGAGGAGAGGGTAGGACTCGAAATACAAGCAGGTACAAGCTTAGGGAAATTATTAAGAGCTTACGTCGCGAGAGGGGGGAACTACTATGATATCTCCATGTTCCTTACGCCCGACTCTTATGAGTATGATGAAAATGGGGTCTATTCAGAGACTCAGCCCTTTGGGGGGGTGGTCTTCCCTGAAGCAAAAGATATGGAAGAAGATACCGCAGGACTTGCAGGAGCTCTGATCTTTTGGAAAGAGCCCAAGAGAAAGCAAGAGACTCAGAGCTCTATTTGGGATAGCGAGAGCACAGATGAGATAGGGGGGAAAGTCTTGGCTTCTCGTGAATGGATCTCTCAAGAGATTAAAGAACTCCGAAATGACTTGGAGGCGAGGATTCTTAAGCTCTGCGACTTGAGAGAACAACTGATGAAAGAGAGATCTGAAATTATAGTACGCGCTGTGGGGGGATCGGTTCCTAGTCTTGAGTATAATCCCGAACACGACTTTGTAGAGCATAACCTCTCTCAAATAGTGTCTGTCTTGGATAGAGACTTCTTTGAAATAGATTCAGAGGGCAAGGTGGACTTTTCAAAGCCGAGAGAGTTCATCACAAAAACATTCCCCACTCTGCTAGAAGATGCCCCCACAGGAGAAGAGAAGCACACCGCACTTTAATCTCTTTATTCTCTTGCACTCCTACTAAAATAGAAGGGTCTTGAAATGCGTCTTGATGATAACGAAATATTTATTCTTACTCTCTTAGATACCCACCACGGGATAGGGCTTAACTTATTTCTAAAGGTTCTCCGTAAGAAGGGTGTCATTTCTGCGGAGAGCTCCCTAACTAACCTAGAGGCAAAGGGCTATGTGGGGACGGAGCAAGCTTTAGACTTGATTTATCTGACACCTAAGGGGACTAAGGTGATTTAATTTCACTAAAAGTTCTTTTTTGTGTAGAAAAAGTTCGCATCACCTGTATATGTAAGTGGGTCTGTGGAGGCAGACTCGATGTTCCTTGATATTCTGCGCTTAATGAAACCTTTAAGCATCCGTAGCTCAGTTGGATAGAGCAGGGGCCTTCTAAGCCCAAGGTCACAGGTTCGAGCCCTGGCGGATGTGTTAGTCTTCTCTGAGACAAAATTTCTCTCTCTCTCTAGGGTTGAGCGATAGTCTGTTGGACAACAGAGAGGACTTCTAAGCTAGTGTAGCTCAATTGGTAGAGCTCCTGTCTTGTAAACAGGGGGTTGTAGGTTCAAGTCCTATCTCTAGCATTAGTCGTTGTGTTCTTGTGGTGAGGACACAACGATGGAGTATGCTTCCTTAGCTTTAGAGCTAAGTCTAGGCTCAATACCTAGAGGAAGCAACCCCTGTCATTTCTCTAGCCTTCTACGGCGACTTCGGTTCTTAAATCTGTACGACCTGGTGGCAACATGAACATGGGTTCATGGACAGTCAGGTAGGGCTAGAGAAATGACAATAGTGCTCAAGTGGTGGAATTGGTAGACACGCAGGATTTAGGTTCCTGTGCCGCGAGGCGTGAGGGTTCGATTCCCTCCTTGAGTATTATGTTTAGATATCTCTTAATGCTAAATGCGAGAATAACTCAATTGGTAGAGTATCTGCCTTCCAAGCAGAATGTTGCGGGTTCGAGTCCCGTTTCTCGCTTCACTAAAACTAAACTTGAAAAAAAGGGGGTTTAAATGGACAACCTCGAAGACTTAAGAGAATTGGTGAACCTTAGATCACATCTGAATGACCTGATAAACATGGTTCATCTATTTTGGTTTTGGCACTTAGTTATTTTCGCTCTCTTTCTTTTCTCGCGAGAGCCTACATTCTTAACCCTTGTAGTTAACCTACTCATTTCACTTTTTCTCTTTAACACGAAAACACATTTCAAACGCCTTCATGCCCAAGTGAGTATGAAGGCTCAGATGATGGTGTTTGAAAACAAAAAGGAGCTCCCATGAGCAGACATGAAATCGTAAGCATGATTGTCGCAGTACAGACATTCTTTATTCTTTGGTTGAGCCTTACCAACCACAACCCTCTTAATTTCACCACATTCTTAACCTTGACGATCATGTCTGTCTTGGTATACGGAGCTCTTTCTAGAGCCGCCTAGCTTGCCCTCTTTATTCGGGGGTGTCTTAATAAGGGCTTGTAGCTCAGTTGGTTAGAGCAACCGTCTCATAAACGGTCGGTCGTGGGTTCAATCCCCACCGAGCCCACCTTCAAGGTCCATTCGTCTAGTGGTCAGGACTCCGGCCTTTCACGCCGGCAACACGGGTTCAAATCCCGTATGGATCAATAGTGTCTTTATCTTACTTCTCTTCTAGGTTTGTCTATTAACATAGAATAAGACATAGGAGTCTTTTATGAGAAGAACAGCGAGTGAAGTCTTAAGAAGCCTCGAAATGAGGGTTGCAACCCTTGAGAAACAGTCAGCCTCTAAAGTTGGTGGTGTTCTCACAATCACTACCGAAAACTTTGAGGGAGATGTCTCTCACGAACATATTAGGCTATCTGGTATTCGTGAGATTCAGAAGGCGGTAAGAGAGCACAACTTAACGAGGGTATTAAGTGAGCCCTACAGAGATGATGAGATTCTTCTTGTTGGTGAGGAAGAAATGATAGGTACTGATGAGGTACGAAAGACACTCAAACTCTCTAAAGAAAGCATCGCTAGTAATTTCGTTGCCAAATTGGGTCTTAGGATGCCAAGGCTAACTGATAGCTAATTATATGAGTGGTCGCTACATCTGTAGAGTTTTTAATTATAAACTGTGTCGTATGATTAGGATTCAAGATCGTATGCGTAAATAAATGTCTTTGAAAGACAGGCTCTATGTCACCTTAGACATAGACCCTTCCTGATATGCCCCCTTTTGAGGACGACCCTCGTAGGGAATGGGTTGAGAACTTCTTAGCGTATAGCCCTAGTGAACTTGCTGAGATGTAATCCTCACACGGTCTAAGGAAGGAACTCAGAAAGTGGTTCCCCTGCGTTTTTTTATTCGTAGGGGAACCACTTTCTATTTAAGGGTTGTTAGCTCAATCGGTAGAGCAGCGGACTTTTAATCCGTTGGTTGTGGGTTCGAGTCCCACACGACCCACTATTTCTCGCCACTCAAAAAAAGGAGCACATTATATTTGAGAAATAAGACTCCCGCAGAACGAGCCCTAGAGGTGATCTGCGCTAAGGCAGGAGTTCCCTTTGACGAATTTCAAAGACTGCTTGAAAAATCTCAAGGGTTCAACGCCACAGAGCGCATCTTCCCACAAAATTCTTATATGATGGTGAAGGACAGCTATCTCAAGCAGTCTGAAATACCACAAGAAGAATGGGCTGAGTTATATCAGCACATCAAAAAACCTAAACGCAACTTCGGAAAGGGAGACTAAATGACCTTATCGTTGTTAATCACATTCCTAATCTGCTTCATGTCAGGTTCACTTTACCTTTCAAGCCATAAGATTGCTAAGTCCACATGGACTTGGTACTTCGCTGCGGTGGCTTGCTCAATCCCATCCTTCATCAAAGTCTTAGGGGGCTAAAATGGATTTAGAAATCGAAAACGGACACATGATCACCTTCACTACAAAGAGGGTTGGTAAGAAAGACCTTGTACGAGACGGCGGCACACATCGGGGTAGGCACACAGTCAAGGTGACTATGCTTGTCGGTTCAGATTATGCTGACATCGCAGGTCGAGACTTCTTTAAGCTCTACGAGAAAGAGCCTGATGACTATTATGAGAAGGTCAAAGAAAAGTCGGGGCTTGAGTTCGATAACCTGAGCTTTAGTGTGGCTTGGTTCAGTCGGAGTCTTTATGAAGGCTTGTATGAGAGTTCTCGCGGTGAAAACAAGAAGTCGAGGCATGATAAAGCCTACGAACCTCATCCGAGTGGAGTTAGAGGAATCTTAGTCCATAAAGAAACAGGCGATCTCTATATTATGGGTGTTCTTATCAATGAGGAGATCATTGAGCGCGACCCGAATGGCGACGCTCGTAAGGTCGAAAAGAAGCCATCTACAGGGTCACAAAGTTTGATTGTAAAGGCAATCCAAAAGTACTTCCGATTAGTTTCGGGTAAGTGGAGGACTTATAAGTTGCCCGCAGGCACTACGATCAACGGCATCGACACTAAGATTGAAGATGCTGAACCAACTACCGAGAGTGAGGACTAAGAAATGGGTCTTGATCAAAGAGCGTTTGCTCGTAAAGAGGGCGAAGATGAAGAACACATCATGGATTGGAGAAAACACGCTGACTTAGAAGCGTGGATGCACGACCTTTATTATTCTAAGGGTGGCGAGGGTGAGTTTAACTGCGAAGAGCTTTCCCTCACAAAAGAGGACATACTCAGACTTCAAGAGGAGTACACGAAGCTTGAGGAGGGTTATGGGTTCTTTTGGGGTAAATCCAATGACTTTGATAAAGCGAACACCGCTCTGTTCATTATACAGGCTTTAGAATACCTTGAAGATGGATATGAGGTAGTATATACCTCTTGGTGGTGACTGTTTAAGGAGACTCCCGTGACTTCCGAGAAAAGAGATAAGATTCTCCCCTTAAATTACAAGGGGGCTGACAAACCGTTCTTTTCTGAGGGAGAGGTGCTCTCATGGGAGAAGAAATCATTAAGCGCAGAGAGAAAAAAAGACACTTTAGAAGATAAGGGTACAAAACCCCACGCTCCTTAAAGGACTTTAGCTTTCTCAATCCCCCACTTGTCGTAAACAACACACGTCTCATCTTCAATTGAAATGAGGTATCGTATCTCGTCATCGGGGCGCACTTTTTCCAAGGTAGCTTGTAGCCCCCCGCCTCCGTGGGAGACGACACGTTTTCTTTTCGCAAGAAATTGGTTGCGGAGCTTAGTACACGCATCGGGGTCTTTTAAGTCTAAGATCGCCCCATACCAATAATAGCTTCCATTGCTCTCCTCAAATATCTCGGATTCTAAGACTACAGATCCTCGAATCAAAGAGTTCTTTTTGGGGGCTTGTTCTCCCTCTTTGAACGTAAAGTCTGCGTGGTGCATAATCGCGGTTGCTTGTTCACTAGAAAGATCGGATGCCCCAAGTGTTGCCATAAATGCTCTTGGGGTAGTACCCACATTTCCTACGAAATACTTTCTTGTTCTAAGGAGCACCTCGTCCCAAGGCTGTCTCCAATCAATGGAAGCCATTTCATTTAGAGGGATATGGTGCATCTCAGCTTTTGGAAGAAAAGAAGAGAAGGACTTAGAGATCAGTAAGAGCTTTATTTTGTTCATCCACGATTCTCCTGTTTGTAGGACAAACAAAATAAACAAAAAATCAGAAAAGCCCTCTGCTTTCTTTTTTCTTCAGATTAAACGTAGTGCCTAGAAGCTTGCTTTTTTTGGGGTAGAAACCTGACTTGGGCTCTTTTTCGGTATCATTCTTAATGATAATACAGAAGAAGCTTCTGCTTAACTCCATCAGTACTTGATCGGTTGTCATTTCAGTTAATTTTAAGTCTCCGCCCCCCAAGGGAGTCTCTGAGTTCTTTGAAGTGTCTGCAAAGCAGGGGAGATAAAAAACCTTGCTCTCTGAATCTATTTCAAAATAAAGGCAAGCTACGAAGGTGTCCTTTTTTTTCTCAAGGCTTCTGCTAAAGCCCTCTATAAAGAAGTAGTTGTAACTAAAGAAATGGGCGCAGTATGCAGGGATATAAGCTCTGTCTATTTCAGGTATGCGGAGCTCAAGAGTGGTGATTCCTTTATCTGTGAGACATCTAAGTGCTCCTTCCTTCACAATACAGGAAAGCGCCTCGGATAACCCAATCTTAAAAAAGATTGCCCTTCCCTCTGAAATGTAAACTATAGAAATACCCATGATCGCCCACCTAGAAGTCTAGAGGGTTTTGGGGATAAAAACCCTAAAGGGGGGGAAGGACTCATGGATGCGTTGGAAGTATTCTCTTTGTGCGGTCTGTCTATTTCTATAGCTTTGCTAAGAGTGCTTTATGGGTATACCGACCCTAAAGCATACTTTATTATAGATATAGTCTTAGGACTACTCGCGTTTTTTATTGGCGCGACTCTTTTAAGGTGACAGCATGGAACAGCACATATTCCCAATCCCTATTTCAGTAGGGCGCTACCTCTTTGATGTTAACGGTCAATATGACCCCGTTTCTTGCTCCGACCTCAAAGATAGAATGTTCTCTATATCAGAGGGTCAGCAGATCGACATTAAGACAGTACACCCTGTGTTAGGTCTTGTTGATTACTCTTTTGTGGGTGTCACGGAAGAAGCGGCTACCCCAACATACCTGACTGAAATAGCTCCCTCTCCAATTTACTCTTACTCCACCGCGCTAGAGGCACGAAGCTACAAATACACTTATGAGGGCATCCCTTTATCTGTCACGCAAGTCCCCCCTAAGTCTATCCTCTATGTCTTGGAGTCTAAGAATATTAGGTCTTGCCCTTATGGGGGCTACACCATCTGTCGTGAGCAGACCTATGAGATTGAGGGGGAGATTGCTACGGCAAAAGAAGTATTATTTATCACTAAGAGCGCCCTCTATTCTTACAATCTTTTATGCAACAAAGCGCTCCTCTATTTCAGTTCATAGCTCTCGTTAGACGCTCCCCATCCTCATAATAGCCTGATTGGTAAGAGGACTCGTCTGACTTGATAATCATAGGTACATTCATAGAGATGTACTCTCTGAGCGTCTTTGCGTCACAAGGGTCAAAGACTCGAACCGCCCTTTCTATTTCAGAGAGGGTGATCTGCTTATAATCTACTATAAGATTTTTTGATGCTATTTTCACTTTCCCGTCCCAAGAAATATTGAAGTACCTCACCACGACATCGGAAGCTTTTAATTTTGAGGGGTGCTTTTGTGTCGAATTGATTAAATAGAGACGGTCGAAATCATCAAGTGTTAAATTTTTGTAGAGAAGCCCAAGAGCACGTTGCTTATCTTTTATGAGGACATGGAAGTCTTTGAGGATAGGGGTTAATCGAGTAGCTCCGCCCCCAACCTTCTTCCCTACCCTTTCTAAATCTTCTTGCAACGTGGGGGTCACGTCCCATTTCACGCAACACACCATGTCGGCTAATTCCATCTCGTATATTTCAAAGCCACGCTCATCATCTACAACTAAGATTCTAGTTTTCATAACAGCCTCTGCACACGAGCTAAAACAGATTGCAAACAGCCGAGGGAAGCCTTTTTCTGTGCTTTGATCAAGAACGAATCCAAGTCGAAGTCTAGCTTCGTCTTTCCCTCTAGGACACAGGACTCAAGACTGTCTAGCATCTCACCTCTAGAGAGGAAACTGAGGATTACTTGTGGGTTAATATAAGAGTTCTTAGTCGTTGTGCTGCTCTCATGGGATAAGGCAACTTGAGCTTTCTCATGCGCCCTCTCAAGCATTTCAGTTATGTCGTTTAATATCTTTTGGTGGGCTATTTCAACCTCGTCTTGGGCGTACCCTCTTATTTTCTTGTAGAGTGCCTTTTGCTCAGCTTTAAGGGCATCAAAGACCTCTCTTGTTGCTCTGAGCTTTCGGAAGTCTGTTATATTCAAGTCTCCAAATTTCTCGGTGAAATACTTGCTCAAGTCGTCATAATCAAGCGAGCCAAAAAGATAGCTACCCGCGCTTTTCTGTTTCAGCTTCTTCAACTCTGAAATGAGAACCTCGTCTTTGACAAGAGCTTGGTTCTGAGTCCCTTTCTTGCCCTTAAAAGACAAGACTACATGATCCCCTTTAAATGACACATGATTACCCTTGAGGGAGACAGCTCCAAAGGTTTTCACCTCTCTGCCCCCCTTTACTGCTCGGTTTTTCTTATTTCCTGGTCGAATCCCTGTTTCCATGATGATCGCTGTCGCTAAGGCAGCACATCTCTCCCACTCATCATTAGAAGATAAGTCTTTATATATCTTCTTCTTTATTTCACCCAAGTCTTTAAGGATTTGCTTCTGCGCTTCTATCTTGCGCTCTAAGTTGTAGCTCTCATTATCAAAAATATCTGAAATGCGTTTAATAAATCCGTCTTTGTCTACATCTATTGTGATTTTAGGGGGTAAGAAATTCCTTATCTCTTTGGGTATCACTTCTTTCAGCGATCTTTGAGCTCTTTGCACTCTCTTATTTACATAATGCTTGAGATAGAGCTTTTCTGACTTTTCTATAGCTTCTCGAAGTCCAAGCTCTTTTGTGATGTACTTTAAAAGAAGTCGGATTGTAGCGTTACGAGTGTGTCGCACCGAGTCATTTCCCTCTTGAGTGCCGATTTGGTCATCTAAGAATTTCAGGACTCGTGGGTGTTCCTTCAGAGCTTTTTTTATTTCCGAAGGATCACCTTTCATGGCACTAAGAGATTTCGCTAGATGTCTGAACTTTTTACTCGCTTCTCTAGCGTATCTTTCTTGTGTAGGCATGATTCTCTCTCTTGTTCGGTACTTCTATTGACATCAAATAAAACAAAAAAAGGGGGCTATATGAAGCTGTCTCGGAATTTCCACAATTTCGATGAGTACCTAAAGTACCACAGCGCAAACTATAGTGAATATTGTTTTGGTGGGGCAGACCTTCAGGCTAATGAGTCGATAAGAATGTTCGTCTTCTCTGATGTCCCCTGTGTAGTAAAAGAAGAAGGGTTTATTTCCTTCCCCGACGAGGGAGTTTACACAAGAGGGGTTTACATTTCAGACCCCCTCAGAGTAGAAAAGACGGCTCTAAGAGTTTCTGAAAATCACCGCCCTCAGTTCTTTCTCCATTGGTCAGAACACACGGGGGGAGCGCACAAAGAGAAAGCTTTTGCGGTGCTTTTGTTTGAGAGAGATGAAGTTCTGAGCACCTCTTTAAATATGCAACGAGACTCTGCCCGCAACGCTTTCTACATAATGACCTCAAAAAACTGATCTCACTCTTATATGACGATGCTGTGAGCATCTTCTCACCCAACCACCTCTGTCTCGCCCAAGGAGCTATTTCGCCATGAGACGCTTTCTACCCCACTTAATCGCGCTGATTCTCTCTGTCAGCGTGTTCTCCCAAGCCCGCGCACAAGAAAACTGTAAAGGGTCTAAGTACCACAAAGTCCTCCCCTTAAAGGTCACTTTTGGGTCTACTGTCAAACAAGTGATAAAGGCAATTGAGAATAAATGGGGCTCAAACATCTACCACTTGAAGCTAAGTGAGACGGAGACTACTGTCCGACTAAGGCTCACAAACGCTCCTTTTGATTCCATCCTCCTCTATCACATTGGGGACACCGTTCATGCCTTGACTTTCAGCTACTCTGACGGGTTTATAAATTCTTTGGGAGGAGATAAAAACGCAATAACCGTTCTTTTAGATAAGCTTATGGAGAAGGCAGGTCGTGTCGATTCTCATGGTGAGATTTCCACAAATAACGGGAGTAAGGGGGCTAGGGC
>Ga0181587_10003923_pt1 | contig 12347 bp, 10 predicted proteins | sample 071ome_27_FD_132463 | JGI IMG/M metagenome (GOLD analysis project Ga0181587, IMG submission 132463) | Coastal salt marsh microbial communities from the Groves Creek Marsh, Skidaway Island, Georgia - 071409AT metaG (megahit assembly) | ecosystem: Environmental > Aquatic > Marine > Intertidal...
ACAGTTCGGTTCCCCCCTCACCATCGACAATTCGGTGACCGGAATGGATCTGTCTTTCCGGGTCAGCACCGGCATGACACTGATCGATCAGGGCGGTAACACACTGGATTTCGCCAGCGGACCGTTCGTCGTCGATATCACGCTGTTCCGCTAGTCCGCGCTAGAAGCCCCGTCTTTGAGACGCCTGAGACGCAGGGCGATCAATACCATTCCCGCCATGACGATTGCGCCGGAGAAAAAAGGCCAGTCGCGCCCGAACGCCTCAAACGCAAACCCGGCCCAGGCCGGTCCGGTAATGCGCGCCATCGCCGAGCAGCTCATCGACAGGCCCAGGAGACTGCCCCGTTCATCCGAGCCCGCATATTGCGATATCAGACTGTTGAGCGACGGGTTGTTAAAGCTCACCCCCATCACGATCAGGATGAACACCGCCGACAGATCGGCATAGCCCGAGGTGAAGGGCAGAAGCAAACACCCCGCCCCGATCAGCAGGGCGCCTGACCGGATCAGACGCCTTTCGCCGAACCGCCGCGTCAGCGGGCCGACCAGGAACCATTGGGTGGCCGCCGCCGCCAGCCCCATCGCCGCATAGATCCAGCCATTCTGCCAGGGGCCCCAGCCAAGCTCGCGTTCCGACCAGAGGACAAAGGTCGTTTCCACACCGGAAAAAACAAAGGGCGTCATGGTCATGAGGACCAGCAGCAGAGCGAATTGCGGCATCTTTATCGACGCCGCGAAGAGACGCAGCATGGACCGCGACGGTGCGGCGTGAACCGCATCGGGCGCTGAAAAACGCGTCTCCCGCACCTGGAATAAGGCGATAGAAAAGGCAAGAGCGGAGAGCCCGGCGGCGATCAGAAACGGCGTCAGAAGGTCGGGATTGACCCGGTCGGCGCCCGCAAAAACACCGCCGATGGCGGGACCGACGATAAAGCCGAGCCCGTGCGCCGCGCCGATCCTGCCCATGCCGCCGGCTCGCTCCCGCGCGTTGGTGACATCGGCGACATAGGCATGGATGACCCCGCCATTCGCCGCCATCGCCCCGGTAAAGGCTCGGGCGAGAAACAGCAGAAGCAGGGAGTCCGTAAAGGCCAGCAGAACATATCCCCCGAACATGCCGGCCAGGGTCAGCAGGATGATGGGACGCCTGCCGAGCCGGTCGCTTATCCGTCCCCAGATCGGCGCGAAGACGAACTGGGAGAAGGAATAGACCGTGGCGAGAAGGGTTACCGTTAAAGGAGAAGCGCCGAATTTCTCGGCAAAAAACGGCAGCAATGGCAGCACGATCCCGAATCCCACCGTATCGATAAATATGGTGAGCAGCAGGGCGTGCACGTTCGGGACCTAGCCGGAGGTGAATTGCTGCGGGATCAGTTCAACCGGCCGACGGATTTGGCCAGGAACATATAAAGCTTGCCGATATCGGCGGAGAGAAACGTCGAGCTGAGAAGGTTCTCCGGATCCGACTGATTGGCGTCGGCAAGCAACCTCTCGAAATGATCGAGATAACGCTGCGCGTATTTCCGGAATTCCTCGTCATCCTCGAACTTGTTGCGAATAACGTCTTCGGCATGACGGGCATCATCCTGAAGCATACCGCGTACAAAGGCACCTTTTTCGCCCTTGCGCAGGCGGTCCCATAACCGCCCGGAACCGCGCTCATCGATAATACGGTTCAGATCGATAGCGGTTGAATTCAGATCCTCGATAATAAAGCGTGAGGCACGCAGGAACTCATCGCGGCGGGCATCGAAGGTATTTGCCTCGACAAGCCTTGCCTGTTGTTCCGCGTTCTTTGACGCGGCCTGGAGCGCATTCGCCTGATCCTGAAAAGCGCCGCCGATTTCCGTCGCCTTGCCAACGGCATCGTCAAGCGCCTTCGACAAATCGCCGGTGTGGGTCTGCAGGGCATTTCGTACCGCGTCGACCTGCCGCGCGGCGAGGTCGGACGCCTCCGACAATTCCCGCGCGTGTTCGCGGAACACACGGGAGATGGAGGCAATGCGTTCTTCCGCCACGCTCGACGATGTCTGCAGCGCGCCTTGCTCATCCTTGAGCCCGGTCATGACCTCGGCGACCTGCGCGGCGGCCCGCGTGGCGGCGTCGATCATGGCGCGCGCCTGTGTTTGCAGCGCGTTGCCGACTTCGTTCAGGCTCTCAACCGTCATGCCCGACGCATCGTTCAGATCGCCAACCCGTTCGCTTATTGTCCGCGCGAGTTCCTCCGCCCGCTCGGCGGCGGCCTCGGCGCGCTCGGAAAGCCGTTCCAGCTGCAATTCCGTCGCCCTGGCAACCTCATCGGAACGGCGCGATACCTGATTGCCGAGCCGTTCGACCGCGTCGATCTGTTTTTCCATTTCGGCGCGGACGAGTTCTGATTGCCGCGATGCCCGTTCGGACGCGCTGGCGAGTGTTTCGGATTGTTCGCGGAACAGCGTGCCGATCGAGGTCGCCCGTTGCGCCGCGCGATCCACGGCTTCTTCCATCTCGCCCGACCGGCGGCTGAGAATATGGCCTATTTCCTCGCCGCGTTCCGCCGATTGCTCGGACACCGCCTGCAGATCGCTGGCCTGCTTGGACAGGGCGGCGCCGACGACCCTGACCCGGGCGCTGGCCCGCGCCACCGCCCGCTCGGACTGTTCCTCAAACTCTTCCGACTGCTGACGCAAATTCTCTGAAATTTCCGACGCCCGCTGCGCCGCGCGTTCCGCTGCCTCGCCTGACATCAGCGCCAGCTTTTCGGCTTCTTCCGCAATCAGCGCCTGTAATCTCTCCGCTTGTCCGTTGACCGTTTCAACCAGACTGCCGGCCATAGACTCAAGCGCCTCGACCTGGCCGTTCAAAACGGAACCGCTTTCCGCAAAACGCCGCTCGACAGCGCCCGCGCTGTCATCCGCTTTCCGGACTGATTCCTCAATATCCCGCGCAATACTGTCTTTCATTGCGGTCCCGGTCGCGGCGGAACTGTCCAGCATGGCGCGCGCCGCCGCTTCCATGGCCCCGGTTTCCTCGCGCAGAGACGCAACAATCTCCGCCGCGCGCGACTGCACGGTCTCTACCGACAGGCCCGCCGCCGCATCAAGAATTTCGCTTTGCTGTGCCAGAGCCGCCCGCGTCTCCTCAATACGGCCGGCGATCAGGGCCCGATTTCTCTCGGTCGCTTCCGCAATCGCTTGGGACTGGCCGCCAAACGCGTCACCCAGCCCGGCAATACGCGCCTGCGCCTCTTCACCGGCCCGTTCGGCCACCAGCACCACCCGTTCGGCGTGAGCCTCCAGCGCATCCATAATTTCCTGAAGCTGGGCCCGACCGCCATCGATAGCGGCGCGAACCTGTTTTTCATAGGCATTGCCGGTGGCCTGGATTTCCGTGCCGACGGCGCCGACCTTGACCAGCATGCCGTCGGCCGCATCGGACAGCGACACCGCTTCCTGACGCACGATATCGCTTGAATCATGCACCGCCGACGCGGCATTCCGCCCGGCGCTGGCAAGCTGTTCCGTCCTGTTGCGGAACACGTCGGAGGCCTCATCGATATTGCCCATCGCGGTCTTGAGCTCGGCGGCCAGCGATTCCGCCTGATCGCGGAACGTATCGCCAAGACGCCGGGCACGTTCCAAGGCCTGTTCGGCAGCACGGTTCATCCCGTCCGCATGGTTGTGCAGCGCATCCGCGACCTCCGCGACGCTGGCCATCGCCTCATCCGACCGCGCAACAAACTGCGTCGCTTCATCACGCAAAACCGCTCCGGTTTCCGTGAGCCCGGCGGCCACCTCTCCAAAACTCCGCAGCGCCTCGTCCGACTGGTTACGCGCCGCATCGGCCGCCGCCTGGACGCGAGATGCAGCCTTTTCCGCGCTGGGCCCCATCGCCTCGATCTGGCTGGCAAACTGTTCGGAAGTTTCCGTCAGACGGTTGAGAACGTTTGCCGCCACCTTGTCCAGATCGCCGATCTGGCGGTCGACATTTTCATGCACCTTGACCGCCCGTTCAGCGAGCCGGCCGGAGACCGCGTCGAGCTGTTCCGTCTGGCGGCGCAGCCCGTCATGCAGATATTGCGCCTGCGACACGGCACGGTCGGAGACGGTGGAAAGTTCATGAGCCTGCGCCCGCAGCGCGTCGGAAACGGCTTTCACGCGTTCTTCGGCGTCATCAAAGGGATATGTCATCCGGCGCAGCTCCGCGTGCAGCCGGTTCGCCGTATCACGCAACGCACCGCCGCGGCCGAAATAAGCCATCGCCAGCCACAGGAACGTCAACGGCGCGAAAGCGCCGAGCAGGATCGTCGCCACCTCATGCGGCAGCAGGGACAGGAAATTGTCCCACCCGACATTGCTTTCAATGTAACCGGCGCATAGCGCGAGCCATATAAAGCTCAACACCAGCGCGGCGACACCGTAAACCCTGTTACGCATTCAGTTTCCTGCCCCCCGGCAATACCTAGCGGTCCGGCTCGTACTATACCGGGGCGAGGGTGTGCGAACCACACCCCGAGGGAATCGGGTGGCTGGACCGCCTACCAGCGGAAAGACGGTATGGCGGCAATAGGAAAATTGCCGGATTCAGCGCATTTCCCGTAAATACGGTGTTCTATTTCGGCTTTTTCGGCGCCGGCGAATTCATCACCATGTATGCCGCCGACGACCAGAACCGAATCCATTCCCATCAGCGCGGCGCCGGCGATATCGGTTCTGAGCGAATCGCCGATGGCCAGAACGCGGGCCGGATCGGGGTTTCCAAGCCGCCTGAAACAGGAATCGTAGATCGGCCGTTTGGGCTTGCCATAATAGATCACATCGCCGCCAAGTTCCTCATAGCGCACGGCCAGCGCCCCGGCGCAGACCACACGCTGACCGCCGCGAATGACCTCAAGATCGGGATTGGCGCAAACCATCTTCACCCCGGCAGCCGCCCCCGCGCGCAACACGGGTTCATAATCGGCGACGGTTTCCTCGACATCCCAGGGGCCGGTATTGACGATCAGATCGGCGTCTTCCGGCGCTTTCACCATGTCGATATCCAGGCCGTCGAACAGGTTTTCGTCGCGTTCCGGACCGATATGGTAACAACGCCTGCCGACGCCCTCGAACCAGGCATCGGCGCGCTCTTCCAGCGCCAGCCGCGTCGCCTCACCGGAGGACAGCACAATCGGCGCGTAATCGGCGGGAAGGCCCATCTGGACCATGGCGTCCACCAGCGGCAACGCGCGGCGCGGCGCGTTGGACAGCAACGCGTAGGGAATCCCGGCATCGCGCACCGCCGTCAGACAGTCGGCGGCGCCGGGCAAGAGATTGACACCATCGTGAATCACGCCCCAGAGATCGATGATCAGCGCGTCATAACGCTTCGCTATCGGGCCTATGCCATCTATTAAGTCAATTCTGTCCGCCATCGCGCTGCTTCTTCCACACCGTTTGCGGGCGGATATGTGCCATGACGCGGCGGGAAAGAAAAGCGCCCGGCGAAGCGGGGCTGGGGATTATTCCTGACGGGAGAGACGCGGACTGCCGAACAGATAGCCCTGGCCGAAATCGATTCTGAGATCCAGCAACTCCAACAGGTCGGGTTCGGTTTCGATTTTCTCGACCACCAGATCCATCCCGTGCCGGTCGACCAGCCGCTTGATGTCTTCCACCGCGATCGGCGCGGAGGGGGCGCGGACTTCGTCCAGCAGCACATCGGCGTTCATCTTGACATATTTGAAACGCAGCGCGGCCAGATCGGTGTAATCGATATTGAGGCTCGGCACCTGATCGACGGAGAAACGGAAACCCATCGATGCCAGCTGCCGCAGATGCCGCTCGACCTCCTGATCGCGATTGACAATGGTGGCGTGCGGAAATTCGAAAATCAGATCGGGCGCCAGCGCCGTATTGTCGGACATGAATTCGACGAAATTTCCGAGAAAATGCCGATCCATCAGGCTATGCGCCGAAATATTGCAGAAAAACCCGATATTGCGGTTGAGCGATTGCGTGCGCCGCACCAGCTGCACGCACCGGAACAACAGGAAATTATCGATTGCCGCGACCAGACCTTCGCGTTCCGCGATGCCGATATATTCGTTCGGCGCCAGCGTGCCGCCCGCGCCATCGCGAATCCGGGTAAAGGCCTCATAGAAGGTGCGTTTACGCTGCGGCAACCGGACAATCGGCTGCAGCAGAAGATCGACACGGTTGGCTTCCAGCCCCTCCCTGAGAATTTGCAGGATCTCGTCATCACTGCGGCCCGGCAGCAACGTCTCGCCGGGCAATTCGGAAACCAGTTCGCCATCACTGGCCACAACCGAAATCTGCGTTGTAGCAAGATCGTCGGATTCATGCGTTTCCGCCGGGACCGGGGGAGACGCCAGAGCACCGCCGGTGCCGGTGGCCACCGCGCCCTGCGGCAAAGCCTGCGCGGAAGATAGCTGCTCGATCAGCCCCTGGAGGACTTTGACCTCCGCGATCACGGAATCGACTTCGTCCCGCCGCCCCTCGGCATCGGAAGCATTGCGGCTATAGACCGTCTGGATCGAATTGCGCAGGGCGTCGACCTCAATCAACGCATTGGCGAGGGAATCGCGCAGCCCCTCATTCTGCCGCTCGATAGCCTCTACTTTCGCGGAAACACGGGCCTCGCCCTCCTGGCGCAGAAATATCTCATGCACTACGCCCGACCCGATCAGGACGATACCGCCGATCACGATTGCCGCAACGGGGTCGAGGGCCGGAAACGCCACGGGCAGCCCGATCGCGACCGCCGCCGCGATCAGCGAATAGGCCGCCGCAACGGCGATATGGTGCAAAATATTCATACGGCGTCGATCTTCGAAATCGACAACCAGTGTGCGCCGTACAGATTTAATTAAGGTTAACGAATTGGCACCGCGCGGGCGTGATTTTCGGGATAATTCACCGCTTATCGGCGCCGACCGCTTGGGCGATACTGGCAAAACCGTCCGCCTTGAGGAGATCGGCGAGCCCGTCGATCATTTCCACCGCCAGCCGGGGCCCGCGATAGACCAGCGCGGTATAAATCTGAACCAGAGAGGCACCGGCGCGAATACGGGTATAGGCGTCATGCGCGGTTGCGATACCGCCGCTGGCGATCAAGGGCACGCGGCCATCCGTCATGTCGTAAACACGGCGGAGCAGATCAAGAGACAGGGAGGCCAGAGGCGGGCCGCTAAGCCCGCCCTGCTCGCCGGCATTGGCGCTGCGCAGGGTGTCAGGCCGCACGACGGTGGTGTTGGAGACGATCAGCCCGGCGACACCGGTATCGAACGCCGCGCCGAGCACTGCTTCCAGCTTTTCCGGGGCGATATCGGGCGACAGCTTGACCAGCACGGGCGGCGTCTTCCCGGCCCGGCCGCAGGCTTCCCGCGTCGCCGACAATATCCGCCGGACGCCTTCGGGTGTCTGCCATTCAAGCAGCCCCGGCGTGTTGGGGCATGACACATTGACCACCAGATAATCCGCAAAAGGCGCCAACCTCTCGGCGCACCCCGCGATATCACGCACGGCGTCATCGGTTCCTGTATTGATTCCTATATTGGCGCCAAGCGGCCCGGCGGCGTGCGCCGCCGCCTTTTCAAAGCGCCGGGCAAAGACATCAAGGCCGCGGCTCGGGAAACCGAGCCAGTTGATCAGCGCTTCATCCTCGGCCAGGCGAAAAAGATTGGGCGCGGGGTTTCCCCGCTGGGGTTTGGGCGTGACGGTGCCTGTTTCAACGAACCCGAAACCCATGCCGAACAATCCGCCGACGGCTTCCGCATCCTTGTCAAAGCCAGCGGAAATACCGACCGGATTGTCGAAATCGAGGCCCCACAGGCTGGTCCGCAAACAATCGTGATGCACCGCCGCATGGGGCAGCAAATCGTATTTGAGGGTGCGCAACGCCATCCGGTGGGCGAAATGCGGCGGCAGTTTGCGCAATAATCCTGTAGCAAATGACATGATATTATCTCCGGATAATCCGGGCGCACCGTCGTGCGAAACCGCAGTGAAAATACCGGCAGTACTCACCAGAACCCTACCCCAACCATCCAGAACTTGTTATGACCATAATCAGGCGGACGATTCGAAAACAGCCGCCCGCCGGCCCATTGAAGCGCGCCGGGGGGCTGTATATATGACCATTGCCGCCGCGACGAGTCCGATACGCAAAGACGACATGCCGACCGAATATCCCGCCATCGACGATGCCGCCCAAAGCATCATTGACGAATTCAGCCTGTTCGAAGACTGGATGGAACGGTACGAATATATCGTGGAGCTGGGCCAGAATCTGGCCGGACTTCCCGAAGACAAGAAAACAGACACCTACCGCGTAAAAGGCTGCCAGTCGCAAGTCTGGTTCGTCGCCACCGAACAGGATGGCCGCGTCCATTTCGAGGCCGACAGCGACGCCATGATCGTGCGCGGTCTGATCGCCCTGCTGTTGCGGGTCTATTCGGACCGCACGCCGGAGGAAATCGCGAAAACCCCGCCCGATTTTTTCGAGGCGGTCGATCTGGGTTCCCATCTCAGCGGAAACCGGGCGAACGGTCTGGCCGCCATGGTCAGTCACATTCAGTCCTATGGCCGGCCCTTTGCCGGCCCGTCATCGCGCGGGACCGGCTGAATTTCTGAGTAACGGAGGAAAATATGTTACGGCATCGCGACGTTTGGAAAGGCATCGACCTGCTGGCAAAGGATCACGGCTATTCGCCGTCCGGCCTGGCGCGCGCGGCGGGGCTGGACCCGACCAGCTTCAATAAAAGCAAGCGCACCGGCCCGAAAGGACGCGACCGCTGGCCGAGCACCGAGAGCCTTGCGAAAATTTTCAGGGTAACCGGCGTCACCATGGCGGATTTCGTCAAGCTGGTCGGCAAATCCGCCGGAACCGTCGGGAGCCGCAAATATGCCGCGATCACCCTTGCCCAGGCCGCGAAACCAGGCGCGTTCGGCGCGGACGGGCTGCCGGACGGCAAGGGCTGGACCGCAATTGACGCGCCCGAATTCGGCGACGATGACGCCTTTGCGATCAAAATCGGCAATGACGCGCTCAGCCCGGTTTACGCCAGGGGAACGCTGCTCATGGTCTCGCCCGCGGCTGACATCAAACGCGGCGACCGGGTCGTCCTTTGCACGTTGAAGGGTGATCTGGTCATCGGTGAGGCGACGCGCCGCAACAAGAAGGAAACCGCGGTCAAACCGTTTGCCGGACGCCGCAAGGAGGTCGCCGCGGCGGCGGACGATATCCTGTTCGCCTACCGGATCATCTGGGCGAGCCAGTAATGGCGCAGACGGGCGAAAATTCGCCCGATCACTGGAAATCGCGGTCGGTCGGCTGGCAGCTTTCGACCGCCGAGGCTGAACCGCGCGACGATGTCTTCAACCAGGCTCTGGCGAACGCCGCGGGCGCCCGGCCGGGCAAGGATATTCTTGATCTCGCCGCCGGAACGGGCGAGCCCTGTATTTCCATGGCCAAAATCTTGCAGGGCGCGAAGACCGGTTCGGTCACCGCGACCGATCTGACTTTTGAAATGCTGTCGGTCGCGAAGCGCCGCGCGGCGCTTCTGGAATATTCGAATATCCGCTTTGCGATCTCCACCATGGAGGCTCTGCCCTTTGCCGATAACAGTTTCGACGGCGCGACCTGCCGGCTCGGGCTGATGTTTCCGGCGGAAAAAACCGCCTGCGCCCGGGAGGCACGGCGGGTGCTGAAACCGGGCGGCAGGGTGGCCTATCTCTGCTGGGGCACGCTGGCGGCCAACCCGGCATTCGAACTTTTCGCGGGAGCGATGGAGAGTTATTTCGAGGAAGAATTTCCGTTGCGCATGGTGCGCTATTCCCTCGGCGAACCAGGATCGATTGCCGCCATTCTGGAAGAAGCCGGATTCAGCGACGTGCGCGAGGAGATCGTTTCTTACGAACGCGAAATCGCCCCGGGCGATAACTATTTCCGCCACGGCATTTCCCGCACCTGGCCCGAAAGTGTGAAAAACTTCAGCGATGCCGACTGGACATCCTTGCTGAAACACACAGAGGAAGTATTTTCAGAACTCCGGCGCGGCGAGAATTTTTTTATTCCCAACAGCGCCAATCTTGGAACAGGCATGGCGGATGGCTGATACAAACGAACCGGCGGTGGAACATCGCGACAAATCGGCGTGGGAAGAACGCAGCAAGGCCTGGGCGAAGACCACGGCACAGGGCAAATCGCAGGACGATACGCTGAACCAGATCATCATCGCCGAAGCGGCGATCAAACCGGGCGATCACGTTCTTGATCTCGCCTCCGGTTCCGGCAATCCGGCGGTCAGCGCCGCCCTGCTGATGGACGGGCAAGGCGCCATCACCCTGACCGATCTGACCGAGGGGATGCTCGCCAACGCGCGCAAGCGGGCGGACAATCTCGATATCGGGATCATGCATTACTGCACGGCGGATATGACCGGCCTGCCCTTTGGCGATGACACGTTCGATGTCGCGACCTGCCGTTTCGGCATCATGTTTCCAGAAGACAAGGTCTCGGCGGCCCGGGAAACCCTGCGGGTGCTGAAGCCCGGTGGTCGGGTCGCCTATATGGTATGGGACGCCTATGACAAGAACCCGCCCTTCTTCGTGCCGCGCCGGACCATCGCCGCCTTTTTCAGAGAGGACGAACCGCCGATCCCGCCGCGCCACGCGATGAGCGCGCCGGGTACGCTGGAAAATATCCTGAAAGACGCCGGCTATATGGATGTCATGGAAAAGGAAGTCGGCTACAAGAACCGGGTCGACGATCTCGACGCCTATGTGACCAACGGGCTGAACCGGAGCCACGGGGAGAAAATAAAAGACCTGTCCGGGGAACGGCTGGCCGAACTGAAACAGGCGTTGTTCGATGGCTGGGCGCCCTATAGCGAAGACGGCGCGACCTTTGTGCCGAACTGCGCCCGGGTCGGGATCGGGGTCAAACCCTCCTAGGAAATCTCTTCCGCGATCTTCAGCAGGACCCCAGACAGCCAGTCCGGATCATCGACCATCACGTCATGGCCGCAATCGGTTTCGATATAACTCCAGGCGGGATCGTTGCGTACCCGGTCTGCATACCGCCCGAAGGGTGAGCGCTTATAGCCTTCGGCCTTGATATAGCTCTTGTGCGGCACATTTTCCCAAGCTCCGGTCAGAGAGACGCCCTGTTTCATGGTGCCGAAGGGATGCGCCACGCAGCACCGATCGACCCAGTCACGGTCTGCCGCATCGGCGACATCGAAACTTTCCGCCGACCGCGCCGGAACCAGCCAGCCGTCGCCGCGTTCGGCAACGACTTTTTCCGCCTGTTCGCGTCTTTCTGGCGGCAGCAGATCCTGCATGCTTTGGCCGTCATCGGGGATGAAAGCGTCGAGGTAAACCAGCGCCGACAGCCTGTCAGCGATACGGTCCGCCGCGCCGGTAATCACGATCCCGCCATAGGAATGGCCGCAGAGAATCGCGTTTTCCATTTCTTCGGCCTCAATCGCGGCGGTCACATCGCTGATATGGGTATCGAGATTGGTCTCGGGCGTACCCAGATGCGCGCGTTCGCCGAGCCCGGTCAGGGTCGGGGTAATCACCCGGTGCCCCGCGCGGCGCAACGGTTCGGCGACGCGGACCCAGCACCAGCCGCCGTGCCACGCGCCATGCACCAGAACGATGTTGGCCACCCGCCTTACCCTTCGGCGATATCTTCGCCGGCAAGAACCCGGCGGATCAGCGACACCGTCTCGGCAACGCCGTACAGCGCGATGAAGGAACCCATGCGCGGCCCTTGATCGCGGCCCAGCAGGATTTTATACAGCGCCTTGAACCAGTCGCGCAGATTTTCAAAACCGTTGCGCTTGCCGACCTCAAACACCTCGTTCTGGATCGCCGCCGCATCGGCATCCGCCGGCAGACCTTGGAGTGTGGCGGCAAGGTCTTCCAGCGCCGCGACCTCCGCCCCTTCCGGAAAGCGGTATTTCTTGGTCGGCTTCACAAAGTCCCGGTAATAGGTGATGGCATACCCCGCCAGACGGTCGAGGATCGGCGCGGTTTCCGGCGTCGCCTTTGCGTCATAGCGCGAGATAAAGCCCCACAGCACCGCCGGGTCCTCGGTATTGCAGGCAGAGGCCAGATTCAGCAGCAGGGCGAAGCTCAGCTGCCCTTCGCGCGCGGGTGGCGCGCCGCCATGAATATGCCAGGCCGGGTTCTCCAGCTTCTTCTCGTCTTCCTCTCCCGCGAACTTGTCGAGGAAGGTCAGATAATCATCGACATGTTTGAGGATGACGTCGAAATAAAGCCGTTTTGCCTTGCGCGGCGAATTGAACATATAAAGCTGCAGGCTTTCATCCGGCGCGTAACGCAGCCATTCCTCCACCG
>Ga0181587_10003933_pt1 | contig 12334 bp, 9 predicted proteins | sample 071ome_27_FD_132463 | JGI IMG/M metagenome (GOLD analysis project Ga0181587, IMG submission 132463) | Coastal salt marsh microbial communities from the Groves Creek Marsh, Skidaway Island, Georgia - 071409AT metaG (megahit assembly) | ecosystem: Environmental > Aquatic > Marine > Intertidal zone...
ATCGCCACCGAACGCCTGCCCCATGCACTGCATCCCGAGACACACACCGAAGATCGGTGCGGTGGTCTCGAGTTCGGTGAGGATCGCCATGCTGACACCGGACTCATACGGGTTGCCAGGTGCGGGTGAGATGAGAATGCCGTCAGGGTCGAGTGCACGAACCCCTGCCAGGTCGATCTCATCGTGACGTTTGACGATGGGTGCAGCTCCGAGCTCACCGAGGTACTGAACGAGGATGTAGACGAATGAGTCGTAGTTGTCGATGACGAGGATGGAAGGCGCGTCCGGCACGGGGTGGAGGTTACCCGTGGGCTCGGCCCCTCAATCAGCGGACGTGGTGTCGTCAGCGGCCTCGTCGACGGTCTCGGTGACCGCGACAGCCACGGCGGTGTCACCCGCCACGATGTCGCCCGTGCTCGGACGCTGGATGGAAAGGCCAGCGATCTCGGCTTGCTGGGCGAACTCAGCTGCCTGTCGCTTCGCCTCGCCCCCCTCGATGGCTTCGAGCACGGTGATGGCAATGTCGGCGACGCGGACTTCGTCTTCTTCCTTGCCCGCTGCCTTCACGCCGTCGTCCATCATCACGTAGCAGAAGGGGCAGGCCACCGCGACCCGGTCGGCACCGGTCTCGACGAGCTCTTGGGCACGGACATCGTTGACCTTGTCGCCGATATCTTCTTCCATCCACATGCGGGCGCCGCCGGCGCCACAGCACATGCCTTTGGTGCCGCTGCGCTCGGCCTCGACGAGTTGGATACCACCGAGCGAACCGAGCACCTTGCGAGGCGCCATGTACACATCGTTGTGCCGGCCGAGGTAGCACGAGTCGTGGTACACGACCCGCTCGTCAAGCTCGGCACCGTCGAGATCAAGTCGCCCTTGGTCGACGAGCCACTCAAGGAACTGGCTGTGATGCACGACCTCGTAGTGCCCGCCCAGCTGGGGGTACTCGTTGGCGAGCGTGTTGAAGCAGTGGGGGCACTGGGTGACAATCTTCTTGACCCCCATCGAGTTGAGCGTCTCGACGTTTTGGGTGGCAAGCATCTGGAACAGGTACTCGTTGCCGGACCGGCGAGCGGAGTCGCCGGTGCAGGCCTCGGACGGGCCAAGGATGGCGAAGTCGACGCCGGCTCGCTGCATCAGCTTCGCCATCGACTGGGTGACCTTCTTGTTCTTGTCGTCGAAGGAACCGGCGCACCCGACCCAGTAGAGGTACTCGGCCTCGATCGGATCGCCGCCCTCGAGGATCTCGATGCCGTCCATGTCGGCGGCCCAGTCGGCCCGCTCTCCCTGGGACATGCCCCACGGGTTGGCGGAGTTTTCCATCGATCGGTAGGCCTGGCCGAGTTCCGACGGGAAGTCGCTCTCCATGAGCGTCAGGTACCGCCGCATGTCGAGGATCTTGTCGAGAATCTCGATGTTGACCGGGCAGATCTCGTCGCACGCCTTGCAGGACGTGCAGCTCCACAGTTCGGCCTGGCTGATGCGGTCGAACATCCAGTTGGCCGGAACCGAGATTTCGCTGTCGACACCGATGGGCGGGGAGACGGCCGGGTCGCCGGTGCGGGCCATGACCTCGCCCGTCTTCAGCACGATCTCACGCGGGTCGAGCGGCTTGCCGGTGGCGTGGGCCGGGCACACCGAGGTGCATCGACCACACATGGTGCAGGCGTCGGTATCGAGCAACTGCTTCCAGGTGAAGTCTTCGATGACGCTGACACCGAACGTCTCGAGTTCGGTGTTGCCCTCGACCAGGTTTGGCATCGGCTTCATCGCGCCCTTCGGACGATCCTTGTCCTTGAGGTACATGTTCAGCGGTGACGTGAACATGTGCCGCAGCATTGTCGTCGGGAGAATGATCAGGAAGGAGATGAAGCTGATGACGTGGGCAATCCACCAGAACTGGTGCCAGCCAGCAACGCTGCCGCTGTCCTCGACGAGCGTGGCAAGCGGATACCCGATGAAGCTCCACTTCTCGTAGTCAGGCAGCGAGCCTTGCGCTTGGCCTTCGAGGGCGATCCGGTACATCTCGGCACCGAATCCGGTGATGGAGATGGCGAGGAAGGTGCCGAGGATGACGGCGTGCTCAGGCTTGCTCTTGATGCGAATGCGGTAGGGGCGAAGACCGAACGGTCCGTAGCGCCGGATGATCGCCCAGACGATGCCGATCGTGAAGATGAGACCGGCGCCGTCGCCAATGAAGGCGTAGGCGCGGTAGACGTCGCCATGCAGGAACTTGAGGTCGGTCGGCATCTGGTGGTTGACCTCGAGCACCGTGGTGACGCCGAGCAGGATGATGAACCCGAAGTAGATCATCGAGTGCATGACGCCGGCGCCGGGCTCGCGCAGCAGCGTCTGCATGTAGACACCGGCGCGGAAGTCACCAACGCGAGTCTTTGCGTTCTTCAGGGTGGTGCGCCGGTTGTCGGGCCGACCGCGCTCCCAGTTCTTGACTCGGTACGACGCCATCCATGCCCCGTAGACGATCAACATCGGGATGACGGTGTAGAACGCGAGCTTCAGCCCACCGGGGATGTTGCCGAACACCTTGCGGGTGACGTCGGAGGCCTCGTCGAACTCGAAGATGAACGGTGCGAGGTACGAACCGAACGTGAAGAGAGCGACCCCGACTCCGACGATGCGGACGAGGTGATGGGGTTTCAGGCGCGATTGCATGGCGCCGAAAATCTAGCCGCCCGCTGGTTTCGCGTGCGCACTCAGCGCCGAAGTGTCCGGAGCAGCTTTCATATCGGCGAAACAATCCTGAAATCGGCCGTGTCTACCTTCCGGTCATGGACGTTCGTTTGGTCCGATGGCCGGTAGCAAGAGCGCAGCTCGACCAGCTGCGGGCGGAGGGAGTTCCCCGCCTCGTGGTGGTCGACGCTGACGTGATGCCGCCTGCACCTCCAGACGAACTCGAGGACTGGGTGCGGCTGCCTGCCGATCAGGGCGATGTGCGGATCCGGGTCGACACGCTCGCCCGGCGGGCTGAATCTCGGCACCGCCCGTCGCTATCGAACGAGGGCGTCTTGAGGTTCCAGGGCGAGGCGGTGCCGCTCTCCCCGGTCGAAGCTCGCGTGGTCGATGCGCTCATGAAACGGTTCGGAGCCGTCGTTTCGCGCCGTGACCTCACCGAATCGGTGTGGCCGGAGGAGGCGCCGCCTCGCAACGCCCTCGATGTGCACATCTCCCGGGTGCGGCGTCGGGTAGCGAGTCTTGGGCTCCAGATCCGCACGGTGCGGGGCCGCGGGTACTTGCTCGACGCTCCGTCAGATATCGGTCAGCAACTCGCGGCAAACGGGTAACACACCGAAAACTGACCGGAAAACCCGGGTTCCTAGCTTGCGATGCAATCCGAGAAAGGAATCCGTCATGTTCAAGAAATCCGTTGCGGGAGCAACATTGGGGGTCAGCTCGCTGTTGTGGGCATCGCCGGCTTCAGCCCAGGACTCCGAAGTAACCGATGCGCTCCAGGCCGTGATGGACAACCTCTGGCTGGTCATCGCCGGTTGTCTGGTCTTCCTGATGCAGGCGGGCTTCGCGTTCGTCGAGGCAGGCCTGACCCGAGCGAAGAACCTCGCCAACATCATGGCGAAGAACCTTGCTGACATGGCGATTGGCGTGACGATGTTCTTCGCCGTCGGCTACTCGATTGCGTTCGACGGGCCTGGCGACGGTCACTGGTGGGGTGGTCTCGGCAACTTCATGATGCTGGACGACGTCGACGTGCTGAACACCTTAGGTGCGAGCGGTGTCGGCAACCTGACGCCGGCGACCCTGTTCTTCTTCCAGGTCGTCTTCGCAGCAACTGCCGTAACCATTGCGTCGGGCGCCATGGCTGAGCGCACCAAGTTCTCGACCTACCTAATCTTCGCTGCGGTCATGACTGCCGTGATCTACCCGGTCGTCGTCAGCTGGACGTGGGGCGGAGGCCTCATCGCCGACATCTCGATCGGCGACGCCGTCTTCTCCGACTTCGCAGGCTCGACGATCGTGCACCTCACCGGTGCCGTAGCAGCCCTCGTTGGTGCGTACATGGTTGGTCCTCGTCTCGGGAAGTACGGCGACGACGGCAAGCCCCGAGCAATCCCCGGACACAACATCGGCTTTGCCGTCATCGGTGTCTTCATCCTGTGGTTCGGCTGGTTCGGGTTCAACGCCGGCTCGGAGTTGGCAGCTGACAACCTTGTGCCGTTCCTCGCTATGAACACCCTGCTTGCAGCATCGGCCGGCGTGATCGGCGCCACCGCGGTCATCTGGTTCAAGACCGGCAAGGCCGATGTCGCCATGGCTGGCAACGGCGCTCTGGCGGGCCTCGTGTCGATCACTGCTCCCGTCGGTGCGGTCGACCCGTGGGCAGCGTTTGTCATCGGCCTCATCGGTGGCCTGATCGTCGTCTACTCGGTTCTTGCGATCGACTCGATCCGCATCGACGACCCGGTGGGCGCCATCTCGGTGCACGGCACCTGCGGCATCTGGGGCACCCTGTCGATCGGCTTGTTCGCCAAGTACGACGACGCATTCCTCGGCCGTGAGGACGCCGGCCTGTTCTACGGCGGCGGCTTCGAGCAGCTCATCATGCAGTTGGTCATGGTGCTGATCGTGATCGCTTGGGTCGGCATCACCTCCTACATCCTCTTCGCTGGCTTGAAAGCCACGATCGGCCTTCGGGTCGACGAGGAAGAAGAGGTTGCTGGCCTTGACGTCGCTGAGCACGGCTCGTCCGGCTACGGCCTCGAAGCGGTTGGCGGCGGCTGAGGCCACCACCCGCCGCACGATGTCCGTGCGGCACCTGTAGTACGAGTCCACGGCGCCCGCCGGTCCCGACGGTTCGACACTCCCCCCTGGAGGGTCGTCGGGGCCGGCGGTGCCGCGTTTTGGACCACCTGTTCGTAACCGCGAGAGGCCCGAGTGGGGCATTCCGAGGAAAGTTGATACGGTTCGACTCAACTTTTCGGTACTTCCGGGAATGCACCTGGTGTGTTTGCGGTTGAACATTCCGAATCCCCCAAGCAAGTCGTCGGGCTCGCCCGACATCACCTAGTCGGCTGCGGCTTTGTCCGCTGCCACCGAATCAACGCTGCGGCGTCGCCCGCAGGAACTGAAGGAGCACCCCGCATGCCTAAGGCCGTCGGTATCGACCTCGGTACGACCAACTCCGTCGTCTCCGTTCTCGAAGGTGGCGACCCTGTCGTGATCCCCAACGCCGAGGGTTCGCGCACCACCCCATCCGTGGTCGCGTTCGCCAAGGACGGTGAGGTTCTGGTTGGCGAAGTCGCCAAGCGCCAGGCGATCACCAACCCGGACCGCACGATTCGTTCCGTCAAGCGCCACATGGGCACCAACTGGACGATCGACATTGACGGCAAGGCGTACAACTCCCAGGAGATCAGCGCCCGCACGCTGATGAAGCTCAAGCGCGACGCCGAGGAATACCTGGGCGACACCGTCACCCAGGCCGTGATCACCGTCCCGGCTTACTTCGACGACGCACAGCGCACCGCCACGCAAGAAGCCGGCGCGATCGCCGGGCTCGAGGTGCTGCGCATCATCAACGAGCCCACCGCAGCGGCGCTCGCCTACGGCCTCGACAAGGAAACCGAGGATCAAACGATCCTCGTGTTCGACCTCGGCGGCGGCACCTTCGACGTGTCGGTCCTCGAACTCGGCGACGGCGTCTTTGAGGTCAAGTCGACCAGTGGCGACACCAGCCTCGGCGGCGATGACTGGGATGAGGCGATCATCGACTGGATGGCGGAGACCTTCCAGGGTGAGCACGGCGTCGATCTCCGAAAGGATCCGATGGCTGCTCAGCGTTTGAAGGAGGCCGCAGAGAAGGCCAAGATCGAGCTGTCTCAGACCACCTCGACCCAGATCAACATGCCGTACGTGACGGCGACCGATGCTGGCCCGTTGCACCTCGACTATGAGCTGACCCGGGCCAAGTTCCAGGATCTCACCAGCGACCTGCTCACTCGAACCCGTAAGCCGTTCGAGCAGGCAATCAAGGATGCTGGGCTGTCCAAGGGCGACATCGACCATGTGGTGCTGGTGGGCGGTTCGACCCGCATGCCGGCAGTTGCCGAGCTCGTCACCGAGATGACCGGCAACGAGCCCAACAAGACGGTCAACCCGGACGAGGTCGTCGCTATCGGCGCATCGGTTCAGGCCGGCGTGCTGCGCGGCGAGGTCAAGGATGTTCTGCTCCTCGATGTCACGCCGCTATCGCTCGGCATCGAGACCAAGGGCGGCGTCATGACCACCCTGATCGAGCGCAACACCACCATCCCGACCCGCAAGAGTGAGACCTTCACGACGGCGGAAGATTCTCAGCCGTCGGTGGAGATCCACGTGCTTCAGGGCGAGCGAGAGATGGCGGCCTACAACAAGACGCTCGGCAAGTTCCAGCTCGTCGACCTGCCGCCGGCCCCCCGTGGCATGCCGCAGATCGAGGTCACGTTCGACATCGACGCCAACGGCATCGTCCACGTCGCCGCCCAGGACAAGGCGACCGGCAAGGAGCAGTCGATGACCATCACCGGTCAAAGCAGCCTCGACAAGGACGCCATCGATCAGATGATCAAGGACGCCGAAGCGCATGCGGAAGAAGACCGCACTCGCAAGGAGGAGGCGGATGTCCGCAACACGGCAGACGGCCTCGTCTACCAGACCGAGAAGATGATCAAGGACCAGGCCGAGCAGATCAACGACGACGAGAAAGCCACCCTCGAAGCCAAAATCGCCGAGGTGAAGACGGCGCTTGAGGGCACTGACATGGAGGCGATCAAGGACTCGACGGAGTCGCTCATGAACGCCAGCCAGGAGTTCGGTCAGCGCCTCTACGAGCAGGCTGCTCAGGCCGACCGTGAGGCCGAGGCGGAGGCGGGAGCCGCCGCCGACGACGAGGTCGTTGATGCGGAGATCATCGACGATGACGACGACGAGAAGGCGTCGTGAGCGACGACTCGACCGAACCGGTCGAGACGGCCGATACCGAGAGCGGTGCGTCAGCGCCGGTGGCCGACGAGGCCGCCGGGGCGACCCCGCCCGATGACGCCGACGGCGCCATCAGTGTCGAGAACCTGCTGTCCACGCTCGAAACCGTCACCGCCGAACGCGACGACTATCTCGATCGGTGGCAGCGGGTGTCGGCGGAGTTCGCGAACTTCAAGAAGCAGACCGACAAGCGCAACGCCGACTTCGCAGCCCAAGCTGGGTCGCGGGTCGCCGAGGCACTGCTCCCCGTGCTCGATGCGTGCGACGCAGCTGCGCAGCAGGGCGTGGAGGGTGTCGAACCGATTGCCGGGCAGCTCCGCGGCGAACTCGAGCGGGCGGGACTTCAGGTGATCGACGAGCTCGATGCACCGTTTGATCCCAATTTGCACGAAGCGGCGATGAGCGAACCTGGCGACGAGGGCCAGGACGGCCCGTTTGTCGCCCAGATTCTGCGCACTGGTTACGCCTGGAATGGGCGGGTGTTGCGGGCGGCGATGGTGAAGGTGAAGGGCTAGCGAGCGCGAGGTCTGGCGAAGGCCAGCGTGTGATCTGGCGAAGGCCAGCGTGTGATCTGACGAAAGTCAGGATGTGGTCTGGCGAAGGCCAGGGTGTGACCGAGAGGAGGCGAGATGGCTGAGCCGCAGCGGGAATGGTTCGAGAAGGACTTTTACAAGGTGCTCGGTGTGGCCGAGAATGCCTCCGAGAAGGAGATCACGAAGGCGTACCGCAAGCTCGCCCGTGAGTTGCATCCCGACGCCAATCCGGGTGACGCGGCGGCGGAGGAGCGCTTCAAGGCGGTGTCTGCGGCCTACGACGTGATTGGCGACGAGGACAAGCGGAAGTCCTATGACGAGGTTCGTCGACTCGGCCCGATGGCGGGCGGGTTCGGCGGTGGCGCCGGGGCTCCCGGCGGCTTCAACATGGACATCGGTGATCTTCTCGGCGGCCTGTTCGGCCGGGGTGGCGGCGGTGGTGGCCGTGCTCGCGGTGGTGCTTCCCGCGGCCAGAAGGGCGCCGATCTCGAAGCCGATCTGGCACTCGATTTTGAGGACGCAGTCAACGGGATCGAGACCACGATCCATCTCACGTCTGAAGCGTCGTGCTCGACCTGCTCTGGGACCGGTGCCCGGCCTGGCACGACGCCGACGGCCTGTCCGACATGTGACGGGCGCGGCGTGCAGGACGACAACCAGGGCTTCTTCTCGATGAGCCGACCATGTTCGACCTGTTCGGGCCGTGGCTCGGTTGTCTCTGACCCATGTTCGACCTGTCGGGGCAGTGGCAGCGAGGTGCGCCCACGCGATGTCAAGGTTCGCATTCCGGCCGGGGTGAAGTCCGGTCAGAAGATCCGTCTGAAGGGCCGAGGCGGCCCGGGGCGGTTGGGTGGTGAACCAGGCGACCTCTTCGTGAAGGTTCGAGTGAAGGACCACCCGTTGTTTGGCCGAGCGGGGAAGGACCTCACGCTCGACCTGCCGATCACCTTCGATGAGGCGGCATTGGGTGCCGATATCTCGGTGCCCACGATCGATGGGGGAACGGTCCGGATGCGCGTTCCGGCCGGCACCCCATCAGGGAAAACATTCCGGTTGCGGGGCAAGGGTGGTGCCGGCGACCTTCTCGTTACAGCATCGATCGTGGTTCCCGATGACCTCACACCCGACCAGAAGTCCGCAATCGAGGCCTACGCCGCAGCGTCAACCGATTCGCCTCGCGCCCATCTGGGCGGATAAGCCACCGAGTGGAGATGACCATGGAAAACGATCGATTCAACCGAGCGGTGTATGTCATCTCGGTGGCGGCCGAACTGTCAGGCATGCATCCCCAGACACTTCGGATCTATGAACGCAAGGGGTTGGTTGAGCCGGAGCGCACCGGTGGCGGCAGTCGCCGCTACAGCGACGCAGATATCGCTCTCCTCTCCCGGATCCAGCAGCTCACCAACGAGGGCCTCAACCTTGCGGGCGTGAAGCGAGTGCTCGATTTGGAAGCTCGGGTCGCCGATCTCGAGGCCCGGTTGGTCGATGCGGAGTCCCGGACTTCTGCCGCGGTTGCTGAGGCGCACCGAGAGCATCGCCGTGACCTCGTTCCGCTGCAGCAGAGCATCACGATCTATAAACGCGGCAAGTAGCTCAGCCTCGGAGCGCTCGTTCGATCAGGTCGGCATGGCTCAGGTCGAGCGTGCGCATCTCGGCGAGGGCGTTGGCTGAGGGTTCCGAGCCGATGGCGAGTGCGTCGGCGAGGGCGCCCGGCAACTGCTTGAGGCCAGCCTCATCATCCGCAACGATCGGCGCTCCTGTGGCGGTTGCGAGCGACGTGACTTTGGGCGCGTAGCCGATCAGGGCCAGCGGTCGACCAGTGACGAGGGCGACGATCCCTGCGTGAAATCGGGTTGCGATCACGGCTCGTGAATCGGCGACGAGGTCGAGCAGTTCGTGGAGTTCGGGCACACAACAGCTCGCCGGCTCAGACATGGCTGCAGCGACCGCCTCATGGAGCGGGTGATCGGTGTGCGGCTCGAATGCGACGAACCGGACGGCGAGGCCGGTCGTATCGGCGATGGTGTCGAGCGCGTGCGCGGTTGCTTCGATCTGCTTCGGAGCGAGGTTGTGTGACTGCCAGCGGACCGGCAGGCGGCCGCCCTGCCGCCAAGGCCGAAGGCTGACGATAAGGGTTGCGGAGCCGTCGGTCGCAGGTGGAGACGGGGTAGCCGCGGCAAGGTCTGTGGTCGTTACTGCGTTGACCCGATGTGCTGCGAGTGCTTGCTGTGATGCCTCGTCGCGAACGGCGATGGCGTGGGCTCCGCCCAGCGCCAGGCGAAGCAGGGCGCCGCTGCCGAGTCGGTTCATCGGGTCGGCCCCGAGGCCGATGCCCAGGACCGGCGTTCGGGTAAGGCGCGCCAGCGCCGCACGATGGAGTTGGTACGGAAGATTGAAGGGGCTGCTTCGATCTTGGAGCAGGCCGCCGGGACCGACGATCACCAGGTCCGAGCGGCGCATATGGCGGATTGTGCCGATCAGGTCTCGAGGATGGATTGCGTCGGTGCCGTGCAGCGCACGAGTGCCGGTGGGGTCGAGTGAGGTGACGGTGATGTCGTCGGCGCCAGCGGCGCGAAGGTGTGCCTGGAGTCGGGCGAAGAGCAGCTCGTCACCGAGGTTGCCGGCCCCGACCCATGCGCTCACGAAGATCGACGGCATCAGTTCGGGACGGGAAGACCCGCAAGTTCATAGGTCCATGCCGTCAGATCATCGACGGGGTCGTGGCACCACTGGAGCATGCGGTCCCGGCCCTCTGCCTGGCGCTCATATGCAGCTGCGGTGTCGGCGATGAGACGGTCGAGTTCGGCGAAGAAGGCCGCCTCGTCGGTGAGAAGAAAGGCCTTGGTCACGCCCCACCGCTCTTCGAGTTCGACTTGGTAAGGGTGGCGGCCGGCCCAGGTGTTGAAGCGCAGTGACGGGGTGCCGATCACGCCGGCTTCGGAGCACACCGACTGGCTATCGCCGACAACGAGTTCAGCGGCGGCGAGGACGTGGTGGAACCGTTCGGCCGGCGTGGGGATGCGCCGGTCGCGGAGGTCGGCCGGGAGTTCCTGCTCCGAGGAAATCAGGACGCGGCCTGTGGCCGAGAGGCGTTCGATTACCTGGTCGATCTGGGCCCGGTTCATGCCCGCTTCGCTGACGTCGTGGCTTGCGGTGAAGGCGGTGAGTCGGAGTACGTGGAACGGTTCGTCGTCGTCGAGGCCAAGCTCGCGCCGGATTGTTGGGTCGGGCGTGAACCGCGCAGGGTGGAGGTAGAAGAGTTCCTTGTACCCCTGGTACCGGCGATGCTGCTTGCCGTAGTTCTTCTCGGTGGCGGTGGGGCTTGCGATGATGTTCGCGAACGGCCCGGCGACGTAATAGAGGAAGCCGGCGACATGGCCATCGTCGGTGTCGTACAGCACGGGCGTGTGGGTCAGCCGCCCGGCGTGCACGCCTGCGGGGGAGCGAGTGAGGATCACGTCGGGTTTGAACGTCCGGACCGTTCGCCAGACCCGCCAGTCTCGTGCGAGGAGTTCCCGGGCAAGCCCCAACATGGAGGTGCCGGCGGGCGGACCAGGGATGTGAGGGCGACCCCGAGCTTCGATGAGTTCGACGACCGAGTCTTTCTCCGGGCGTGAAACCCAGAGGGTCTCCTCACCGTTCGCGAGCAGGCGGTCTTCAACCGCGCCGAGGGTCCACACATCAGCGGGATGAACGGCGTCGATCAGCACTCGCATCGTGAGCGGAGGATAGTGCTCGCCAGGCTGGTCCCGATCGTGGGTGCCGTTGTGCGTTGTATTCGCCCCTGTGGGTCGGGGATTCGTTTTCTGCCGCATCGGGGAATATTCTCCGGCGGAAGAAGTTGAGTCATATGCACTCAAGTTTTCTGCAGTAGCCTGTCCGTGAACGGAGGTTCTCCCCCCATGGCCCTCGACCCGAACCGCTGGACCCTCAAAACGACCGAAGCGTTCTCCGCGGCGACCGAGCTCGCCCGTGCCGCGTCCCACCCCGAGGTGGTTCCCGAGCATCTCCTTATGGCGTTGCTCGGCCAGGAAGAGGGCATTGTGTTGCCCCTTCTCCACCGGGTCGGGGTCGATATCGTCGCCGCTCGCAACGAGGCCGAAGCGGTGCTCGGCAAGCTGTCCAACGCGTACGGATCGGACCCTCAGCTCAGTCGTGCACTACGCAACGTTCTCGACAAGGCCGACCAGGTACGTGAGGACCTCACCGACGAATACCTCTCGACCGAACACCTCCTGCTGGCGCTCAACGGCCAGACCCCCGTCCTCGGCAGCCTCGATCACGAAACCTTGCTCGGCGCCGTTCGCGAGATTCGAGGGAGTCACCGGGTCACCAGCCAGAACCCGGAAAACCAGTATCAAGCGCTCGAGCGGTTCGGTCTCGACCTCACGGAACGAGCCCGGAGCGGCGAACTCGACCCGGTTATCGGTCGCGACGACGAGATCCGCCGAGTCATTCGCGTGCTCAGCCGCCGAACCAAGAACAACCCGGTGCTGATCGGCGAACCCGGAGTCGGCAAGACCGCCATCGTCGAGGGTCTCGCCCAGCGGATCGTGGAGGGCGATGTTCCCAGCAGTCTCCAGAACAAGCGGCTGATCAGCCTCGATCTGACCTCGATGGTCGCCGGCGCGAAGTACCGGGGCGAGTTTGAAGAGCGACTCCAAGCGGTGCTGAAGGAGATCGAGGACGCTGACGGCGAAATCGTCACGTTCATCGATGAGATGCACACCGTCGTTGGCGCCGGTGGCGGCGCCGATGGCGCCATGGACGCTGGCAACATGCTCAAGCCGATGCTGGCCCGC
>Ga0181587_10003935_pt1 | contig 12332 bp, 8 predicted proteins | sample 071ome_27_FD_132463 | JGI IMG/M metagenome (GOLD analysis project Ga0181587, IMG submission 132463) | Coastal salt marsh microbial communities from the Groves Creek Marsh, Skidaway Island, Georgia - 071409AT metaG (megahit assembly) | ecosystem: Environmental > Aquatic > Marine > Intertidal zone...
AGTTGCAGCAGCCGTTTGCGGCGTGCCGCTGACGTGCGTGCTGAGCCCATGGCGCCGATATAGAAGGCGCCTGATTCCTGCAGGGCTTCCATCAGGGCCATGTCATCGATGCGCGGGTCGTGGCAAAGGGCAATCACGGCTGTCTGCGCATCGAGTTTTTTCGTGCGCAGCCAGTCATCCGGCATCGCGTTGACCAGCGGGGCGTTGTCGATGGGGGAGTGTTCGACCAGTTCCTTGCGCGGGTCGCAGACTTCCACCTGGTAATCGAGCGCCCTGGCCATATTGGCAAGGTAATAGGCCACCTGGACGGCGCCGATGAGGAGCAGTTGGAATGATGGGCCGTACGTGTGCCGGAGCACGCTGCCGGTTATCGACAGCGGTTCGAACTTGTCGGTGCTTTCCAGCGTGGTCTCGCCGCTGTCCAGATCGACCACGCGGGTAACCAGTTTGCGTGCAGAGATATTGTCCGCCAGGGTGTCGTACAGGGGATGTGATTGCGGCCGGATCGGCTCGATGACCACTTCCAGCGTGCCCCCGCAGGGCAGGCCGAGGCGCTGTACGTCCTCCACGGTGACGCCGTACTTGATTTTTTCCGGTTTCTCGGTAGCCAGTTCCCGCTTGTTGATACTCTCGCGCAGGTCGTCCTCCACGCATCCCCCGGACAATGAGCCCACGTACAGCCCGTCCTCATTGCAGGCAAGCAGCGAGCCCACCGGGCGTGGCGAGGAACCGAAAGTGCTGATTATTGTGCACAGCCAGCACTGCTTGCCGGCCTGAAGCCACTGGCTGAGTTGCACGACGACCTGCTGGTCGAGGCTGTTCATAGGCCTGATACCTGAAGAAAAACGCGGGAGGGATTATATGTAAATCGCCTGATTCAGGGAAATCGCGCTGCATTTCAGTGAGCGTAGCGCATCCTGTTACAGCAATTTCTCCAAACAGCTATTTACTTCGGCCGGCGAATTGCCGGTATGCTTCGGGGTCCTTTATTGCACCGGCCGGTCTGTGGGCCGGTTGACCCCGAACTGGTTACTGCCTAATACGTTTCGTACCGATCCAGTAAATGCCTTACCAGGCCGCTGCGTACGATGTCGGTTTTCTCGAATTTGTGGACGTGGACGCCGGGCAATCCCTGGACTCGCTGGACGGCATCCTCGAGGCCATTGGCACCGCGAATATCGCTTTGCTTGATATCGCCGTTGACCACGACCTTGCAGTCTTCACCGATGCGGGTGAGGAACATCTTCATCTGCACCGGTGTGGTGTTCTGGGCTTCATCCAGGATCACGAAGGTGGCGTTGTTGAAGGTCTTGCCGCGCATGTATGCCAGCGGAGCGCCGACGATGCGGCCATGGCGCAGGCAGTAATCGACAACACCGCGCCCCAGTCTTTCGTTGAGTATGTCGCGGAAGGCGTCAATGTAGACGGCGAACTTGTCTTCCACTTCGCCGGGCAGGAAGCCCAGGTTCTCGCCGGCTTCGACCGCGGGACGGGTCAGGATGATGCGCTCGATGCGTCCGGACTCCAGTGCTTCAGCCGCCAGCGCGCCTGCACAATAGGACTTGCCGGTTCCGGCGGGGCCGATACCGAAGGTCAGGCAGCTGTTATGGATGGCGTTGATGTACTTTTGCTGGGCCGGGGTGCGTGCTTCAAGGGGCACTTTTTTATGGCGGGGGGTGTAGGCAGTCTCAAGCTGGTTGCTGTGAGCATTGATGTCGACGATATTCGAATTTTCTTCAGCCTGTCGCCGCTTGGCTTTGGAACGCTTGCTGTCCCTGTGTTTCGAGTTGTATGTGAATTGTTCTCCCTGGTATTTCATCTGTCGTCTGGCATGAGAGCGTTTAGCCATAACTTAACTATCTCCAAGTAGGTTATAAACTTGGCCTTTAATCGACGAGACCTGAAACCGGAATCGCCTGAAAAAAGACGAGAAATGGTTTTTGGACGATGGGAATTCTGTGGTGAACTTACCTCCTCGCCGGTGTGAACTGCGTGAACCGAGAAGGCAATGTTGAGAAAGCAGTTGCTGTTACAACTTAATCCGGGATCCCCTTTGCTCGGTTCTCCCTTCACCTGTGTCGGAACAGGCATGCCTTTCTCGTTTGGCTGCAGGTCAACGCAGGCCTAGCTTGCGTGACTGTGCGTACAGTCTGCCACACCCCCTGGCGCCTGGCAATGTGAAATATGAGGATTTATGCATATTTACAGGTTTTTTAACGATTTTTTACAGGAAGTTTAGACTCCTGAAAACGGTACTCCGGTTCTTGCCAATCCGATATACTTTGACGTTCCACCGAAGGAGGGGATAACAATGAAAAGAATGTTTTGCCTGGTATCGTCCGCGTTGAGCGCATCCTGCTTTTTATTAAGCACATCCTGTGCAGCCCAACAGGATTTCAGCAATGTGCAGGTCACCCCGCACCAGCTCTCCGATAATATCTATTATCTGGAAGGCCAGGGCGGCAACATCGGCGTCTCCGTCGGCGACGACGGTGTCTTCATCGTCGATGACCAGTTCGCTCCCCTGTCAGAAAAGATCCTCGACGCCCTCGAAGTGCTGTCAGACAAACCGGTCAGGTTTGTGCTCAATACCCACCACCATGGCGACCACACCGGCGGCAATGCCAACATGGCCGCGGAAGGCGCCGTCATCGTCGCCCATGAGAACGTACGCACCACACTGCGCCGGGGCTTCAACAACGGCGATCTGAGCCAGGCACTGTCCATGGAGCAGAGCATGGGCCTGCCGATCGTGACCTTCAATGACTCGGTGGATTTCTATCTCAATGGCGACAGCATCCATGTCTTTTACAACGGCCCGGGCCATACCAGCGGCGATGCTTTCGTCTATTTCACCGAAGACAACATCATCCATACCGGCGACGTCTTCAGGACCACCAGCTATCCCGGCGTTGATGCCAATGCCGGCGGCTCTTTCAACGGCATCGTGGCTTCCTATGAGAAATTGCTGGAGATCTCCAACGCCAATACCCGCTTCCTGCCGGGTCACGGTGTGGTCAGCACCCAGGCCGATGTTCGCGCCCAGTTGCAGATGTTCTACACCATGCGCAACCGTGTGCAGAACGCCATCGAGCAGGGCATGAGCCTGGAGCAGATCCTGGCAGCCGGCCTGACCAGTGAGTACGACGAGCGCTGGGGAAATCCGACAGGCGCGATGACCGCTCTGTACAACGAGCTCGTCAGCCAGTAATCACGAGACCTGTTATTACTACATGAAATTCAGACCCTGTATCGATCTGCACGACGGCAAGGTTGTGCAGATCGTCGGGGGCTCCCTGCGGGATGATCTTCCCGGTGCCCTTGAAACCAATTTCACTTCCGAACATTCCCCGGCGGAATACGCCGCGCTCTACCGCCAGAACAACCTGAAAGGCGGGCACGTAATTTCCCTTGGCGCCGGCAACCAGGCAGCCGCCTTCGAGGCCTTGCAGGCCTGGCCCGGCGGCATGCATTACGGCGGCGGGGTCAATCCGGACAATGCTGCAGATTATCTCGAGGCTGGCGCCAGCCACGTCATCGTGACCTCGTGGGTGTTTTCCGGGGAGAAGCTGGATTTTGACAAGCTGTCCGCCTTATCGGACAAGGTGGGCCGCAAGCGCCTGGTGCTCGACCTCAGCTGCCGCAGGCGCGGTGACCATTACTACGTGGTTACCAACCGCTGGCAGACTTTCACCAGCGAGATAATCGATTCCTCCCTGCTGGAACTGCTGTCGGTGTATTGTTCCGAATTCCTGGTGCACGGTGTCGACGTGGAAGGCAAGAGCCAGGGAATCGAGGAGCCGCTGATCGAACTGCTGGGCACGCATTCGCCCTTGCCTGTAACTTATGCCGGGGGTGTTTCGCGCCTGGAAGACCTGGACCTGGTAAAAGCCCTGGGACAAAACCGGGTGGACCTGACGATCGGCAGTGCGCTGGATATTTTTGGCGGCAAGGTCCGTTACATGGACGTACTCAAGTGGGTGCAGAAAAACTGATTTGTATCAGCTGGTTCCTCCCGTGGGTGCCACACTGCGTTCAAGAAACGGATCGCAGTGAATGTTTCCCGAACTGGCCCCCTTGAGAAAAATCTTCTTGCGCAGGCCGTGCACAAAAGCCGGGGCGCCGCACAGGTAGACCCGGGTCCGGTTCAGCGAACCGGTATCCAGGTTCGCATCGATAGAATCTTCGACGCTGCCTTCCCGCAAACCTTCCACGTGGATGTTTCCTTCTCCTTCCCTGGCACAGGGGATGTAGTGAAAGTTGCTGTGCGCTTTTTCCAGGGATTTCAGTTCATCCACGTAATAGAGGTGATCGCTCGTGCGGCCGCCGTGGTACAGGGTGATCTCGCCTGCATGTCCCTGAGCGAGCGCATCCTGAAGGATGGCGTACAACGGGGCGAGGCCTGTGCCGATGCCGGCCAGGATGACCGGGAAATCATTGCCGCTACTGCTTGAATAGAAGCAGTCGCCGGCGGGGCCGCGCATGTGCAGGATATCACCCGGCTGCGCCTGCCCAAACAACCAGCCCGTGAATACCCCTTCTGCTGTATGGCTGATATGGAATTCCAGGTACTGGTCCTTTTCATAATCGTTTGCAACCGAGTAACTGCGCGCGATGCCTTGCGGGTTGATGAGGGTGACATATTGTCCCGGGAAATAATGGAACATGGCGCTCTTGTCGACGACGTCAAGCAGCAGGCGAATGACACGGCTGTTCAGGTGGTCGATGCTGCGGATCTGCGTCTGTACCGAGAACTCCTGGACCGTGGGCAGGGCCGCTTCAACATCTGCATCGGGCACCCACTGGCAGGCCAGGGTGTAGCCTTTTTTCTGCAGGGACTCCTTGATCCATTTCTTCGATTCCGGAGTGGCCTCGCAATCGACAGCGCGAACCAGGCAGGCCTGGCACATGCCGGCCCTGCAGGCGTAGGGTATGGACTGCCGGTTGCGCAGCAGGCAATCGAGCACGGATTCGTATTTGTTGAGGGTGTAGGTTTCTGACTTGAACTTCAGCTTGGGCATTGGTTGACGGGTATTGCTGCAACTGCGGTTTCGGGCTGACAGTGAGTATAAAGAGTCACCTTCACGATTGCCATGCGGTCGGCCGCCCGGTCCATGGTTAAGGGCTGGTTCATCGCCACGGGTGCATAACTAGCAGCAACCTGGGGAAAGGCCTGAATGATCCCGGGCCGGGCTATGCCATATGAGCGCCCTGAGGTATCGTGAAACCCCTGCGATAAGGGATAATGCACCGTTTTGGGTCGCCGAACTAAACCGCCACGATGACATCAGCCACGCTTTACCTGGCCTCCGCCTCACCCCGGCGTCGCGAGATCCTGCAGCAGCTGGGCCTGGACTTTGTTGCCTTGCCGCAGGATATCGACGAACGCCGCCTGCCAGGGGAATCCCCCGCCGCCTATGTCGAGCGCCTGGCGCTGGCAAAGGCCATGGCGGCACTGGCTGCGTTGCCCGACCCGGCAGGAGCCTTGTGCCTGGGCTCGGACACCACGGTGGTGTGTAACGGGGAGATCTTCGAAAAACCGGCGGATGCCGCCGACGCCGGGCGCATCCTGAGAGTCCTTTCGGGCCGCACCCACCAGGTGCTGACTGCGGTGGCGCTGGCCGCGGCGGGTGGCAGTGAAGTGCTATTATCGGCTTCCGCCGTCACCTTCAGGGAACTGAAGGACACGGAGATCACCGCTTACTGGGCCACTGGCGAACCCGCTGACAAGGCGGGTGCATACGGTATCCAGGGGCTCGGCGCCATGTTCATCACAGGCATCGAGGGAAGCTATAGCGGCATCATGGGCTTGCCGGTAGCGGAAACGGTAGCCCTGCTGGCGAAAGCAGGCATTACAGTGGAAAAGATTCTTGAACAGCATGCCGGAAAAAACTTTGGGACAGACGCATGAGTGCTGAAATCCTCATCAACGCAACGCCGATGGAAACCCGTGTGGCCCTCATCGAGCAGGGCCTGTTGCAGGAAATTTATATAGAGAGACGCAACCGTAAGGGCCCCGTCGGCAATATCTATCTTGGCAAGGTGGTTCGCGTAATGCCGGGCATGCAGGCGGCCTTCGTGGACATCGGCCTTGAGCGTGCCGCGTTCATCCACGCCCAGGACATCACCCTCATCGACGGTGAAGGGTTCGAAGTCAATGAAAGCCAGGACGTGGAGATCAGCCAGCTGCTGCATGAAGGGCAGATGCTTGTCGTGCAAGTGGTCAAGGAGCCGATTGCCGGCAAGGGCGCACGGCTGACCACGCATTTGTCCGTTGCCTCGCGGTACCTGGTGTACATGCCGCGCAACCGGCATCTCGGAATTTCCCAGCGTATCGAGAATGAAGAGGAACGTGAACGCCTGATGGCCCTGCTGCGCACCTGCGTGGAAAGCAGCGGTGCGCTGAACCAGTCCGGTTTCATTCTGCGTACGGCCGCCGATGGGGTGAGCGAGGGCGAATTGCAGGCGGATATCCAGTTCCTGCAGAAGCTGTGGCGTGCCGTCGAAAAACGCATGAACGGCGGCAGCGAGATCAGGCCATTGTACCAGGACCTGGTACTGTACATGCGCGCCATGCGCGACCTGTTCCACCCCGAGATTCAGCGGATCAGGGTGGATAACCGCGAGACCTATGACGAGGTCATGGAATTCTGCAAACACTTCATGCCGGAAATGGAGAACCGGCTGGAGTTGTACCAGGAAGAGCGGCCGCTGTTCGATCTTTACAGCGTGGATGATGAAATCCAGAAGGCCCTGGGCCGTACAGTGAAACTCAAATCCGGCGGCAACCTCGTTATTGACCAGAACGAGGCCATGACCACTATCGATGTGAATACCGGTGCTTTCCTCGGCAGTCGCAACCAGGAAGAGACCATATTGAAGACCAACCTGGAGGCCGCGAAGGCCAGCGCCCGCCAGCTCAAGGTGAGGAACCTGGGCGGCATCATCATTCTGGATTTCATCGACATGGTCAACGACGAACACAAGCGCCAGGTCCTGCGCACGCTGCAGAAAGCACTGGAAAAGGATCCAGTGCGCACCATGGTCACGGAGATGTCGGAACTTGGCCTGGTGGAGATGACGCGCAAGCGCAACCGTGAAAGCCTTGAGCAGATGCTTTGCCACGAATGCCCGACCTGCGGCGGCCGCGGCACGGTAAAGACGCCGGAAACGGTCTGCTACGAGGTATTCAGGGAGATCCTGCGTGTGGCCAAGGCCTATGAAAACGATTCGATCCTGGTCATGGCTTCCCAGGAAGTGGTGGATCGCCTGCTGGACGAGGACTCCGCCATGGTCGCCGACATGGAAGAACTGGTCGGCAAGAATATCCGCTTCCAGGTCGAACTCATGTACAGCACCGAGCAATTCGACGTGGTGCTCTATTAAGGGCGCTGAAGGTGCGAGCAGGTCGGAAGCGGCCGACGGCCGATAGCCGACATTGCTGTCGAGAAGGGATACAGGGATACAGGGATACGGGTTTACTAAGCGATAATTGAAACCACAGTGTGACATGACCGAAGAACAGACCACAGACATACAGGAGAATGCGACCGGGAAAAATTCCGGCCTGCTGCACCTGTGGCGCTGGTCGGTGCGCATCACGGTCACGGTTCTCATGGTCATGGCGTTACTGCTCACCGCCGGCAGGTTGTCGGCGCCGCTGCTGGCCGGTTACCAGGCAGAAATCGAGCGGCAGCTCGGCAGTATGCTGAACGCGCGAGTCACTTTCGGCTCACTGGCAGGCGACTGGTATCGCTTCAGTCCCGTCATCGATATCGGTGATCTCATCATTCTCAGCCCGGACGGCCAGGGGGATGCACATCGTATCGATCACCTGTATATCAAGCCGGATGTGTTTGCGAGCCTGTTCAGCGGTGCCTTGATCATTGACCAGGTCGCTGTCCAGGAGCCCGGATTCCGCATGACAGAGGACGCCAATGGCAACTGGACACTCGCGGGGCTGGCGAGCAGCGGTGCCGATTACACCGATGCAATCCTCGATTTCCTGCTGACCACGGGCCGACTGCAGATCGTCGAGGCCGACCTGGCATTGTACTGGGCCGACGGGCGTGAACTGCTGCTCGACAATATCTATATCGATCTCAGCAACGATGGCAACCGGCATGAAGCGCTCATCCAGGCGCGCATCGCCGGCCAGTCCAGCCCGTTCCAGGTGCTTGCCACCATCGACGGTGACCCGCGCGGAAATTTCAGCGGTAATGTCTATCTCAATGCCAGTGATCTCGACCTGGGGGAGGTCGCCGGTATTTCGAACCTGGACATGGACACAGCCAGGCTCAGTGGTGATGTCTGGATGACCTTCAACCAGGGCTCGATCTTCGACCTGCAAGCCAACCTCGATAACGTGAATATCGCCGCCACAGGAACCGGGGACAGTGCCGTAAAAACCATCGACCTTGCCAATGCCTCCCTGCAGTTCTCCATGCGCCATGGTGCAACGGGGCAATGGCAGGCCTGGGTCAATGACGCCGAGTTCGACTGGCAGAACCGGCCCTGGGGAGCCAACGGTATCTATGCGGACCTGCAACTCGGTGAGGAATCCAGCCCGCTGGCCATCCGGGCCGGCAGCATCAACCTGGCCATGGTCGCCGATGTGCTGGACGACCTGTTCGACCTGCCGGATCGCGCAGCAGGCGCACTCGCAGACCTGGCCCCGTCCGGGCGCCTGGAAAACCTGGTAGTGGCAACCGATCTCGCCGGGGCAATGCCGGACCTGTTCCTGCTGCAGGGCAACCTGGCGGATGTGGCCGTTGGCGCCTGGCAGGGCGCCCCGTCGGGCAGCGGCATCCATGGCTACGTGGAAGCGGACAGCAACAGCGGATTCGTGGAGATCGACACGCAGGATTTCGAAGTGCACCTGCCACTGCTGTTTACCGACAGCTGGCGATACACGTCCACCAACAGCCGCGTGCACTGGCTCGTGGAGGCAGGCCAGCTAAGGGTGAACAGCAGTGTCATCGATGTCAGCAACGACTTCATGCATGGCCATGTCCAGTTCGATCTCTGGAACCATCGTGACAGCAATGATCAGCCGCGATCCGAGTTGATCCTCCTCATCGGCATCCTCCAGATGGACGCCAGTTACAAGTCGTTGTACCTGCCCACGCTGGAGAACGTACGCACCACCATGGCATGGCTCGACGAAGCCCTGCTTGCCGGCGACATTACCAGCAGTGGTTTCGTGTCGCGGACGTCGACCATTCGCAACTCACCGGCAAATTCCGGCACGGTCATGAGCTTCTTCAATGTCGCCGATGCCAGCCTAAAGTTCCTGCCAGACTGGCCTGCGCTGACCGATATCAATGCCTTCATCACCCAGGACAATACCTCGGTCGATGTGATCGCCGACACTGCCGAAATCGAAGGCATCCGGCTGGGGCGGACACTGGGTACTGTCAGGCCGCTGCCAGAGGGGGCTTCCTGGCTGGCTTTCCAGGGCAGCGCCACCACGACCACCCAGCTCGGCATGGCCTTCCTGCGCAACACGCCGGTGCGCAATGACATTGGTGATTTTATCGACGACTGGCGCGGTGAGGGCAATATCCAGGTGGACATCAATCTCGGTATTCCGCTGAACAGTCCTGACCGGGACACCAGCGTGCAGGTAAACGTGCTCAGCAATGTCAGTACACTCACCATCCCCGAGTACGCCCTGTCCATCGACCAGCTGCGCGGAAGAGTGGTTTATGACAGCGCCAGGGGGCTGTCGGCCAGTGCGCTCAGCGGCAGGCTCTTCGATTTTCCGATTGCGGCCACCATCGAGCCGATGCGGGGCCCTGACGGCAACGGCGGCGAGCGCATCACCGGGACAAGAGTCGTGGGCAGCGGCAGGGCGTCAGAAACAGCACTGCAGGAGTGGGCTGGTCAGCCGCAGTTCGTACGCGATGTCCTGAACTTTGCCAGTGGCGAGATCGACTACCTGGCACAGATCACGATTCCCTATGCCAGCGATGACTCGGGGGAGGGCACCAGCCTGCGCCTGACTTCCGAATTGCTCGGCCTGTCGCTTGACCTGCCGCCACCGTTCAACAAGGGCGTGGACAATATCAGGCCGCTGGAATTGCTGATCGATTTCGACGAGGAAGAGGAGTGGATTTCTGCCCGCTTCGACAACCGGGTCGGTGCCAACCTGCATATTGCCGGAAACGCCTTTGCTGGCGGCAATATCGTGTTCGGTCCCGGGGTGAGCGGCATGACCTTCGGGCCTGTGCCCCTGGAAGATGAAAACAAACTGTACTTCAGCGGTTTGCTCGACAGTTTCGACTACAGCGCCTGGGAAGGGGTTACGACACGGTTCGCCGAGATGTCCTCAGCGGATGAGGAAATCGGCGGGGTGGAAAACTACATCGGCCGGGCGGATGTCCTGGTAAACAGGCTGGCCGTGATCGGGCAGGAACTGGAGAGTGCGCGTACCGTAGTGCAGCGTTCGCAGGCAGGTGGCACACAGGGCAGTGAAAGCTGGCTTGTCAGCCTGGAGAACGACCTGCTCAGGGGCAACTTCATTTTCCCGGACGATGCCTCACAGCCATGGAATATCGCGCTGGATTACCTGCGCTTTCCGGAATCGGAAAGCGAGGAGGAGGGCGAAGCAGGCGATGACGAGGGAGAGGAAGAGGAAATCGATATCCTCGAAGACGTGAATCCGGCACAACTGCCCGACCTGGATTTCACCACGGATGAGTTGACGGTAGGTGACAAGCATCTTGGCGCCTGGGCCTTCAACCTGCGTACGACCGGTGATGCGGCAACCATTTCCAACCTGACCATGACCACACCCGATGCCAGGATTCGCGACAACAGCGGCGAGGCAGGTGCCAACATCGACTGGCGCTTCAATGACGGCATGCATACGGCCAGTTTCACCGGCATTTTCAGTGCCGGCGACCTAGCCAGGGTCCTGCCGGCGTGGGGTTATGATGCCAACGTGGAAAGCAGCAACGCCGCTTTCGTCAGCAATCTGCAATGGTCAGGATCGCCCGCGGCATTCTCCCTGAAAAAAGCCATAGGCAACGTGGATATGGCTATCAACCGCGGCCGTTTCGTGGATGTCGATTCCGGCACCAGCCGCTTGTTCGGCGCCTTCAGTTTCGATTCCCTTGTACGTCGCCTGCAGCTGGATTTTTCCGACCTGTACGAGAAGGGCCTGGCCTATGACACCATTCGCGGCAGCCTCGATTTCAACGAGGGCATCGTGGCAACCAAGGGCGACCTTGTCATCGAGGCGCCGTCCAGCCTCATCACCATCAACGGACGCATCAACCTGATCAATGAAACCATCGATGCGGACATGCTGGTCAATGTGCCGCTCGGTCAAAACCTGTCGGTTCTTGCCGGTATTCTCGGCGCCTGGCCGATAGCCGTGAGCACCTATATCGCCAGTCGCATATTCAAGGACCAGATGGACGAATTCACCACCGTCCTTTACCGGCTGGAAGGCCCATGGGAGAATCCCACTTCCGGATTTGAACCCTCCGAGGAAATCCTGGAAGCAGCACCCGTGCCTGCAGCCGAAGCTGCAACGAACTCGCCCTGACATCCATAACTCGCCGTATTCATGGATAAAAGCCTCGCCACCAATCTCATTGCCCTGTTCATCGTCATCATTGGCCTGTTCATGAACGGGGTTCCCGCCGAATATGTACTGAACACCGGCCTGTTCGCCCTTTCCGGCGGCATCACCAACTGGCTTGCTGTGCACATGTTGTTCGAACGGGTGCCCGGATTTTACGGGTCCGGCGTCATCCCGGCCCGGTTCGAGGAATTCAAGGGCGGCATCAAGGCGCTGGTGATGGAGCAGTTCTTCAGTACCGAAAACCTGGAAAGTTTTTTCAGCAAACTGACTGCCGCCGGTCCGGACAAGGAACAGGAATCCGGTCTCGAGCGCATCATTGCCAGGATTGATCTCGATGCTGCCTTTGATTCGCTGGTGGAAGTCATCATGAACTCCTCTTTTGCCAGCATGCTTTCCATGTTTGGCGGGGCGAAAGCACTGGACGGCTTGCGCGAACCCTTCGTGGAAAAGATGCATGATTTCCTGCTGCGTGTCGGAGAGGACCAGGAAATCCTCGAGCAGTTCCGGCGTGACTCCACGTCAAGCCTGCTGGGCAAGGTGGAACAAATCGTTGACGCCCGGCTGGATGAACTCACGCCGCAACTGGTGAAGGAAATCATCCAGCAGATGATCAGGAAGCACCTGGGCTGGCTGGTGGTCTGGGGCGGCGTCATCGGCGGAGTGATCGGCCTGATCGCGACGATCGTCCTGGGCTGAATGTCGACAATAGAAAGCCGTGAACAGAAAGCCGTGAACAGAA
>Ga0181587_10003942_pt1 | contig 12319 bp, 12 predicted proteins | sample 071ome_27_FD_132463 | JGI IMG/M metagenome (GOLD analysis project Ga0181587, IMG submission 132463) | Coastal salt marsh microbial communities from the Groves Creek Marsh, Skidaway Island, Georgia - 071409AT metaG (megahit assembly) | ecosystem: Environmental > Aquatic > Marine > Intertidal...
AATCAGCGTACGGCAGGCACTGACGGCCTCATCGCTAAGATTGGTCGAATCGGTCCGCATGTAGGTGATGTAACCCGCCTCGTAGAGCCGTTGCGCCAGCGTCATCGTCTTCTTGACGCTGAAACCCATCCGCGTGCTCGCCGCTTGCTGCAGCGTCGATGTAATAAATGGCGCAGAGGGCTTTGAGGTGGTTTTGCGGGATTCAAGATCGGTCACCGAGAACGGCGCATTTTGCATCGCCTCGACCGCTGCTTGGGCATCGACCTCGGTCTTGGGTTCGAACTTCACACCGCCACGATGCGTGACCATAAACCGCACGGGCTCAAGATCGCCCGCTTTCAGCAGGGCATGCACCTCCCAGTACTCTTCAGGAATGAATGCCCGAATCTCGCGCTCCCGCTCGACGATCAGACGAACCGCTACCGATTGCACGCGACCCGCAGAGAGGCCGCGAGCAACTTTGGCCCATAAAAGTGGGCTCACTTCAAAGCCCACGACGCGATCGAGGAACCGTCTGGCCTGCTGTGCGTGCACGCGAGCTGTGTCCAATTCACCCGGGTCTTTAAACGCTTCTTGAATGGCCTTTTGGGTAATTTCGTTAAACACCACCCGGTGATAGCGACTCGTATCGCCGCCAATCGCCTCCTGCAGATGCCAAGCGATAGCTTCTCCCTCACGATCCAAGTCAGTCGCGAGGTAGATCGCGTCGCTGTCCTTTGCCAGCTTTTTCAGCTCGCTGACGACCTTTTCTTTTCCGGGCAAGATTTCGTATTGCGCTTTCCAGCCGTTATCGGGGTCGATACCCATACGCCGGATCAGCTGCTCGCGTTTTTTCCGTGCCTGATACCGGACCTTTTCATCGGGGGCCATTTTTCGCGTAATCGCCGCCTGGGCCGCCCGCTCCTTTGGATCAGTGGTTTTGCCACTACCCGATGTCGGCAAATCGCGGATATGCCCCACGCTGGATTTGACGATGAAGTCCTTACCCAGATACTTATTAATGGTTTTCGCCTTGGCGGGCGACTCCACTATGACAAGTGCTTTACCCATAAAAACGCGTTTACCTGTCGTGTAACGTGTCGTACGAAGAGCGGCTCGAATCAGTGACCCGACACCAGAAGGTCGGCATCTATAAGGGCGAAAAGGCTCGGGGTCAAGGCCCAGCTTATGACGCCACCGTGACTAGGAGACCCCACCCACCGGGATGATCAAATACTATTTTATTTAATTAAATCAATTGCTTGCTTTATTTTCATCAGGCCATCTAGATCTTCTTTTTCATTCCAAAAAATACTCACTGTTTTTTCCAGCCACTCTACATAGAGTGCGCCCTCTGGTAATTCCGCGAGCCAGCTTGGCGCCTGCAACACACCCGTTGTGGGGAACCAGTCGCCCTGGGCACGCACAAATTCACCGCGACGATTCGGAACGTGCAACGCATTCGCCAAACGGTGCTCGTAACAGGCCAGCTCACCTTCAGCCTCACAGCGAAACCGGGGCGGGATGGCCGGCAGAGGACGAAGGGATACCCGCAATTCACACGATCTTGCATGATCCCTCAACGCTGCTTTACGGCGCTGGCTTTTGGTCGGCATGGCGGAGACAAGTGGTGCGATCACCACAGCCAAGCCAAAGAAAATCAGAACATAAACCACTTCTATACTCCGGAGAGACAAGCACGCCGTTTTTGACTACATTTGGCTCGTAGATCAGCGAGCGGCGGGAGAAGTATGCCCTACCAAAACATTCTCGTGGCGGTCGACCTAGGCGCCACCACGGCAACGGTTACTGAGCGTGCAGCCTCACTGGCCAGTCAAAATAACGCTCAACTGCACGTGCTTCATGTGATTGAACCGCTGGCCATCACCTATGGCGGCGATATTCCCATGGATTTTTCCGCGATTCAGGAAGAAATTCAGGCGCAGGCGAAGGAGCAACTGGACCGGCTGTGTGAAAGCTTGTCGGTGCCCGAGGCAAACCGTCACCTGGTGACGGGCCGTCCCGAGTCAGAGATCCCAACTCAGGCCAAGGCCGTGGCCTGTGATCTGATTGTGGTGGGAAGCCATGCGCGCTGGGGGCTGGCCTTGCTGCTGGGCTCGACCACTGACGGCGTGATGCACGGTGCCGAGTGCGATGTGTTGGCGGTCAAGGTCGACGCAGACGCGTAAGCGCTATCCATTTGACCTGGCATTCAGAAAGCCCTCAAGCTGTGTGCCATCAAAGGGCCACCCCAACTCTCGTCCAGCCTCGTCTTTCACAACGGGAATTCGTACGCCGTAGCGCTCCATCAGATCAAGGTCGTCCGCGATATCCACAGCGTCAAATTGGTGACCACCCGCCTCGAGGATATGCTCCGCGTGTTCGCAAAGGTGACACCCCGATGTGGTGTAGAGTGTGAGCGACCGCATAGCAGAACCTCCTTATTAATCGCGCATGCCTGACGACGCCATCACCAATTGGAACCCCAACGCGGGGCTCACGCTTTTCGGCCGCAAGCCCGCCCTGGAGGCGTTGATGGACACCTCGCTGGCGATTCACTGCCTGCACCTTGCCAACAGCAACCGTCCAGTCGGGATTATCGCGCAAATCAGTGCTGAGGCCGAGAAACGTGGCGTACCGATTCGGTATCACGAGAGGCAAGCGCTCTCACGCATATCGAAAAATGGGCGTCAGGATCAGGGCGTCGCGCTCGACGTTATCTGCCCACAATTCAGGTCCATAACCTCGCTTTTGGAGGACGCACATCCGCCCCGCACACTGCTGGCACTTGATGGTGTCACCAACCCGCAGAACGTGGGCATGATCATTCGTTCTGCCGTGGCTGCCGGTATCGGCGGCGTGATTTATCCCAAGAGGGGTATCGCCTCGCTGGGCCCACTGGTGATCAAAGCGTCTGCCGGCACCCTATTTCGCGCGCCCATCATTCGCTGCGACACCACCGTGAGCGCTGTCGCCGACCTTCAGTCGGCGGGATATCGTGTTGCGGTATTGCACGCCAAGGCGCTCACATCCCTGTTCGATGATCGCTGTAACCAACCCACGGTCTTCGTGTTGGGTGGCGAGACCGAAGGCATCAGTTCTGCACTGCAGGCCCTCGCTGATCTTCAGCTTCGCATTCCCATGGCCAACGGTGTGGAATCACTCAATGTGGCGGTTACCGCGGCGCTGGTCGCCTTTCATCTACAGTCAATCGCGACGCAACCAGCACTGCGCTAGCAGGGATCAATGGCCTCCGGGGGCGGATGCGTCCCCGTTCGCCACAGCCAACCACGCCTGCTGGATAACGTAAGCGCGGATGGCGTCGGTATCCTCCTTGGTGAGATGCCCCGCGAAGGACACCATGCCTTGCTTTTCCAGCACACCCTCGCGGACGACCTGATCCCAAGCCTCTTCATTGGCAGAAATCGCTGACCAGCGCAGATCGGGAATCACGCCACCACTGACCGCAAAGGCGCCGTGGCAGAAGTGACAATTCTCAGCAAAGCGCTGCATGCCTAACTGATGCTGATCGGGTTCGCCAAACATCGGCGACTTGGGCGAAGCCGCCACCTGATTGGCGAGCGGTGCAGGCATGATCTCGTTGCCACCGAGCTTAAAGGTGATCACTCGGGCCGGCTCCTTGCCCGCGGCCTTGCCATAGGTGAAGCCGGCAATCAGATTCGACACGCTGCCCCAACCTGACAGCACGCTCAGGTATTGCTCGCCGTCGATCTCGTACGTCATCGGGGCTGCCGCCGCATTGCCGACCAGCTGATGCGACCACAGCCGCTCTCCGGTCTCGGCGTCGTAGGCCACCAGATCGCCAAATTTGTTGCCTTGGAAGACGAGGCCCGCATCGGTACTGAGTACCCCACCATTAAGAGGCAGCGGAAAAGGTACGGCCCAACGCGGCTCTGCTTTGACTGGGTCCCATGCCAGCAGCGAGCCGCCGTCCAGATCGGCTACTGCATCGAGGGTGCCCGCGGGATACTCCGCCGGCCAGCCCGCAGCGGCGTCATAACCAATGTTCCAGAATGATTTCGAGTCCTCGACGTTGCGCGTCTTGTCGTAAAAGAACGGAATCTCATTAACCGGTATATAAACCAGACCCGTGTCGGGGTTAAACGCCATCGGATGCCAGTTATGGGCACCGGTTGGGCCCGGTACCACGGCATACAAAGCCAAATCCACGGCCTCTTCGATCAGCACTGGCCGGCCGTTCTCATCGAACTCACCCGTAGTCCAGTTCTGGTGGGTAAAGGGCGTGGCAGAGATCAGCTCACCGTCTGCCGCGTCAAGCACATAGAAAAAGCCGTTCTTGGGGGCCTGCATGACGACGCGTCGATCAGCGCCATTCTCTCCCAGCGGCAAATCCGCGAGCATGATCTGCTGTGTCGCGGTGTAATCCCATCGATCCCGCGGCGTGGTTTGGTAGTGCCAACGGTACTCGCCCGTGTCAGCGTCCACCGCCAAAATAGATGAGAGGAATAAGTTATCACCATCGCTGTTGGGGTCGCGAATGTCCGGATTCCACGGCGAGCCGTTACCGACGCCGATGAGAATCTGGTCATTGACGGTGTCATAGACAATGGAATCCCATGCTGTACCACCGCCACCATCGGTCACCCAAGCGCCGTCGTCGCCCCATGTTTCATTAGCCAGCTTGGCCAGAATCGCATCGGAGGCAGCGCCATCCGGCTTTTTCTCCGGATTTGGCACCGTATAGAAACGCCAAACCAATTCGCCGGTGTCGACATCGTAGGCGGTGACATAGCCACGCACGCCCAGTTCTCCGCCGGCGTTACCGATGATCACTTTATTCTTAAAGACGCGAGGCGCACCCGTAATCGTGTAAGGCTTACTTTGGTCGACAGTGACCTCGCTCCAGAGCACCTCACCCGTTGCTGCGTCCAATGCTTCCAGCCGACCATCAAAAACGCCGATAAAGACCTTGCCGTTATGCACAGCGACGCCGCGGTTGACGACATCACAGCACCCTTTTGCCGCGTCTTTGCCCGAGACCTGTGGATCGTATACCCACAGCTCGTCACCGGTTTTAGCATCCAGTGCATACACCACTGACCAGGCACTGGAAACATACATGACGCCATCAACCACAATAGGGGTCGCCTCTGCGCCACGGGGCTTTGCCGTTTCATAGACCCAGCCCACGCCCAACTCTGGCAAGGTATCGCGATTAATTTGCCCCAGCGCGGAGTGTCGCTGCTCGTCGTAGGTGCCACCGTATGTGAGCCAGCTCTCAGGTTCTTCGGCCGCCGCCATGATGCGGTCTGTGTCCACTTTCGCCACAGCCGGCGCGCTGGCGGCTTCCTTCGCAACCGAACCGCTGCCGGCGGGCTCTCCGCCACAGGCAGAAAGTACGAGCGCCATCGCAGCAAGCATCGCTAAATTTTTTGAACTCAACATGGCCTAACCCCCGTCGATTTTTTGTTATCGCGTCACCGGGGCAGTGTAGCTAAATTCGAGGCGGGGCGCGCCCTGCGGGGTCACGACCGAGGATGAGCCGGAAGTGCTTTTGGAGCGGGCACTTGACCGCTGCCAGCCGTCTCAAGGCAAGACGGTGCCAAACTGATAGTTCACCAGAAAGTGGGTGGGGCGAACCCGCTACTTGGACAGAAAGGACATCCCGTCCTCAAGGCCACGCAAGGTCAGAGGATACATCTTGCCGTCCATCAGCTGACGCGTGATGGCGATCGACTGGGTGTACTCCCACTCGTCCTCAGGCACGGGGTTGATCCAGATGCACTTTTCATAGGTCTCGCGGAGTCTGTGCATCCAAAGCTCGCCGGACTCCTCGTTCCAGTGCTCCACCGAGCCACCCGGCTGCATGATTTCATAGGGCGACATGGATGCGTCTCCGACAAACACGACTTTGTAGTCGTGCGCATATTTGTGCATCAAATCCAACGTTGAGGTGCGCTCGTTAAAGCGACGGATGTTGTTCTTCCAGACGCTCTCGTACAAAAAGTTATGAAAATAGAAGTACTCGAGATGCTTGAACTCCGAGCGCGCCGCCGAGAACAACTCCTCACAGACTTTGACATGCGGATCCATTGACCCACCTACGTCGAGGAACAGGAGCACCTTCACGGCATTGTGGCGCTCAGGCACCATCTTGATATCCAGTAAACCCGCGTTTCGAGCAGTCGACTTGATGGTGTCGTCCAGATCCAGTTCTTCGGTGGCACCCGTGCGGGCGAACTTGCGCAAGCGACGCATCGCAATCTTGATGTTGCGGGTGCCCAGCTCAACACCGTCATCGAGGTTTTTGAAATCGCGGCGATCCCATACCTTGACCGCGCGTTTGTTTTTACTCTCTCCCCCGACCCGGATGCCTTCAGGATGGTACCCATCGTTGCCAAAAGGCGAGGTACCCTCGGTACCGATCCATTTATTGCCGCCTGAGTGGCGCTTCTTTTGCTCTTCGAGGCGCTCCTTAAATTGCTCGATCAGCTCTTCCAGACCACCCAAGCTTTCGATTTTGGCTTTGTCCTCCTCAGAAAGCTGCTTCATGAATTCAGATCGCAGCCAATCGTCAGGGATCATGGCCTCGATGACATCATCGAGAGCTTCAAGGTCTTGAAAATGCAGGCCAAACGCGCGGTCGAAGCGGTCGTAGTATTTCTCGTCTTTAACCAGAATCGCGCGCGACAGTGAGTAAAAGTCGTCCATGTCACCGAACGCCAGCCGTTGCTCCATGGCTTCAAGCAAATCAAGCAGCTCTCTCGGCGTGACGGGCACACCGGTGTCTTTCAAGACATTGAAAAAATTGACCAGCACGGAATCAGCGCGCCTCGCGTCGATGCATGAACGCCAGTCGCTCCAGTAGCTGCACGTCTTGCTCGTTTTTCAGCAGGGCTCCGTACAACGGTGGGATGGCTTTGGTCTGGTCGCGGTTCTTCAACACCTCGTCGGGCATGTCGTCGGCCATCAGCAATTTCAGCCAATCAATCAGTTCCGAGGTGGACGGCTTCTTCTTGAGTCCGGGGATATCCCGCAGCTCAAAAAACACCTCCAAGGCTTCCTGCACCAGACTCTTCTGAATGTCGGGATAATGGACCGCGATGATGTCTTTCATCGTCTCCTTGTCGGGGAAGTTGATGAAGTGGAAGAAGCAGCGTCGCAAGAATGCGTCAGGTAGCTCTTTTTCGTTGTTGGACGTAATGATGATAATCGGACGATGCTTGGCCTTAATCGTCTCGCCCGTCTCGTAAACAAAAAACTCCATGCGGTCGAGTTCGACCAACAGATCATTCGGAAACTCGATGTCGGCCTTATCGACCTCATCGATCAGCAACACCACCTGCTCCTCGGCAGTGAACGCCTCCCAGAGTTTGCCCTGCTTGATGTACTGACCAATATCTTCAACTTTGCCATCACCCAACTGGGAGTCGCGCAAGCGCGAGACCGCGTCGTACTCGTAAAGACCCTGTTGCGCCTTGGTCGTGGACTTGATGTGCCACTGAATCAACTCTTTCCCGAGCCCCGCAGCCACCTCTTCGGCCAGCATGGTCTTGCCGGTGCCCGGCTCACCCTTGATGAGCAAAGGTCTCTGCAGCGCTACCGAAGCGTCCACCGCCATGCGCAAATCATCGGTCGCTACGTAACGCTCTGTTCCTTCAAACTTCATATGGAGGTCTCTCGTTTTAGATTATTCGGGGGCCGAGCAGACTACCCGAAGTCTGCCTGACAAACCACTCACGCACCTGCTCACTTGCTAGGTCGACGAGTCAGAAGCAGGCCGATCAACATTCCCCCGAAGGACGCCACCAACAGCCACATTGCGGCGGCCAGGGCCGATTCAAAACCATCACCAAACAGCGTGTTAAACAGCACCACGATTAAGGCGGGCGCCATTGACGACACGTCGGGGCCAGGGAAAGCGGGCGCCAGCAACACCCCCGCCAGACATCCGAGCACGGCACCCCCCGCTCTTGTCATCGGCTTGGCAAACCACAAGCGGCGCATCAACGGCAACCCGATCAGGGCTGCCGACCAGTAAACCCCCATCGCAATCAGATAGGACTCTGTGGTCAACATAGCGCTTTCTCCGTCGCAGCCGCCCCGGGTTCATTTTGCGGTGGCAACTGCAAAAAATAACCGCGACTGCGGATTTCAGCCATCACGAGCGAGGCCGATTGTGCCGCAAGCGGCTGCTCTGGCGTCAGCGTGAGCGTCATCACCTTTTCAGGGGTAGCAAAAAGACTGCGTAAGCCCTCGGGCCACTCTGACTCAGCCAAGTCTTTGGGCAGAAACAGGAACGTGTCGGGCCTGCGGGCAGTTTTAAAAATATCAACGTCTATCGAGTCGGACATGGTCATGTGCCACTCTCCATATCGCTCTCCTCAGCGCAGCCCTGGGTGCTCTCCTGTGATAGCCACTCACGCAGGGGGTCGACAACGCGTTCAGCACGCCACCCCGACCAGGCTGCCGGTGAAGGTAAAGACGGATTGGCCTGCAACCGGATCAACTGCTCCAGGTCAGCCTTGGGCATGAGCGCTTCCGGCGGCACTGCAAGCGATTCAGACACCGTTACGACGCGCTCTGTGAGCTGCTTGAGCAGCTGACGTTCGGTGCTACTCAGTGGCGTTGAAATCTCGGCCGGCAGCGTTGCCATATCCCGCTCACTTGCCGCCGCAATGCGGGCCAGCAGAGCATCACCCGCCCGGCGCACTAAACCCGCTGGCATCTCATCGACAGCCGAGAGCTCGCGCACGGTGCTGGGCAAGGCACGCGCTGTGGCCATCACGACCTTATCGCTCAATATCCAACTGCGCGGTCGATCCCGCCCCTTAGCCTCTGTCTCTCTCCAGTCAACGAGCTCTGAGAGCGCCCATTGTTGTCGCGGTGATAGCTTGTGAGCGGATCTGAATTTACTGATGGGCGGCTTGCCGCCTGGGCGCAACCGAGCACCCTCCTCCAGCACCCAGTCAAGTCGACCCAGCTCACGAGCGAGTGCCTCAAGCTTGAGACCAATCGGATGCAAATACGTGACATCCAATGCCGCGTACTCCGCCTGCCGGTCGGTAAGCGGTCGCTGTAGCCAATCCGACTGCGTCTCGTCTTTGGGCAGGTCAATGTCATGAAACGACGCCACCAGTGCACGGTAGCTTTGCCCGCCACCGAGGCCCACCAAAGCGGCCGCCCGTTGCGTGTCAAACAAAGGCGCTGGCAAAACATCCAGCCAGTGAGCAAACACCTCCAAATCTTCGCTAGCGCTGTGCAAGAACTTTACCTGCGCAGGATCAGCCAGCCACGTCTTCAGCGCCGCGAGGTCGTCCAGTAAGAGCGGGTCGATGAGAAAAGCGTCGCCGCCCCAACACAGCTGCAGTAAAGCCACCTGCGGATAAAACGTATCGCGACGCCTGAATTCAGTATCCACTGCCACATGACTGTGCTCACGGTGCTCCGCCAATACCGCACTCAATTCAGCGCTGGAATCGATCAGTCGCCAGTTCACTCGCGTACAACCGTTCGGCCACTTAAAGCATGGGCCAACGTGCTGGCATCGGTGTATTCAAGCTCACCACCCAGGGGCACTCCATGGGCGATTCTCGACACCGTTACCGCCGCATCGCGCGCACGTTCGCTGATGTAATAGGCCGTAGCCTCCCCCTCAACGGTGGGATTGGTCGCGAGGATCACCTCGTTAATAGTGCCTGTGGCGAATCTGTCACACAGGGCGTCGAGGCCAAGTTGCTCTGGGCCAATGCCATCGATGGGCGACAGGTGCCCCATCAACACGTAGTAGTGACCCTTAAAACTGCCACTCTGCTCTATGGCCATGACATCTACCGGAGCCTCCACCACACACAACAGTCCCGAATCGCGCTTGGTATCAGAGCAAATCTCGCAAACGTCCAGCTCGCTGAAGTTCCTGCACTGCTGGCAGTTCTTGACCTTGGCCAGCACCGCTTCGATCGCCTCAGCGATCTGCTGCGCGCCCTCACGATCCCGCTCAAGCAAGTGGAGCGTCATGCGCTGCGCTGATTTGGGTCCGACACCGGGTAAATGCCGCAGACCCTCAATCAACGCCTCAATGGATGGGCTTAATTTCAATGCAAACTGTCCTCAGTCACCGGATCACGTCCCTTGCCATCTGATCTATACGCGCCTCAGCCCTCACAGGTGCTCTTCGCCACTCATCGCGCCTTCAGCACCGTCACCCTCGGCGAGGTTCGGGCGGATGCTGCCGGGAATAATTTGTCCGTCGAACGTCCTCATCAACGTATGCAGCGCGTCGTCATTAGAAATAGCGCGCTCAGCATCTGCGAGGCGCTCTGCCGCAAGCCGAGCGCGGCGCCGGGCAGGGGTTCTGCCTTCATGGGTGGCAACCACTATCTGGGCCGTCACGGGCTGACCCAGTTGCTGACTCAGGGCCTGCCCGAGTTGTGCCGGATGCCGCTCATTCAGCAACATGGCATCTTCTTCGGCGATCGAAAACCGAAGCTGATCCTCTGTCAGCTCAGCGAGCTCAAGGTTCAACGCGATGTTGTGCAGGATGCCGGTAAACTTTAGAGCCTCGAATGCTTCGGGCCACGTCTCAGGCGACAAGGCCTCCCACGATGCAGACGGCGTGTCAGGGGCTGCCGCTGCACTCCCGTCCACTGGATCGTCTTTCACTGCGCCATTCAGGTTCCCATTGATGGCCGTGCCACGAGTCGCCAGCGTTGGCGAGGCGACAGGCTCTGCCGCCACCGGAGAGCGTGCGTCATTGTCGAACAACGACCCTGCGCCCTGGCTAGCGCCTTCATTCGGTGATGTCCCATTAAGCGCCGCGCCTGCAACCATCTGATCCTCCTGCGCTGCAGCATCAGGGGCATGCGGGTCAGTCGCCACTGGAGGTTCATTCCCGCTGAGGTCGACCTGAGTATCTAAGTCTCGACCGGTCTCGGAAGCCGAGCCCCGCCCTGCTCTCTGCGCAGACTCAGAAGCACCATCGCGCCCGGCGACAGTGGTGACGCCACCGCTCAATGCAGACTTGTCAGAGTGAGGGGTTTTTAGGTCAACATCCGGGGCAACGCTCAGACCCACCGGCGTGGCCGGTGGCTCAGACTTTTTTGCCGGGGGATCTCCTGCTGCCGACTGGGGCTGAATAATTGCCGCCGGGCGGAACGCAATCATGCGCAGCAAGATCATTTCAAGACCGGCTCGCGCTGACGACGCCAGATGCACTTCTCGGCGTCCCGATACGGCCATTTGCCAAAACAACTGCGTGTCATCCAGCGTCGCCTGAGCTGCGAGCTCAACGATCCGCGCCTGATCAGGCCAGCTGGTGTCCAACGCATCGGGCACGGTTTGCGCGATGGTCATTTGATGAAAAATACTGCTGAGTTCATCGATGGTGGAGACGAAGTCGGGGGCGTGCTCAGCAATTTGCGCCACCAGCGCCAGTACTGCAGCGGCATCTTCATTCAAAATCGCCGCCACCAGGTCAAGCGCCTTGCCTCGATCAACGGTGCCCAGCATTTCTGCCACCTGAGCACCGGCGAGATTACCCTGCCCATAGGCAATGGCCTGATCAGTCAAACTCAGCGCGTCGCGCATCGAACCCTCTGCGGCGCGCGCAATTAAGGCAAGCGCCTCGGCGTCTGAATCAATCGACTCGGCGGAAAGAATATGCTGCAAGTGGGCCACGATTTGCTCGGGCTGCATGTTTTTCAGGTTGAACTGCAGGCACCGCGATAACACCGTCGCCGGCAGCTTCTGGGGGTCAGTGGTCGCCAGCAGAAACAGAGCATGTGGTGGCGGCTCTTCTAATGTTTTCAGCAGCGCATTAAAACTGTGGTTGGACAGCATGTGCACTTCGTCAATCAAGTAGATCTTGTACCGCGCGCGGGTCGGCGTGTACTGCACGTTTTCGAGTAGCTCGCGGGTATCCTCCACCTTGGTCTTGGAGGCCGCATCGACCTCGATCAAATCCACTGACCGCCCTTCTGTGATCTCGGCACACGCGCCACATTCACCGCAGGGGGTGGCACTGACTCCCTGATCGCAGTTCAAACACTTTGCAAGGATGCGTGCCACGGTAGTCTTACCCACACCGCGGGTACCGGTGAACAAATAAGCGTGGTGCAACCGCCCGGACTCCAGCGCATTCACCAGTGCTTGCAACACGTGCTGCTGACCGACCATCTCGGTGAAGTTACCGGGCCGCCACTTGCGGGCGAGAACCTGATGCGACATGCCAGATCTTCCGTGCGTAATGGAGGCGACTCGGACAGCCACACCCCGGCACCCGAATCAGTAACTACCGTTGCTCCCTTCCGGGCCTGGCGGGGTTCATCACTTATCGCTGCGAGGGGACCATCCGAGCCAC
>Ga0181587_10003943_pt1 | contig 12318 bp, 11 predicted proteins | sample 071ome_27_FD_132463 | JGI IMG/M metagenome (GOLD analysis project Ga0181587, IMG submission 132463) | Coastal salt marsh microbial communities from the Groves Creek Marsh, Skidaway Island, Georgia - 071409AT metaG (megahit assembly) | ecosystem: Environmental > Aquatic > Marine > Intertidal...
GGTCTTTTGCTTGGCAAAACGAATATCCCTCATAAACAATTACATTGTTTAAACACGCTAAATCATAAATTATGAAAAAAATCTATCCAATCAGCTCTGTCTTAATATCCTTTTTATTTGCAAACATTTCTTTTGGTCATTGCCAAGTGCCTTGTGGAGTATACACGGACGATTTGCGATTTATGCAAATGCTCGAAGACCAAACTACTATTGAAAAATCCAGTAAACTCATCCTGGAACTCTCAAGCAAGGACGACGGTCAGTCCCAAAACCAACTTGCCCGCTGGGTTGCAACCAAAGAATCACATGCTTCTAAAATTCAGAAGATCATCGCTGAATATTTTCTAACCCAGCGGATCAAATCAACTGCCAAGAATTATGAAAATCTTTTGAAAGGTGCACACTCAGTAATGGTTGCCGCAATGAAGTGCAAACAATCCACGGAAGCGAGTGCAGCCAATGACTTGAAGTCAAGCATACTTGCTTTTCAAAAAATCTACCAATCCAAATAACCAAGCTTCAGTTCACAATCTTTTTTAACCGATGATTTTTGATCCCTTTTACATGCTAGTTATTGGGATAGGCATGGCCTTGAGTTTCTACGCCTCAAGCCTAACCAAGAACCGATTTCGTAAGTACAGCCAGTACACCACGAGATCCAGGCTGACGGGTGCGGAGGTTGCCCAGGGCATCTTAAATGACAATAATATCCGTGATGTACGAATAGAACGTGTAGGTGGTGAATTATCCGATCATTACGATCCCCGCACGAAAACTCTTCGACTCAGCCAATCGGTTCATGACTCAAATAGTATGGCTGCCTTTGGTGTAGCGGCCCACGAAGTGGGACATGCGATCCAGCACGCAAAGTCTTACGCTATGCTTTCATTTCGCTCTGCCTGGGTACCTGTAGCGAATATGGGGGGAGGTCTTTCCATGATCGTAATCATGCTAGCTTTTTTTCTTGGAGGGGCCCAGTCTGCAACTGGTTCATCCCTAGCCTGGCTTGGCGTTTTACTTTTTGGATGCACGACCGTTTTCACTCTCGTGACCTTGCCTGTGGAGTTTGATGCGAGCAGCCGAGCTTTGAAATGCTTACAAAAAGGAAATTATGTATCTGAAAAAGAATTGGATGGAGCGAGAAAAGTTTTAAACGCAGCGGCCATGACCTATGTGGCGGCCTTTATCACTTCGCTGATCACCCTACTCTATTGGATGTTTAGACTGGGTCTATTAGGTGGGCGTCGAGACTAGCCCGCCAGCATCTTCACGTAATTCAATTCTTTGAAATTTGAATGTCTTACAGGGTGTGTCATCACTTACTTCGATCATACAACCCTGCATCCCAACATCTTTCTCTGCAACAGGACATTTGCGAGGCATACCATCCAAAAATCGCCCGACACACGCATCGATATCTCTTCCCAAGACTGATTCTCTCGGACCCGTCATTCCTAAATCGGTCTGATAGGCAGTTCCTTTAGGTAAAATTCTGCCATCAGCAGTTGGAACATGTGTGTGGGTTCCAAACACCAGACTAACTTGGCCATCCAAATGCCAGCCTATTGATTCTTTTTCAGATGTGGTTTCAGCATGAATTTCACAGATGATCTGCTGAATATTTTGCTTCTTTAAATCGTTTACAATTCTGTCGGCTGTTGCAAAAGGACAGAAAACCTTGGGTCCCATAAATGATCTACCAAGAACGGTAAATAAACCTACTCTCACATTTTCTCGATTTAAAATAAGATGATCTTTCCCTGGGTTTGACTCAGGCAAATTTGCAGGTCTACAGATGAAATCCAATTGATCGATTTCATTTTCGAAGTTTTTTTGATCCCATACATGGTCACCAAGAGTAATGGCATCCACTCCTGCATTTTTGATTTCATTAGCAGTTTTAGCCGTAATCCCTGCTCCGCCGGCAGCATTCTCTCCATTAGCAATGCAAAGAGAAATATCTTCCTTTTCAATATAGGACTGCAAATATTGAGAAAGAAAATTCCTGCCAGGTCTTCCGACAATGTCACCAAGAACCAGGATTTTCATTTTCCGGAAGAATCAATTTGCTTATAGAGAAGCAATCTGTCGTGAACAAGAAACACAAGGTCGTCCAACTCATCTCCATTCAGGTCCACAACCAATCCCTCACGAGGTTCGTAAAGCCCACCTTTCTTTCCCTGATAATGTAGATTCTTCTCAAATACTTCAAAGTGCAAAGTGCTTTCCCAACTTTGGGTCTCTTCGTCTAACTTTAGAAATTCGAGAAGGTTTTTCTTGCCATCTAAACACACCAAATCGATAACTCCATCGTTATTAAAATCCCCACATTCGATTCCATGGTGACGAATTTTAGGAAGATCAGTAAGATGCCTTGTTTCTACCTCAAGTGAAAGTTTTTGGGAATCCTTGGGTGAAATCACCTGAAAACCACTATCACCCAATGCTAACAACATCGTACCTCCGGATAAACGGAAAGTGGCTACCTCATTCGGGACAAGAAATGAGCCTTCCCACCGGTTTGCCATGCTTACTTCATTTTTCTCCGTATGCAATCGCTCCCAGTAGCCATCCTCGTGAAATGCGAAGATTTCATGAGCTCCCTTCCCTTCCCATTCAATCTTAATTGGCGTGGTTAATTCTCCAGCCTGATCCTTCGAATTAAATTGTTCTAAAACCCTTAATTCATCTGCCTCCCAGGCAATGATACGAACAAAACCATCACCCGCAATGAGCAGTTGATCTTTTTGAGAATTGGGGGAACTCAATTTTGAAAGATTCTCCACCTCCACTCCTTTCATAAAACTTTTCCTAACCACCGAGTCCTGGGCGAAAGATTTCCACCCCCCCTTGTTATCAGCTAATAAAATGACGGGAGCATCACGACCTGAAAGGATCAAAACATCCTCAAAATTATCTCCATTTAAATCACAGGTAAAAAGAGAATTCGGTTCTCGTCTCAGTTCCTCAACTTTAAACTGATTCTTAACTTCATATCCGGAATCATTTCCGGAACTTTCAAAAGTCTTAAGCACATATTCTGAATCCTCTTCACAAAGCACCAAAATTTTATCATCTGTTCCTTTATCTGTAATGGATGGCGCTGCCGCCATCGGCACACCATCCACTTTAATCATCGAAGGAAAACTAAAACCACTCCCTTTTCTGTAATCGGAAACGCCCAGCACTTCTTCCTCAGTGCTTAGAACAAGCAACTTCGTTTGCCCCCCTTGCTTTATGGAAGAAAGTTGGGTAATTCCTCTTAGAGATGGCGATGAATCCACCAATCCGGAAAATCCATCTCGATTTGATTCCAATAGTAAAACCTCGCCATTTTCCGAGGAGGCCGTGACCAGTTCAGTAATACCATCATTGTTAAAATCTCCCATGGTCCAGCAACTTTCCTTATTGGTAGTAGAGAATATATCATATGAAATTACTTCAAACGGTTTGACTGATGATTTCTTATTTTCGAATGAAAAAGAAAAAACCACCGCTTCCCTGGATAAGGCATCAATCGAGCAAAACTTTTGGCTGTTTGTAGCAAAGGAGTCAGGGAAAGGAGTGGGGAAAGATGCGAGAGTGATATCAAAAGATAACTCCGGACCAAAACCTTGCTTCTGCCCCAACCGCACTTTAAGTGAAAAATCGTCGCCTGGAACCAGGTACATCCAATCAAGGATTTCATCATCATTGAGATCAATTAACTCAACCCCATAAGCACGCTTGTCTCCCTCCCGATACAAAGAAGATGGATACTGGGGTTGACCTTTTACAAAAGAGATCTGCTCTAAACCCGATTCGGCAAAAAGATATAGATCATTACGACTATGCTTATTGATTACTTGGAGACTTTTAGAATAGGGTCGGATTTTATCAGATTCAATTTCAAGAGCATCGCTCCAAGAAGCATTATTTTCTCTAAAGTATATTCTTACTCCGTCTTCCGGACTGGCTGTAATTATATCTGGAGCATCATCAGAATTTAGATCTCCAACCGTAATATCAGTAATGCTTCCGGTAATAAAAATTCTTTCTGTTTGATATTTTGAATCTTCAAGAACTGGTTCCCAACGATTTTTGCGAACCGGGCGTACATTCTCAGGCAGCTCTCCTTTTTTAGTTCGATAGAGAATCTCGAGATAAGATTTATCCAGATTAAAATAAACCAGATCAGTCAAACCATCGCCGTTCAAGTCAGCATGAGTAAGACAGCGAGCATTCCATCCGGTCAAAAGAACTTCCGGTTTGGCCAAAGCAAAAGGCTTTGCCTGACTTCGAAAAAGCCCTGCGGTAATCAATAAAAAATAGAGGGGAATTCTTAAATAAAAATAATTCACTCGGAAAAAGGGTAAAACTTAGCTTTTGAAACTAATCCACCATTTGTGTCCTTCGTCCACCCGAGAAGGAAATAGGGAAAATCTCCAAAATCTTCAGGAATAAAATCAAATTCATCCTCATCAATCGCTCCTAACATAACTTCAAAAAAGGAAAACATTTTACTGAAATCGACATAATCCACCTGCCGTATGCCTCGCGGAAGGTCTGCCATGGCATCTTCCAAAAAAGAACTATCCCACAATGAATTTTTACTTTTCTTCATCTGATTAATGACTTGGTTAAGATAGTGCAATTTACCCATTGAAACCAAAAGCCAGTCATCGGTAATCGCGTAAGCTATGGACAATCCTGCCGCTTCCAAACCGCGCATTGAGCGGATGGTTACCCCTTTATGCTCGGTTTCTTCAAAAAGTTCATTCCCCTGACTCACTGAATCAACCATTGCCCTCATAGTCCTTCCAAACAACTTCGGGTCTCTTAATCTAATGGCATAGATTGAAGAGGACGGAGAAGCTAAAGCTTTAACTTCATCATTTTCCTGATTGAGGTACGAAAGAGTGACCACTTCATCCCCGAGCGAACCAAACAAATCAGATCTGATTGCAACTTCTGATTGATCTTCAAAAGCCTGAATTTGAGAAGTAACAAGAAGGTGAAGAGCTGGACTTATCGACTTAAGAGTGTTTTCAAGGTTAGGCCAAAGTTGGCCCATATCATTTTTTGCATTACTCACAGAAAAAACTTCCTTGGAGATGAATGCATGATTCTCCAGATTCCCTTTAACCGGAGCTAAAAAAGAAAGAATACCCCTGTAATGTTCCAAACCTAAGGATGAGGCAATTTCCAATTCCTTTGACTTGGCATTAATTTGTAACCCCAAATGGTTCAACCCATCCAACCCCATCCCCTTGATCAATCCATTTTTTTCTACTCCAAAAGGATTCTGGGGAATTTTCATTTTTTGGCTCTTACTCTCAAGGATGGTGCGGATGCCATCCTTAAAATTAAAAAACATTCTTCCCTGCCCTTTTCCTATCTCATCAAAGCAATCATTGTAGGAAGCATTGTTCTTTAAAGATTTTCCGTTCTCAAAAGATTTGCTGAGCACTGAGTCTACACTAGCCTCGCCTCCTGTAAGTATAAATAGTTTTCCTTTATCCAGTGCAAGACATACCCCTGCATCTTTGGCATCAAAACCCTCAAGATCCTGGTCAGATTGTTGAAGAAACCAATAAACCTCAGTGTTCCCGATTTTTTCTTCGTCAACCGCCACATTTTTAGCAAGATCTTTGAAACTTAAAATAATATCATCAAAATCATTCTGCGTTAGCGATGACTCTGAAATGAAAGCGAAAAAAGGCATTTTCTGTACACTTCTTGTAGTCCCATCCTCAAGCATGACGGGTTCGCGTTCTAAAAGACTGGTAAAATCGGAGATCCCTAAGACCATGCTGCCATTGATTGATTCTAACAATGGTTCAATAACAGACTCTTTTGCCTCAAAAATTTTTGACTTAGTCTTCTTGTTCTGACCTCGCCACATTTCACTTTCAATCTTATCGCTTACTTTCTGCCAGACTGGAAACTCTTCGATGTCTCCCCAAGGGCCATCCTTTAAGTCAGCTCGAAACTCACTCCAGTTATCAACCTCGACCACCATAAATGTATCATCAGGTAAGAATGAAATCAGGGATTCTTTGTCTGCAAAAAGAGTGAACATGGAAATAACAGAGAGGCATAGAATTGAAAAAGTTGATTTCATCGAGCGGGAGTTGGGGGGATTAGTTTGATTGAGTAGGTGGAGTGGTGTATCGAAAGCCTGAGTTAGGGTTGCGTGGGTCAAATGCGTATGCATCGCGGTTAATTAAAAAAGTTTTAAGTGAATCTACCGGGATAGAAAAGCCCAGACCCTCCGCCCCCTGGGCAACCACTTTCATATTATTAACTCCGACAACCTCTCCCTTATAATTAAAAAGAGGACCACCAGAATTTCCCGGACTTATTTCCGCGGTGGTCTGAATATGGAGACGGTCAGAGATTATGCGATTACGCAAACTTACGATTCCTTCGGAAACACTTCTCTCCAAGCCGAGAGGACTGCCAATGGCGAAGACCCGTTCACCCTGCCTGAGGTCAGGCGAATCACCCAAGATAACAAAAGGAAATTTAAAGCCTTCTTCCTGTCCCTCAATCTTAAGAAGGGCTAAATCGAGATTACCGCCTGTCGCCACAATTTTAACATTATCATAATTTCTTTTAACTAACTCGGTTCGACTTCCCTTAAATTGCGTAACCGAAATTTGACGCTCCCCAGCCACCACATGATCATTCGTCACTATGTATCCGTCTGGATGTATAAGAAAGCCAGACCCCAAACCTATTGGCGTCCGAATAAGGACAACAGCTTCGCCTAATTCATCAACGAGAATATTAAGCGGTTTTTCTTTTCTATTCCCAACAGAATTAACAAAGAGCTCATTATGAAAAACGGTTTTTTCATTCAATTGCTTAACTTGCTTATCAACCATACGCACAATCGATGTTTTTGGGATTTTCACTATATCAAATCCTAAATCAATATACACCTCACTGGTACTCGACTTAACTAATTCTCCCGATAATGAAGAGTCGTTTGCTAATTCAATTGTAACAATTTTCCCAAAAATAGAAGTGGATAGTAACAAATATAGAGGAAATATTTTCAACATACGCATGCTGAATGTATTTACCCCATTAAAAGGGGCGAGCACAATTTCAATCAGTTAGGGTAATAGAAACTGACTTGAGAACAGTTTCCAAATTTTTCGTTATGCAGTATGGTAGGCTTTGCTTCTTCAAATTCAGTATCGAGTAACATAATTCTTGTGGCTCCGCTGGAAGTCCTTTGCGTGAGATACAAATGTCGACCATCATTTGTCCAGGAAGGTTGGATATGATGGGCAGTGCCAGATGTAAGAATCTTGGTTTTACGAAGCCGAAAATCGTAAAGACAAACTTGGAAACCTCCATTCACTGCAGCAGTAAACGCAAAAATATTTGAATGTACAGGATTCCAGGCTGGTTCTGTGCAATGGGAGCTTACATTGGTTGCTATCCTGCTAAGCTTTCCGGTTGATAGGGAAACTTCATAAATCTGAGGTTTACCACGTGCATCCGAGGTAACAAGCATTCGCCTCCCATCCGGGGACCAAGTAGGTCCACTTTCATTGGAGCGGTTTTTCGTAAGCCTTACCGGACGAGACAAAGGATTTGCTGCCAGCCAAATCTCAGGATTGCCTGAAGTGGATAGAACCAGAGCTGTTTGGGATGACCTTGGGTTCTGAACGGCGGCCAGGTTACTACCTCTGTAATTGGCAATTGTAGTGATTTTTCGATCCGCTATAGAGAGAAAGTAAATATTGTTAAAGACCTTTCGGTTACTTGTAAAAAAAATGCCATCTCCCTTGTTCGACCAACTTGGATTGAAAGTAATTTTAGAAAATGAAGTTTGAGGTCTAGCTGAAGACATTAACGCATCGGAAACAAAAATTTCCTTATGACCTGAAAGAGAAGATAAATAAGAAATCTTTCCGCTGAAAAAGCCTGGAATGCCGAGAATTTTTTCCACCATTTGATCACAAGCTAAAGATAAGGCTAGCTCTATGTTTTCATTATCTACTGATAATGTGGTGACAACAGTTTTGGGGTTCCCCTTCAGCAATTCCAGTCTAATACCACCGGACCCAACGGCAGAAAAGTTGGCTGAAAAAACACTAGACTTTGTATCAGACAATCGTAATCCGCCATGCAATGAAAGTGCTTTGCCCACCCTAGAAGCCAATGCTTGACTTGTACGACCAAGATCGACGGGAACTTGTTTACGTTCTAATGAACTTTCAATCGGGCCCAAAACAATAGGCTTGCTCCCTTCAGAGTAAACTGATGGCAAAATCCAGCATAATTTAGCAATCGCTAGTAACAATAATTGGACTATCTTCGTGCCACCTGTATATTTATAAATTTTATCCACCATACACACATTTAAAATGGAATGATCCGTTGTGAGTCAAATAACAAAACACTCTAGGTAAAATTGCTTTTATGATTGCACTAACAAAATTCAGAATGCTTGATGGCTAAGCTCCGATGAACAAAGACAAAATACTCGAGCAACTAGAGGAAATTAACTATCCTGGATTCTCCAGAGACATAGTATCTTTCGGAATTGTTTCCGAGGCTTCCTTCTCAAATGGTATAGTTCAAGTAAAGATTGAACTCAACTCACAAGACCAGACAATTCCCCAAAAACTTGAAGAGGCAATTAAATCCCGTCTCTTACAAAATGAAAATGTAAATGAAGTTCAAGTTTCCTTTATTTCTACAGCAGCAGAAGGGAATCAGGCTTCCACCAGCCAGAATAATTTGGCGGAAGTGAAAAGAATTATTGCGATCGCAAGCGGAAAAGGTGGAGTGGGGAAATCTACGGTTGCGGTCAACCTTTCTTGTGCACTCAGCCAACTACAAGTTGATAACAAACCTTTGAAAATTGGTCTCATGGATTGTGATGTGTACGGGCCATCCGTACCACAACTTTTAGGTTCGAATCAAAGACCCTCGATTATTGGTGAAAACCGGATTGCACCGAATGAAAATTTTGGAGTCAAATTCATTTCGATGGGATTACTGGTGGACGAAGAATCCCCCATCATTTGGCGAGGACCTATGGTGATGAAAACCATACAGCAATTTGCTGAAAACGTTGAGTGGGGAGAGTTGGACTTCTTACTGATTGATCTTCCTCCAGGTACGGGAGATGCCCAACTTTCTTTAGCACAAATCTTACCTTTAGATGGTGCAATTATTGTAACAACCCCTCAAAAAACTGCCTTTGAAGTGGCAAGACGAGGTGCGAGAATGTTCCAAAAAGTAAATGTTCCAATTTTAGGAGTGATTGAAAATATGAGCTTTTTTAACGACGAATCAGGAAAGAAATCGTACCCTTTTGGAAAAGGTGGTGGTGAAATAACTGCTAAATCACTGGAAACGAATGTGCTTAGTGAAATTGGATTAGACCAAGAAATACGTGAAGGAGGAGATCATGGCTTACCCTTAGTGGTTGCGGATCCCGACAATCCTAACGCAAAAAACTTTGCATCGATCGCAAAAGAACTAAGCAGAGTAATGCTTAACTCTTAATTTCTTTATGGAGGGTGTGCTTCTTAAGGAATCGATTATATTTTCTTTTTTCAACAGGATCAGTCTGTAATTTCTTATTCCTTGAAGAAATATATCGTGAAGGAGGCTTTCCCTCTTTGCGTGCTTCAGTGCATTCAAGTATTATTGTTTCGCGAGGCATGGTGTTAAAAATAATAAACCTGAAAGATTTTCACAATCTTAAAGTAGAGTTTAATCTATGGAATGGATTTGCAAATTATTTTCAGTAACTCAAAATCTATCCTATGGAAGTTCAAAATAAAGATAACATTGGATTCATTTCTGAGAATCTTTCTAAACAATCTCAACTTAGTGGAAAAGAAATGAGCAATCTCGAAGTTCCTAAGATTGGAGAAGATAACCTAAACCGGGTGACCCAGTCTTCCGAACCATTTGTTTTTAATAAATCTGCATCTGAACAGCAAACTCAACATCCTTATCAGCATTGCCCCAAACCTGGCGAACCGATGCCAAGCGTTGATAATACCGAAGAAGCAGGTGTCGATTGCACTAGAGAACCGGACTGGAAAGTAATAGAAAGTGAAAATCTCCCCGAACATCCTTATCCAGACCAAATTCACAATGACAAATATTGGGATGAAAGAAGCTTGGATCGTGAGATTAGTGAACAGAACTACCAGGATAAATTACTCTATGATGAACAATACAACTCAGATCGAGCAAAAGAGGAGATTGACGAACATGGAAGGCCTTTCCAAAACGATGTGCTCGACCCATATTACCAAAATACGATCGATTCCAGCCATCATAATGGTTAAAGTCTAAAGATTATTATTTGTGACTGGATTTCTACCAGTAAAGATTGAACACTTTAAAGATGTTTTGGCCGTGCGTTGGAATAATGGTCAAGAATCCTATTTGGACGCTCATATTTTAAGAAATGAATCTCCAAGTGCAGAGCAAAAAGGCGAAAAGGACATTTTCGGAATTAAAACAAAGACTACTCCAAAAATTTTCCAAAAAGGAGAGGTTTCCATTAAAAAATTCGAGGAAATTGGTAACTACGCAATACGTATATCTTTCAGTGATGGACACAACACTGGAATCTACAGTTGGCAGACTCTGAAGTCGATTGAACAGGGTTAAGCGATACCCCTGTTGCTTGAGCTTACAAAATTAAGAATTTCTGTTGTTATTTCTGAATTCTCCTCTTCATTCTGTTGCTTTATTTGCTCAAGTGCCTGTGAGCGATTTAAGTCAGATTTATAAAGAATCTTAAATAGACTCTTCACCAGTTCAACCTTTTCAGAAGAAATATCAGCTCTATCCATTGCGACCTTATTGATGGAACGGACCTCAGCAGGGGAACCATCGGCAAGCATGTAAGGAGGTACATCCTGCACTAATTTCGAGCATGCTGAAAGCATAGCATACCTTCCTAATTGACAAAATTGATGCACCCCTGCACCCCACCCTATATTTACATGATCTTCAACTATTGCATGCCCACCCAAAGCAGAATGACTACTCATAATAACATGGTTTCCAACATTACAATCATGAGCCACATGACTGTAAGCAAGAAATACATTCTGGGAACCAATTGTTGTAAATTCGCCATCATTCGTGGCTACATGAGCAGTCACATATTCCCTAAATATGTTTTCGTTACCAATTTTTAATTTTGGAGTTCCGCCCTTGAATTTTAAATCGTGAGTCAATCCACCCACAAGTGCATATGGGAAAATTTCGTTATCAGTGCCAAGACAAACATCTCCCTCGACTGATGCATGATGATGTAATCTGGTGTTGTCGCCCAGCTTGGCGTCTTTTCCAACAAAACAAAATGCTCCCACATCAACATTGACTCCTAGTTGTGCTCCGTCCTCCACTATTGCCGTTGGATGAATTTTCGTACTCATTAATCCTCTTCCCGAGCTTGGGCGATCGTAAACATTAGGTTGGCAGAAGAGACTTCTTTTTCACCAACCGTACAAATTACTCTGGCAGTGGCTAATTTATCACCCCTCACTTTCTCTAGCATAGCACATATTTTCAACTGATCTCCTGGAACCACGGGTTTTCTAAATTTTACCTTATCCGCACTCATAAAAAAGGCGACCTTTCCTCCCGACTTCCCTCTTCTCAATAAAAGAAGTCCCGCAGCCTGGGCCATAGCCTCCAACTGCATTACCCCAGGCATAACTGGATGACCTGGGAAATGTCCCGTAAAAAAAGGTTCATTAATTGTGACATTCTTTAAAGCAATCAAAGAGTTGTCTCCATCTATGGAGATGACTCGGTCAATCATCACAAAAGGGTACCTGTGAGGCAAAACATCCAAAACTCTCCGAACATCCAACTCAGTCTCTTCAGGCAAAACTATTGACTTCTCCTTATGGTTTGATGCAGCAGGAGCTTTACCCTTCGAAAACTCTAGGATTTTGGAAGTAAGTTCGGCGTTTAAAGAATGACCGGGTCTTACTGCAATAATATGAGCGTGAAGTGGTTTACCCAAAAGACAGAGGTCTCCGATCACATCCAAAATTTTGTGCCTGACAAATTCATCATCAAACCGCAAGGGTTCCTTAGACATAATTTGTCCGCCTTTAATAACCACGGCACTATCCAAACTTCCTCCGCGTATTTTTCCCAATTTTAAAAGTTCTTCAATGTCTTCGTATAAAGTAAATGTGCGTGCTGGTGCGATTTGATTAATGTAATTCTCAGGGTCGACATCTATAGACATATGTTGCACATGGACTCCCCGATCATCAGCGGAAGTGCAAGTGATCCGCAAACCATCGTGGGGTAATGCAATAA
>Ga0181587_10003946_pt1 | contig 12312 bp, 9 predicted proteins | sample 071ome_27_FD_132463 | JGI IMG/M metagenome (GOLD analysis project Ga0181587, IMG submission 132463) | Coastal salt marsh microbial communities from the Groves Creek Marsh, Skidaway Island, Georgia - 071409AT metaG (megahit assembly) | ecosystem: Environmental > Aquatic > Marine > Intertidal zone...
AGGTCCTCGGTGAGCACACTGTGGGCGGCTTTGTTGGTCTTGGCTCCCGGCTCGGTGTTCGGGCTCAGAATCTCCTCGTGGAGGAAGTTGTCGCCGAGGACGTGCTTCAGCGTCGCAAAGCGTTCGTCGGGGACGAGGGCATCGCCGGTGAAGCGGAGACCGAGCACTGGGCAGCCGCCAGCAACGACCCGATCGAGTTCTGCGTCACTCAGCCCGGTCGAAGCCTTGCGGTGGCCACCGATACCAAAGGGCAGTGAGGGTTGGCTCAGCACCGGAGCGATGACGGTGTCGTCGAGGAGCATGGCGAGTCCGAAGCCGCCGGTGAGGCACATGCCGACAAAACCGATGCCGGGGCCACCGTGGCGTTCGTGAAGTTCACGAGCGAGCGCTCGCAGCCAGTCGGTGACGGGGGAGGAGTCACGGGTGGCGAGGACGTGGAACTCCTTGCTGACACACGCCTTGAGGATCGTGCGCACCGCCAGTCCGGTCGACGACGGGCGCCCCGGTGTGCCAAACAGTGACGCGACCGCCACCGAGAAGCCAGCGTCGACCAGTCGATCAGCAAAGGCGGTCACGGTCGGCGTGATGCCTGGGATTTCGGGAGCGATCAGAACACAGCGTCCCTCGCCTCGGTAATACACGTCGTGGCGGAGACCGTCATGGATGAACGGTTCGATCCGGTAGTCATCGAGGGGCATCGGCGCATCATGCCACTCGGTTTGATCGGGGCGCGACCACCGACAAGTGTTGCATTTGGGTTACGATCCGGGGGCTGTGCTGCTGTCCGATCGCATCCTCGCCCCCTTCGGGTTCCTAGTCCTCGCCCTTGCTGTCGGGTTCGGGCTCCGTGCTGCGGTTGCGCAGGACGACATCGCTGACCTACGGGCCCAACGCGAAGCGAGCCGCGCCGACGCCGCCGAAGCGGCCGCAGAACTCGATGCCCTGAGTGCAGAGGACGCCGAGTTGGTTGATGCCCTTGCCGCCATCGACGCTCATATTGCGCTCCAGGAGTCCCGGGTCGCCGGTGTGCTCGCCGATATCGACGCGGCGGAAGCGCAGGTCGTCCAGGCTCGCCAGGATGCTGCGGTCCTCGAGGCCGAGATCGAACTGGTGCGTGTCCGGCTCCAACAGCGAGCGATCGAGGCCTTTGTTGCGCCTCGCTCTGACGGTCTCGATCAGCTCAACACCATCGATCTGACAAAGGGCGCCCTTCGGCGTTCGTTCCTCGACGAGATCGTCGGGGACGAGTACGAACTTGTCGACCAACTCCGAGGACGGATCGCTGAACAGGAGGCCGCCGAGCGTCTGGCGCGGGACCTCCAAGCCGAAGCAGAGGCAGCTCGGGTCGAACTCGAGGAGCGGTTGGCCGAACTCGACCGCTCGCGGGTTGAGGCCGAGGATCTGCGGATGGAGGTGCAGGTCCGGGTTGCCGAGTGGCAACAGGTCAGCGACGAGATCGCAGAAGCCGATCGCCAAGTGGCGGAGGAGATCCTGCGGCTCGAAGAGGAAGCCCGCCGGATCGCCGCCGAGGAAGAGGCCCGGCGCCTCGCGGAAGAAGAGGCGCAACGGCTCGCCGAGGAAGAGGCGCAGCGCCTCGCGGAAGAGGAAGCGGCCCGCGAGACCGAGGACGACGGCACCGGTGATGCCCCGGACCCTGGCGATGCGCCAAACGATGACGGCCCCGACTCCGATGGCCCCGACGACACCGATGTCCCCAGCGCCGAGTTCGTGGTCACCCACCGGCCGGTTCCGGGGATCGTGACCAGCCCGTTCGGCGATCGAGTGCACCCGATCTTCGGCACCGTCCGGGCCCACAAAGGGCTCGATCTCGACGGTGATACGGGTGACCCAATCATTGCCGCCGCCGACGGTGTTGTGTTGTCCGCCGGCTGGCGCAATGGCTACGGCAACACGGTGGTGATCAGCCACGGCGGTGGGTACACGACGCTGTATGCCCACCAAAACGAGGTGAACGCCGCCGCTGGTGATCGAGTGCTCGGTGGTGAGTTGATCGGCTGGGTCGGCAGTACGGGGTGGTCGACCGGTTCCCACCTGCACTTCGAAGTGCGGCTCGACGGGGTTGCGCTGGATCCTGCCCAGTTCTTCTAGGCCGAGAACAGACCGCCAAAACATCACTACCAGCGTTCTTCAGCCTCGATTCAGGCGCGGAGAGTGGCTAGGTTGACGTGGTGCGTGCTGTCGGAACGTCGGGCTTGCGGTACCTCACCGCCCGCCTCGACCCGTGGCGGCCCCTCTTCGCCACTGCCGCAAGCACCACGCTCGTCTGCCTCGGACTGGGCCTGCTCCTCGGGCATCTCACGGCACCGGCGTCAACCGCCGTCCACCTCGCCGACGATCACCCAGCTGGCGAACGGGTAAGCCCGAGCGCACACGTCCTCGGCGCCGTCGAAACCCGAACATCCACACTGCTTCCCGCAGCCGTCGACCACCACGTGATCGTCTCGGTCGCCGTGACAACCTGTGGTCAGCGGGCCTCGGGGACCGGTGTCCTCATTGCCGAGAACACCATCCTCACCGCCGCCCACACGGTTGGTGACGCCGGGCTCGTCCGAATCGCCCACGGTCGTCAGGTCCTCACCGGCGAAGTCCGAGGCGTTCTCGCCGACGGGCGCGATCTGGCCCTCATCGAACTTCCAGCGCCGGTGGCCGCGCCGGTCGCTAACGCACCCTTCCCGAACGCTGGGGAAGCTGTCACCATCGTCGGTTTTCCCGGTGGAGGTGCCCGCACCGCGGTCGTCGGTCCAGTCGTCGCCGTTCCTCACCACGCCGAACGTCGGTGGACCGGACCCCTCGGCGCAGTCGACGCCGCCACCCGCGCCGGCATGAGCGGCGGCCCGGTCGTCAACGCCGACGGCGAACTCGTAGGCATCCTCATCGCCGCTCAGCACGAGCCCGGCACGGCCGTGATCGCCACAATCGAAGACCTCAACGCGGTCCTCCGTGCACCGCTCACCGATGGGCGCTGTCCCGCCACCGCCTGAGCCAGCGCCGACGCCCTACGATCCCGGACCATGGCAAGCCATCGCGCCCTCATCGTTGCTGCCTCATCCGCTGATCAACTCGCCAACCTTCGCGACCGGCCACCGCTTCTCATCGCCGCCGACAGTGGGCTCCACGCAGTACTCGACCGGGGTTGGACCCCCGACCTCGTTATCGGTGACCTCGACTCCGCAACGGCTGCCGCCGTCGAGACGGCGCGCTCGGCGGGCGCAGCGGTCGAAACAGCCGATATCGGCAAGGACGAAACCGACCTCGAACTCGCCCTCGCCGCTGCGATCACCCGAGGTGCAACCGACATCCGAATTGTCGTGCGCAGCGACGGCCGCCTCGACCACCAGCTCGCCAACCTCGCCGTTCTCGCCGCGCCCCAGTTCGCCGCAGCCCAAATCTCTGGAGCGATCGGTGAACATGAGGTATGGGTCATTCGGGGTGAGCGGCAGCTTCAGCTCGAGCCCGGCCAGCCCTTTGCGCTCGTACCCATCGGCGGTCCAGCACGCGTCACGAGCTCCGGGGTTGCCTTCCCCCTCGCCGGCGAGGAACTCTCCCCGTTCTCTGGACGTGGCATCGCCAACACCGTCACCGATCCAGTCGTCCGACTGCGCGTCGACCGTGGTGTGGTGATCGCGCTCAGTACACCCACAGAACCCAGCGGCCCCGACGACGCGCCACGCTGAGATCGATCCCGAACCACGACGGCAGGCTCGTCTCCACCGCTCACGCTGCGCCTCGTGTTGGTCGGGTCGGCTTCGCTCACGCTGCGCCTCCGTGCTTCACCCACGTGGCGAACATCGCCGCGTACCGGCCACCCTGCGCCACCAACTCCTCGTGCGAACCCAACTCCACAACCCGGCCATCATCCACCACCGCAATCCGATCAGCCCGCCGAGCCGTCGCCAACCGGTGCGCAATGATCACCGCCGTACGGCCCTCGAGCACGACATCGAGCGCCGACTCCACCCGGGTCTCAGAATGCAGATCGAGATTGCTCGTCGCCTCGTCCAGAATCAACACCCGCGGCCGCGCCACGAAGGCACGAGCCAACGCCAGCAACTGCCGCTCACCCGCCGACAACGACGCCCCCCGCTCGTGCACCGGCGCATCGAGCCCACCGAGCCGATCGATCACGTCATCGACCCCCACCGCCGCCAACGCCGCCCGCAACTCATCATCGCTGGCATCAGGCCGAGCGAACGCCACATTGTCCCGAACCAGACCCGCAAACAAGAACGGCTCCTGCGGCACCACCCCCAACTGGCTTCGCAGGCTACCGATCGTCACGTCCCGCAGATCACGGCCGTCGATCCGCACCGCACCCGAATCAGGGTCGTGGAAACGGGTCAGGAGTCGAGCGATCGTCGACTTCCCCGACCCGGTCTCACCGACAAACGCAACCGTCTCGCCCGGTTCAATCCGCAGGCTCACATCGTGCAGCACGGGGCGGCCCAGCTCGTAGGCGAACGTCACCTGATCGAGTTCGATCTCGCCCTCGATGGGCGGCAGTTCCGTCGCATCGACCGCCTGCGGCGTGGCCGGTTCGGTGCCGAGCAACTCTCGTAGCTTCACGATCGCCGCCCCACCCTGCTGATAGCTGTTGTACAGCTGCACCAGCGTCTGGATCGGAGCGAAGAACGAGGCGAGGAAGAGGAGATAGGCCGCCATCTCACCGACCGTGATCCGACCATTGGCAGTCATCGCCCCGCCCACCGCAAGCAGGGTCGCCTGCGTCGCAATGCCGATCATCTCGGTGCCCGGTGCATACAGCGAGTTCGCTCGACTCGTCCGGACCTGCGCATCCAGATGCTCACCCACGACCTCGCGGTGGTCGACGAGATTTCGGGCCCGACGGTTGTGCGCCGCGATCACCCGAATACCCGCCAGCGACTCCTGCAGATGCGACAACAGATCGGCGATCCGATCCCGAACACGCAGATACCCCACCGAGGAAACCTTGCGGAACCAAAGCGATGTGAACAGCGTCGGCGGCAGGGTCACAGCCAGCGTGATGACCGCCAACAGCGGGTCGTAATAGAAGAGCGCAGCGGTGATCACCAACAGGGTGAAGATCTGCACGAGCAGGTTGACGATGCCCTCTTGGAACAGGACCGAGAGCGCCTCGATGTCGGAGGTCATGCGGGTAAGCAGCACCCCCGCCTTCTCCTCGGTGTAGAAGCTCACACCCTGTCGCTGCATGTGGGAGAACACCCGGATGCGAAGTGTCTCGTTGAGCCGCTCACCGAGGCGGCCGGTGTAGGAAACTCGAGCCCAGCCGAGCAGGGCCGCGACCATCACCGCAGCCACATAAACGAGCGCAACGGTGACGATGACGCTCTGGTCCTGCTCCCGAACACCGTCATCGATCCCGATCTGGGTCAGGACCGGACCGAGTTGCAGGGCGATCGTCTCGATCAACACCAGGCCGATCGCTCCCAGCAAGCGCCATCGGTGGGGACGCAGGAAACGCAGGAGACCGAACGGTTCACGGTCCCACTCGTCGATCGTCCAGCCGATATCGGGGACGTCATGCTCGGGTTCGTGCTCGAGGACCCGCTCGACCTTCGCGCGGAGTTCGCCGGGGACATCGGCGGCCGGGAGACCAGCAGCTGCGTTCGACGCCATCGAACTCGGCCCGCCGGTCAGGCCACCAGGTCCGCCTCCCATAGAGAACATCAGTGGTCCTCCCCGGTGTCGTCTTCGGCGCCATCGTGCCGGTCGGTGTCGGCCAGGATCGCGGCGTAGCGAGGGTTGGTGGCCAGAAGGTGCTCGTGGGTGCCAGTGGCGGCCACGACGCCGTCGTCGAGCAGGATCACCCGGTCGGCGAGCGCGATCGTGGAGAGTCGGTGGGCGATCAGGATCGTCGTCCGTTCGGCGTTACGAGCCTCGAGCGCCGCATGAATGCGTTCCTCGACCGCAACATCGATTGCACTGGTGGCGTCGTCGAGAATCAGAACGGCCGGGTCGGCCAGCAAGGTCCGGGCGATCGCAATGCGCTGGCGCTGCCCGCCCGAGAGGGTCAAGCCTCGCTCGCCCACCTCGGTATCCATGCCATGAGGAAGGTCGGCGACGAACCCGCCTGCCGCTGCGTCGTCGATTGCAGCCTGCACCGCGCCATTGGAAGCGTCGGGTCGGGCGAAGGCCACATTGTCGCGGATGGACGTGGCGAAGAGGAACGGATCATCAGTCACCGTCGCCGCGGACTGCCGGAGATCGCCGAGCGCGACGGTGCGGACGTCGTGCCCGTCGAAACGAACGGTGCCGGAGCTCACGTCGTAAAAGCGAGGGATAAGACGGGCGAGGGTCGACTTGCCGCTGCCGGTGGCGCCGACGATCGCGACCGACTCGCCTGGCTCGATCGTCGCCGTGAATCCCTTCAGGACCTCCTCGCCATCGCCGGTCGGATACGAGAAGTGGACGTCGTCGAACTCGATCCGCCCAACCGGCGACGGCAACGAGATCGCGTCGGGGGGCTCGACGATCGATGGCGACTCATCAAGGATGTCGAACACGCGCAGCGCAGCGGCACCGGCTCGCTGCCACTGGATGAGGATGAAGCCCAAGAGGCGAAACGGGGTCGCCAACAACACGACATAGGTAGAGAAGGCGACAAGGTCACCGACCGCCAGGTCGCCCTCGATGGTCTGGATGCCGCCAACAAGCAACACGAGCGCAAGGCCGAGTCGTGGGAGTGACTCCATGCCGGGTGCGTGCCGAGCTCGAGTGTCGGCCACCGCAGTGCCGGCCCACCGGAGGCGGCGAGTCGAACGGGCCAGGTTCTGGACCTGGTTGGCTTCCTGATGGAACGCCTTGACGACGCGGATGCCCTGGATGTTCTCGTCAACGATGGTCGCCATGTCGGCCTGGCGAGCGGTCACCACCCACTGCAGCGGGAAAATCCGGTTTCGTAGCCGCACACCGACCAGATAGACGAAGGGCAGGGGAGCGATGGCGACGAGCGTGAGCGTTACGTCGACGGTCAGCATGACGATGACAGCGAAAACGAACAGCACGATCTGCATCGCCACGAGCGGCCCAAAGGCAAAGAGCAACTGGATCGACCGAATGTCAGTGTTCGCTCGGCTGATCACCTGCCCGCTCTGGGTTCGATCCCAGAAGTCGAACGACAATTCGGTGAGCCGCTCGTACATCAGGTTGCGGAGATCGTTCTCGATCCGCAGCGCCGATCGGAAAAGCCCGAACCGGTACACAAACCCAAACACGAACCGGACCAACGCCAGGATGAACAGGGCGATCACGAAGGGCGTCGGCGTGCCACCAGCGGCGAGTGCGTCGATTCCTCGTCCGAGCATGATCGGCACCGAGACGGTCGCAACCATGCCGATCAGGCCGGCAGCGACCGACCCGATGAACTGCCACCTCTGCACGGCGACGACAGGAAGGATGCGGCGAAGCCAACCCAATGTGCGGTCAGGATCGACCGACGCCTGCGGGCGTGGGTACCGCCCGGTGGCGGCGCCGGGGGTCACATCCAGGGCCATCGCGTCACCGTAGGACTAGATTCAGGGAATGCACGATTCGGTGTTGGGGGCCTGATCGACACCGCCCTACGACTGCTTGCCGCGCTCGCGCTCGTCGTCGCCAACGCCGGGTTCGTGGCTGCGGAGTTCGCCCTGGTGGCTGTCGACCGAGCCCGGATCGACGAGCGAGCCGGGCAGGGTCAGGCGCGGGCGGTCGCCGTCCAGCGACTGCTCGGCCGGTTGTCGTACCACCTGTCGGGAGCACAGCTCGGCATCACGATCACGTCGCTGCTGCTCGGTGTGCTCGCCGAGCCCGCCGTGGCCCGCGTCCTCGAGCCCGGTCTTGAGGCCATTTTTGGTGAGGTGCCGTCGGGGGTCTCGGTTGCGGTTGCGCTCGTGGTCGCAACCTTCGTGCAGATGATCTTCGGTGAGCTGGTGCCCAAAGCAATCGCCACGACACGACCACTCGAGACATCGCTGGCGATGGCTCGGCCCACGCAGGTGTATGGCGTTCTCGCTCGCCCGCTCGTTGCCTTCCTCGATGGCCTCGCCGCCAAGCTGACCCGCAGGGTCGGTGTCGAGCCGACCGACGAACTCGAGTCGATCCCTGACCGCGGCGAACTCGAACACTTGATCCGTTCGTCCGGGGAGGAGGGCACCCTCGACGAAGGCGAGGTCGAGTTGCTTACCCGTTCGATCCGTCTCGCCGACAAATCTGCTGACGACGCGATGGTCCCGCGGGTTCGGATTGAGTCCGTTGACTCCGCCGACACGGTCGAGACGCTGGTCGCGCTCGCCGCTCGAACCGGGCACAGCCGGTTTCCGGTCGAGGGTGACGACCTCGACGACATCGTTGGTGTCGTCCATGTGAAGTCGGTGCACGGGGTCGCAGTCGATGACCGAGGGAGCACCGCAGTCGTCGATCTCATGACACCAGCGCTGGCGGTGCCGGAGTCGCGCGAACTCGATGAGCTCCTCGTCGATCTGCGCCAGGGGGGCAACCAGCTCGCCGTGGTCATCGACGAGCATGGCGGCACGGCAGGCATCATCACGCTCGAGGATGTCCTCGAGGAGATCGTCGGCGAGATCGACGACGAGTACGACGAGGCGCCCACGCTCATGACCCGCATCGAGGCGCAGGGTTCGACCGTGGTGCCCGCCTCGCTGCACCACGACGAGGTCGAAGACGCAACCGGCTTCGAGATGCCAGAAGGCGAATACGAGACGCTCGCAGGCTTGGTGCTCGACCGTCTCGGCCATATTCCCGAACCGGGCGAGATGGTCTCGGTCGACGGCTGGCGACTCGAGGTCGTCGCCATGGATCGATTGCGGATCGCCACCGTTCGGATCGTTGCGCCGCCACCAGATATCGAGGCCGAGTCATGACCGGCTGGTTCCTGTTCGCCGCGCTCCTGCTCCTGATCGCCAACGCCTTTTTCGTTGCCGTCGAGTTTGCGTTGTTGGCCAGCCGAGTGACCCGTCTCGAGCCGATGGCAGAGGATGACGACGACGACCGGGCTGCGGTGGCGCTGGCGTCGATCCGAGATCTGCAACCTCAGCTGGCTGGTGCTCAGCTCGGCATCACGATGGCGTCACTCGGGCTGGGTTTCGTTGCTGAGCCGGCGATCGCGCATCTGCTTGAGGACCTGATCGAGCGGTTCGTCGAGTTGCCGTCGGGCGTGCTTCACGCCATCTCGTTCACGATCGCCCTGTCGTTCGTCGTCGTGGTGCACATGGTCGTCGGCGAGATGCTGCCCAAGAACATCGCGATCGCTGCACCGGAGCGCTCGGCCCGCTTGTTGGCTGGTCCTCACCGGGCGTACGTCACCCTGTTCAAACCGGTCGTGTGGACGCTCACGGCGATCAGCAACGGCATCACCCGGCTGTTGGGGATGGAGCCAGCCGACGAGCTCAACACGGCACTCACCGTGAACGAGTTCCATACGTTGCTCGAGGGGGCGGTGGAGGAGGGCAAACTCGAGGATCTCGAGCACGACCTGCTTTCGGGCGCGCTCGACTTCCGAGCCCGGACCGCCGGTTCGATCATGGTCCCTCGCCCACGGATGGTCACGGTTCCCCGAGCGACCTCGGTTGCCGATCTCGAGCAGCTCGTTGCCGAGTCTGGTCACAGTCGCATCCCGATCACCGGGACCGGACCGAACGACGTTGTCGGTTTCGTGCACTCGAAGGACCTGCTGCGGTTCGGTGCTGACGATCGAAACGATCCGGTGCCGCTCGAGATGGTTCGACGCATGTTGATCGTCCACCCGGATCAGCCGGTGCGTGACCTAATGCGGGCGATGCGTCGGATGCGGCGTCACATGGCGCTGGTGCGAACGACCGAGGGCCGTCTCCTCGGCATGGTCACGCTCGAGGATGTACTCGAGGCACTGGTAGGCGACATCGTTGATGAGACCGACGGTGGGATCGTCGACGAAGCAGGCACCGACGGCGATCCGGCGTCTCCGGTTGGTGCCTAGGCGTGGCCTCTCAGCCCAGCCGGTCTGACGTTCGAACGGTCAGACACCCATGGCGTGGAAGCCGCCGTCGACGTGAATCATCGAGCCGGTGGTTGCGGGGAACCAGTCCGACAAGAGCGCAACCGTCGAGCGGGCCACAGCCGAGGAGTCTTCGACATCCCAGCCGAGCGGAGCCCGGTCGTTCCAGACATCCTCGAATTGCTTGAACCCGGGGATCGACTTGGCCGCCATGGTCTTGACGGGGCCGGCGGCCACAAGGTTGCAGCGGATGCCCTGGGGGCCGAGCTCGCGGGCGAGGTAGCGGTTGGCGGACTCGAGCGCCGCCTTGGCGAATCCCATCCAGTTGTACGCCGGCCAGGCAACTGTCGCATCGAAGTCGAGACCGACAATCGAGCCGCCGTTCGTCATCAATGGTGCGGCGACCTCAGCGAGCGTCTTGAGGCTGTAGGCCGAAATTTCGACGGCGACCTTCACATCGTCCCAGGTGGCGCCCATGAAGTCGTCGCCCAAGGCCGCTTCAGGCGCGAACCCAATCGCATGCAGTGCGCCGTCGAGTGTGCCCCACTGCTCGTCGATCGCCTGCCGAACGGTCGCGACATGGTCGGGATCGGTGACGTCGAACTCAAGCACGGTCGGCTCGGTCGGAAGCTTGCGGGCGGTGCGCTGGGTCAGCCGAAGGCCGCGACCAGCACCGGTCAGGATGATCTCTGCGCCCTCCTCCTGAGCGAGTTTGGCGACACCGAACGCCAGCGACGCATCGGTCAGCACCCCGGTGATGAGGATCTTCTTGCCTTCGAGCACGCCCACGTCCGGCCCTCCTGAGGAATGTCTGGGTGGTTCGCTGACGTTCGACCTGGGGGTCCAGACGAACGTTACGGACCCGAGACTACGGTCGAGTCGTGGCGAGGGGGAGCATGCGTCTGTACGACACCGCCGTCGGGGAGGTGGTCGAGTTCACCCCTGGTGATCTGGTCACCATGTACGTGTGCGGCATCACGCCCTACCACGCCACCCATCTCGGGCATGCGGCCACCTATGTGACCTACGACGTTTTGCAGCGCCGACTTCTCGATCTCGGTCACGAGGTGCGCTATGTGCGCAACATCACCGATGTTGACGACGACCTGCTGCGGGCCGCAGACGAACGCGGTGTGCACTACCTCGACCTCGCGTTCGGTCAGACCAAGCAGTTCGACGACGACATGGCCGCGCTCAATGCCCTTCGCCCATGGTCCGAACCGCGTGCCACCGGTGTGATTCCGAACATTCGCGGCATCATCGACACCCTGCTCACCCAGGGTGTCGCCTACGTCAGCGACGAGGTCGTCTATTTCGACACCGATGCGGTCGCCGACTTCGGCTCGCTGTCTCGGCTCGGTGAGGACCGGATGACGACGCTCGCCGACGAGTGGGGCGAGGACCCCGGCGATCGCCGCAAACGGCATCCGCTCGACTTCGTGCTCTGGCGGCCGAGTCAGCCGGGCGAACCCTCCTGGGAAGCTCGATGGGGGAGCGGCCGCCCCGGTTGGCACATCGAATGCAGCGCACTCGCGCTTCGTGAACTCGGTCCCACGATCGATCTGCATGGCGGAGGCGTCGATCTGCTCTATCCCCATCACGAGTGCTGCCGCGCCCAATCCGAGGCGGTGACGGGGCAACCCTTTGCCCGCCACTGGATGCATCAGGCGATGGTGCACGTCGACGGACGCAAGATGTCGAAGTCGACAGGAAATCTCGTGTTCGTCGCGGATCTTCGCCAGCGTCACGAAGGAGCGGCGATCCGACTGGCCTTAAGTGTGCATCACTACCGACGGCCCTGGAACTGGACCGACGGCCTCCTCGGTGAGGCCGAGGAGCGACTCGCCGCGTGGCGGGCGGCGGGCGCTGGTGACGGTGCACTTGAGGCGACCCGGGCGGCACTCGACGACGACCTCGACCTGCCGGGGGCGCTCGCAGCAATCGATGCCGCTGCGTCCAAGGGCTGCGGGGTTGACCAGGCCGCGCGCCTGCTCGGCATCGCGCTGTGATGCTGGCTCGGCGCCGCTCGCAGGGGTGCGCATTCGGTGCTCAGTACTTTTGTCCGGCGTGTGAAACCCATCACAGGTTCTCTCACGACGTCCTCAGCCGCTGGCTGATCCGCCATGATGGGAGTGTGAAAAGCAGGTTGGAAGGTGGCTGACGGCGGCCAGGGTCTACAAGCGGTCACGGTGACGCTGCTGCGGCCCCTGTTCAAGGCGCTGTGGCGGATCCGGGTGACGGGTCTCGCCAACCTTCCCGCGTCCGGTGGTGCCATCCTCTGCGGCAACCACACCGCCGTCTTCGACAGCTTCTTCCTGCCC
>Ga0181587_10003952_pt1 | contig 12299 bp, 13 predicted proteins | sample 071ome_27_FD_132463 | JGI IMG/M metagenome (GOLD analysis project Ga0181587, IMG submission 132463) | Coastal salt marsh microbial communities from the Groves Creek Marsh, Skidaway Island, Georgia - 071409AT metaG (megahit assembly) | ecosystem: Environmental > Aquatic > Marine > Intertidal...
CGGGATCGGGCCTCATCGAGGGCGAGGGTAAGTGCCTCGGCTCGGGCAACCCATCGGTGGTGTTCGGACTCGGCGTCGGCCTGCTCGGCCTGCCGGTCCGCAGCATCGTTCTCAGCGACGAGCTTCGCGGTCTCCGCCGCCTCCAACGCCGCCACCAGCGGCTCTTCTTCGTCATGCAGCGCGGCGACCTCGGCTCGCTGTTGCGCAGCAGCCGCTTCGAGGTCCTGACGCTTCTGCTCGAGTTCGTTGAGCTTCAATTGGAGGCGCTGGGACTCAGCATCGCTGCGCTCGATCGATGCTCGGAGTGCACCGAGTTCGCCTCGGATCTCGGATGCCTTGCCGCTCGGAACCGGGACCCCATCGCCCCACTCCGCTCGGAAGGCTTCCCGATCGGCGGCGAGCGCTGCTTCCTGCTCACGGAGTCGGGTGCGGTCAGGGGCGAGCGCCTCGAGTTCAGCAGTGACCGTCTCGAGTTCGCTTCGGCACTTCGCTGCCTCGGCTTCAAGGTTGGCGATGACCGCCCGATCAGCGAACGCCGAGCGGTCTCGTTCGACGCCGCGCTGGCGTTCGGTGAGGACCGCCGCAAAGCCGCGGGCCCGCTCTCGCATCGACTCCAGTCGAACGAGGGTGTCGCCGAGGTCATCGCCGCCGTGGTCGGCGAGGGCCCGTTCGTCGGCAGAGACCGACTGTCCGAGCTCGTCGAGTTCGGCGCGGGTGGCGCGTTCTTGCTCGACCTTGCTGGCTCGGAACTCGCCGTTGGTCGCGAGCTTGGTGCGGAGTTCGGCGACCTCGCGCCCGGCAAGGTGGATCCGCAGGGCGGTGAGTTCGGCGATGAGATCGCCGTGCCGACGGGCAGCTTCGGCCTGCTTCTCGAGTGGGCGCAGACCGCGGCGCACCTCCCGCATGAGATCTTTGACTCGGGTGAGGTCGCCGTCGGTGGCGGTGAGGCGCCGCTCGGCCCGGTCTTTGCGTTTGCGGTACTTCAGAACGCCGGCGGCTTCTTCGATGATCGATCGACGATCCTCGGGGCGGGCGTTGAGGACGGCGTCGATCTGGCCCTGGCTGACGATGACGTGTTGCTGGCGGCCGACACCGCCGTCGCTGAGGAGTTCGGTGATGTCGAGCAGGCGGCACGGCACGCCGTTGATCGAGTACTCCGAATCGCCGCTGCGGAACAGCGTGCGGGTGATCTTGACCTCGTTGAACTCGACCGGGAGGGTTCGGCTGTGGTTGTCGATCGTGAGCGACACTTCGGCTCGACCCAGCGCCGACTTGTTGCTCGTGCCGGCGAAGATGACGTCGTCCATCTTGCCGGAGCGCACCGCGCTCGGGGCTTGCGCACCGAGCACCCACGCGATGGCGTCGACGACGTTCGACTTGCCCGAGCCGTTGGGACCGACGACGACGGTGACGCCGGGCTCAAGGTCGATCGAGGCTGTGTCGGCGAACGACTTGAAGCCCTTCAGCGTGAGGTTCTTCAGATGCATCGAGTCGAACTTAACAACCCGAATTACATCCGTGTAGTCCTCACCTTGGGGATTTCCTGTGGAAACTCCAAGGGATCGATTCCCCGGGTCAGACCTGGGTTTCGCAGAAGTACGTCCAAGCGCCGCCGAACTTCACCCGCTGGATCGGGAGACGGCTCCGGCTGCTGAGGTCGCCATGCTTGCCGTAGACGTCGAGATGGTCGGCGAAATCACCGGCCACACCGAACGGATCGACAAAGGGACGGTCGGGCAGCGACGTTCCCCGGTACTTGATCGCGTCGTGAAGCTTGCCGACCAGCGACCGGTGCAACCGTCGGATCTCCTGGCTCGACAGAGAATCACTCATGCGGTCGAACCGGAGACCGGCATCGAACAGGATCTCGTCGGCATACAGGTTGTCGATACCGACCACAAACGAGTCGTCCATCAGCAACGTCTTGAGCTTGGTGCTGCGCTGCAGCAACGACCGGCCGAAGGCGGTCCATGAGACCGGCTCGTCGACCGGATCGAGCCCGTACTCCTCGAGTTCGGGGATCTCGTCCGCGACCGCATCGGTGTCGACAATGAACATCTGGGCTGTCCCGTCCGGATCGACCAACCGCAGCTGCCCGTGCTGCGTGAAGGTGATCACGACTTCGGTGTTGGGCTCCTCGGCGTCCTTGTTGGCGTGGCGCCGCAACGAACCGGACTTACCGAGATTGACGACGAGGGTCGAGTCGCCGTCGAGAACGATCAGCAGGTAGAGACCTCGGCGGGCCACGCTGGTGATCTTCATGTCGTCGAGTTGGTCGGTGAAGGCTTTACGGGTCTTGTACCGACCCAGCACCTTCATACCGGCAGCCTCGACCGTCTTCACCTTCTTGCCGACCAAGTCACGGTCGAGTTCACGGCGAACCGTCTCGACCTCAGGCAGTTCAAACACCATCGCTGGCTCCGTTCTCTGATGATCCCGAGTTCGAGCCGCCGGTGCGGCGTTCGTAGGCGGCACGGGCCGCCTTCTGCTCGGCTTCCTTCTTCGAGGTGCCGGTTCCGGCGCCTTGGATTTCTCCCCCAATCGCCACCGTTGCGTGGAAACGCTTGTGGTGATCGGGGCCGCTCTCGGAGAGCACATACACCGGCGGTGTGTGGCCGTCGTGTGCTGCCATCTCCTGGAGCTGGGTTTTGTAGTCGCGGCTCCCGGGTCGGACTGCAGCCGCGCCGATTCGCTCGTCGAGCGCCGCAAGCACAAGGGCTCGGACCGGCTCGATCCCGCCATCGAGGTACATCGCGCCGAGTACGGCCTCGACCGCATCGGCGAGGATCGAGGCCTTCTCTCGGCCCCCAGACGCATCCTCACCCTTGCCGAGCCGCAACTCGAGCCCGATCCCGAGCTCCCGCCCCACGTCGGCGAGGGTTGGGGCCGACACCACCGCAGCCCGGGTTTTGGCGAGCTGTCCTTCGGGCAGGTCAGGGAATCGTTCGTACAGGTGATCGGTGACGACGAGGCCGAGGACGGCATCGCCGAGGAACTCCAGCCGTTCGTTGGACTGGGCTCCCGGGTGCTCGGAGCACCACGAGCGATGGGTCAGGGCGTGCAACAACCGGCTTGGCTCCGCGAACTCGTACCCGAGCCGCTCCTCAAGGGAGGTCGATGTTGCGGCTGCGGACAGGGCGGGACCGACTCTCTGCTGAACCTGATCAGACAGCCGGATCAGCCGAGCTTGGCGACGACATAGTCGACAGCGTCGCGCACGGTCCGGAGGTCTTCGAGGTCTTCGTCTTCGATACGGAACCCGACGGCCCGCTCGGCGAGCTCTTCTTCGATCGCCTCGACGAGTTCGATCAGGGCGAGCGAGTCTGCGTCGAGGTCTTCGGCGAAGGCGTCGCCCTCATTGATCTCTGACGGCTCGATTTCGAGAATTTCGGCGAGGCGATCCTTCACCAGCGTCACGATCTCGTCTCGTTCCATGGGTTCCCCCTCAACATGGGTTTCGGCGGGCATGTTCCCTCCCCCAGCGGCTTCCAACACAGCGCCGACGGGCCGATTTGCGCCTTTTTCGCAATCGAACCAGCCCGAGGCGTTGGCACCCTACCGGGTTGGACGCTTGCGCGCTTGTGAACAGGCGGGTTCCTGCGTCATTTCAACGCAGATCACGCCCATCACGACCCGGCAGGGCCGTTGTCGGTCAGCGATCGACTGCCGCCGCTTCGGTGAGGTGGCCCACCATTTCGACGTCGACCATCTCCGACGCAACCCGGATGGCGTTGACCATCGCATCGGGGCTGCTTGAGCCGTGCGAGATGACACAGACGCCCTTCACGCCGAGGAGCAGCGCACCGCCGACGGTGTCGGGGTGGAGTTCGCTGACCATGGCGTCGAGCGCTGGGCCCAGCGCCGCACCGGCAGCACGGGTGTCGTCGTCGGTGTCGAGGGCCATGAGGAGCCGGCCCATGATGGCGCGCATGGCGCCTTCAAGGGTTTTGAGGGTGACGTTGCCGGTGAAGCCGTCGGTCACAATCACGTCGGCTTCGTCGGTCATGACATCTCGACCCTCGACATTGCCGATCCACTCACAGTTCGCAGCGGCCGCCCAGGCCGGATCCGAGAGCAGCTCGAAACACTCCTTGACGAAGGGGCTGCCTTTGCCGGCCTCTTCACCGATCGAGAGCAGGCCGACCTTGGGCCGATCGATTCCGAAGCGGTCGCGGGCGTAGACACCGCCCATCTGGGCGAACTCGACGAGCCACTCGGGCTTGCACTCGGCGTTGGCACCGGCATCGAGCAGCGTCGTGGGGGTCGAGCCCGGCACCGGGATCGGGGTGGCGATCGCGGGTCGGCTGATTCCTTTGATGCGTCCCATTCGCAGCAGCGCCGAGGCCATCGTGGCGCCGGTGTTGCCGGCGGACACCATGGCGGAGGCGTTGCCGTCACGCACGGCTTCGGCGGCGCGAACGAGCGAGGAGTCCTTCATCTTGCGGACGCTCGAGCCAGGCTCGGCGTCCATCGCGATCACTTCGGACGCTTCGATGACGGGCAGGTCACCGATGTCGCCCATCTCGTCGGGACGGCCGACAAGGACGACGGGCACACCCAACTCGTCAACGGCGCGTTTGGCGCCTTCGACGATGGCGTCGGGGGCGTTGTCACCGCCCATGGCATCGACGGCGATGGGCAACATGTGGGTCAGTCGACTTCGATGGCCTGCCGGCCGGCGTACCAGCCGCAGTTGCCACAGGCGCGGTGGGGGCGCTTCGCGGCGCCACACTGCGGGCAGGTGCTACGGGCGGTGCGACCGACGCGCCACGCCGAGGCCTTGCGGCTTCGGCTCTTCGACTTGGACATCTTCCGCTTCGGGACAGCCATGATGCGTTCCTGGGCTCTGCCCTTTCGGGCACTGGGGCGTTCTGGTGCGTACGAGGGCGAGGGACTCGCCAGCACGACTCGTGCAGGTTAGCGAGCGAACCCGTCGGTCCCTACCGACCCCGGCAGGTTCGACCGAACGGGACCGATGGCGGGTCAGTCGTCGAACGCGAGTGCGTCGAGGGCAGCCCAGCGTTCATCGCGTGGCGGGCCCGCTGCGTCGTCGCTGTCCGCCTCGTCATCTTCGGCTGGTCCGGTGGGAAAGCGGTTGGCGTCGGGCCCTTCGCAGTCCTCCCGGCACAGGGGGACGAGCGGGAGCGCCAACATCGCAAGTTCTCGGACGACCGGGGTCAGGTCGATGCGGTCGTCGTCGAGCAGCCAGGTCTCACCTTCGGTTGGGTTCCGCTCGAAGATTTCCCGGAACGAGACCGAGAAGGTTTCATCGACATCGTCAAGGCATCGACGACACGGGCTGCGCGACACACCGGCGACGGTTCCCTCGGCAACGACCCCTTCCATGACCGATTCGACCGTGGCATCAACGATCAGGGCACCGCCCACGACCGAGCGTTCGCCGGTCTGCAGGTCAGGCAGCCGCAGTTCTGCTCCCACGTCGCGGCGCGTGCCGGGCCGGCGCCGCAGCTCGACCACGTCGACGACGAGCGTCGTCTGGGTCATCCCTCGTCCTGGTCGAAGAAGCCTTCGGGAAGTTCAGATGCGGCCTCGACATCGGTCTCAACCGCTGGTTCGCGACGCTCCGCCCCTTGGAGACGGGAACGTCCGGAGGCGACGGTCTTCATCGTGCGTTGCAGCACGACCTCCATCGCGCCGAGTTTCTGGTCGCACCAGTCTTCGGTCTCGAGCTTGAGATGCCGGGCCCGCTCTTCGGCGTCGGCCACGATCTTGCGGGCCTTCTCTTCGGACGCTTTCACGAGTTCGGTGCGCTGCACCATCTTCTCGGCCTGGGCTCGGGCGGTGGCGATGATCTGATCGCCTTCGTTCTGCACCCGAGCGAGGAAGTCGTCGCGTTCCTTCAGGAGCCAGCGAGCGGCGCGAAGCTCCTCGGGCAAGCCCTGCACGGCAGCCTGGAGCACCGGCAGCACTTCGTCCTTGTTGATCATGGATGACGCCGAGAGCGGTACGGGCTTGGCGTTCTCGATCAGTTCGACGACCTTGTGCAGCAGGGCTTCGGCCTGCGGCGAGCGGTATTCGGGCGGCAGTTCGCCGCCGTCGATCGGCCCTGCGTCGCTCACCCGAACCGCTCCATGATCCGACGGTTGACTCCCTCGGGGACCATCGACGACACGTCGCCGCCGAACTTGGCGATCTCCCGGATGAACTTCGAGGCAAGGAACGATGACTTCGAGGCCGACGGGATGAAGAGGGTTTGGACACCCGACACAGCGTTGTTCATCTGCGCCATCTGGAGTTCGTTCTCGAAATCAGACACGGCCCGCAGCCCTTTGATGATGAAGTCGGCGTCGATTTCTTTGGCGAGGTCGACCACTAGCGAGGAGAACATCGTGATCGTGACGTTCGGGAGGTGGGCGGTGGCTTCGCGCACCATCTCCTCACGTTCGTCGAGGCTGAACGAGCCACCTCCCTTTTGTGGGTTCCGCATCGCCGCTACGACAACCTCATCGAACAACTCCGACGCCGTCGCGATGATTTCGATGTGGCCGTTGTGTACCGGGTCGAAGGAACCGGGGTACAGAACTCGGGTCGTCACATTTCCCCTTCTGGAACCCTGTTGTCGGGATCGTGGTCTTCTGGTTCCTCATCGCGAACGGTGTGGCGGTCGGTGGTCGATGAGGCGATCGTCACCACGGTACTCCCGTAGTGCTTCACCCGCTGAACCTCCCAGGAATCCGGCAGCTCGATTTCCCGATCGGATTCGATCACGACCATCGCATCCTCGGGCACGAGGGCCAGCATGACCGCCCAGTCGTCGAAGCCGTAGGGCGGATCGAGGAGCACGAGGTCATAGGCGCCGCCCTCAGCAGCGGTGCGTTCAAGATGGGCGAGAGCGTCGCCCGGCACGACACGAGCGGCGGCGCCGAGGCGGAGCGTTTCGAGGTTGTCGCGCAGGGCGGCGAGGGCGTTGCGGCCCGTTTCGACGAAGGTGGCGTGATCTGCGCCACGTGACAGTGCTTCGATGCCGAGTGCGCCGGAGCCGGCGAACGCATCGAGCACTCGGGCGCCATCGATGGCGTCGAGGGAGAACAGCGAGTTGAAGATCGCCTCTCGAACTCGCTCCGAGGTCGGACGCGTGTCCTCCCCGTCGGGGGTGACGAGCTTGCGACCGCCGAGCTCTCCTGAGACCACACGCATGTCGACAGTGTGCCGCTTTCGGGCCGGTTCGGCGTACGGTCGGGGCGTGGCGATCCCGACGACCATCACCTGTGTCGACTGTGGCGGTCTCTGTTCACTGATTAGTTATGAGCCGGACGAGGGCTGGGAACCGGGTGACATCGTCGCGTTCCGGTGTCAGGACTGCCTCGATCGGTGGGATGTCGAACTCACGGCCGAGGACATCCGCGACTGACCGCCCTGGATACTGGTCAGTCGCATCCCATGGTCGTAGCGTTGGGGCCATGGCCTCGACCCCAGATCTTCAACGGCATCGCTCGTTCTTCACGGTCGATGATGTGAACGTCGACGATCTGCGGGAGCTGGTCGACACGGTCACCCCCGCCGAGCGGTACCCGAACGCTGAGGCGATCGATCGCGAGGTCGTGGTGTACGACATGGCGGTCGAGCGGAGCCCGGAGCAGCGCCAGGCCATGCTCGAGGAACTGGCCGATGTGTTCGGCGGCGGCCCAGGCGTGGTCGTGATGCGCAACGCCGTTGCACCCGAGGTCATTGCTCGTGCCACCGAAGCGTTCGAGGCCTTGATCGAGCAGGAGAAGGCCGACGGCATTGGTCGTGGCGACCACTTCGCGGCGCCGGGAGCGAACGACCGGGTGTGGAACGCGTTGGAGAAGTTGGCGGTCACTGATCCGGAGACGTTCGTCGACTACTACGAGTTCGAGGCGCTCCAGCTCGTCTCGACGGCGTGGCTCGGGCCGGCCTACCAGGTGACCTCGCAGCTCAATGTGGTCAACCCGGGCGGGCTCGCGCAGGCCCCTCACCGTGACTACCACCTCGGGTTCATGACCGATGAGCAGGCGGAGCGTTACCCGGCTCATGTGCATGCCGTGTCGCCCATGCTGACCCTGCAGGGGGCGGTGGCTCACGTCGATATGCCGGTGGAGTCGGGGCCGACCATGCTGCTCCCCCACTCGCACAAGTACGAGCCCGGCTACCTTGCCTGGCGTCGACCCGAGGTGATCGAACTCTTCGCCGAGCGACAGGTGCAGACCGAGCTGGCGGCCGGAGACGCTGCCTTCTTCAATCCGGCGGTGTTCCACGGTGCCGGCACGAACCACACTGCTGGCGAGCACGGCATCAAGCGCATGGGCAATCTGCTGCAGATCTCCAGCGCGATGGGGATCGCGCTGGAGGCGGTCGACCGTGACCGCATGTGCCGGGCCGTGCTCCCGAGCCTTCAGGCTCGTCGCCGTGCTGGTTGGTCTCCGGAGGCGCTGGACCGGGCGATCGCAGCGACTGCGTTCGGGTATCCGTTCCCAACCAACCTTGACCGGGACCCTCCGATCGATGGTCTCGCTCCGCCAAGCCAGGCCGATCTGCTCCGTGATGCGGTGCTGGACGGTTCGTCGGTTGACGAGTTCGCCGCTGCACTCGACGCCTACGCAACCCGACGCCGCACGCACTGACCGACGGCCGCTTCGGGCTGCGTGCTCGGCGGCTGGTGGCTGGTGGCTGGTGGCTGTCGGTTAGCGGTCGAGGGCGGAGATCGCCTGTGTCACGGGGTCGAGGTGCTCGTGGATGCTGGCCTCGATCGCGGCCATCCGGGCGTAGTGCGCCGTGTGGGCTGGCACCGGCTCGAACGTGTCGTCGCGTTCGACAAGCACGTTGGTCGCGTCGGTGGGGGTCGACCAGATCCCGGCGTACAGGCCGGCGTTGACAGCGCAGCCGATCGCAGCCGATGAACGAAGCCGGTTGCGGGTCGCAGGAACGCCGTGCACATCGGCGAGGATCTGCATCATGACGGCGCTGTTGGCCCCGCCTCCGCTGACTATCAGGTGAGTGAAGGGCTGCTGGAGTTCGGCGGCCATCGGATCCATGTGGGTTTTGAGTCGGAGGGCGATGCCTTCGAGCAGCGACCGGTAGAGGTGGCCTCGGGTGTGGCGGCCGTCGAAGCCGATCAGGGCGCCTTTGCGGTAGGGGGCGTGGGGTGGCGCCGCCCAGTCGTGAATGGTGAGGAGCCCGTCGGACCCGACCGGCACGTGAGCGGCTTCGGCGTTGAGCAGTTCCTCCACTGGCACGCCAGCATCGGCAGCGTCGGCAACGGCCGCCGCCCCGAACTCGTTTCGGAACCAGCTGACGCTCCACATCCCGCGTCGGACCCCCCAGCATTCGTAGAGGTGCTGGCCGGGCAACGAGGCGGGGAAGGTCCAAAACGAGTCAGCGTCGGCGACGTGGCGGGCACCGTGGGTCATTGCCGCGATGTAGGTGCCGAGCGACACCAGACCGACGCCGGGTTCGAGGGCCCCCGAGCCGAGCGCTTCGACCGCCTTGTCGTGGGCGGTGGCGATCACCGGCAGCCCTTCGGGCAAGCCGAGCAATGCGGCGGCGTCTGGGGTCAGCCCTCCGATCCGTTCGCCGGGTTGGACGAGGTCGAAGACCTGGTCACGGTGCAGGTTGCAGGACGTCCACTGTTCGGGGTCCTCGGACCAGTCGTGGGTGAGGTCGTTGATGGGCCACCAGCCGATGAGGTTGGCTGACGTGTCGACCCGTTGACCGGTGAGGCGGAGTCCGATGTAGCCGGAACTGGTGGTGACGTGGCTGACCTCGCCGTACTGGGCCTCGTGGGCGTGGGGGTGGTCGAGGCGTTCGTCCATCCAGTTGATGACGGGATGGGCCAGCGTGCCGTCGGCTCGCAGGAGGGCTCGGCAGCACCGGATGACACAGATGCCCATCGCTTCGATGTCGGCGATGTCGTGGCCGGCGGCGACGAAACGGGCGACGGCGGTATGGAAGGCGGCGACGACACCGTCCCACAGGTCGTCGTCGGGGTGGACCGCACGGTTGGGTGAGGGGATCTCAAGCGGGCGCAGTGCCTGGTGCCCTTCGGCGACGACGTCACCGGTGGCGGCAAAGATCATCACCTTGGCGCTTTGGGTGCCGACGTCGACCCCGATCACGAACCGCGCTTCGGTCATGGCGCAGCAAGCTAGCCGGTCGGTCGGCATCGACCCGGGTGGGGGGTGGCGCTAGCGTCTCGGCCGTTCGCCGGAGGAAGGGGCAGCGATGCGAGTCGAGGGGACGACACGACCGGAATCGGTGGGGATGAGCAGTGTTCGGCTTGATCGGATCGGGCCGATCTTGCAGGAGAAGTATGTGGATTCCGGTGAGATCGCCGGGATCTCGACGTTGGTGGCTCGGCGGGGGCAGATCGTGCATACGGCGCAGGTGGGCCACCGTGATCGGGAGGCTGGCCTTCCGATGACGGCAGACACGATCTTTCGGATTTATTCGATGACAAAGCCGATCGTGGCAACCGCGTTGATGCTGTTGCACGAGGAGGCTCGTTTCCAGCTTGAACATCCGGTCGCCCGTTATCTCCCGGCGTTTGGGAAGGTCCAGGTGCTGGAGGCGGACGGTTCGCTCGTCAATCCGGCCCGTCCGATCGAGATTCGTGATCTGCTGACCCATACGTCTGGGCTGACGTATGACTTCATGGTCGATACGCCGGTGGCGGCCCAGTACCGGTCGGCACGAATCATGAACGATGCGTCTCGTTCGCTCGAGGCGTGTATCGACGAGGTGGCGGCGTTGCCGTTGGCGTTCCATCCCGGAACTCGTTGGCATTACAGCGTCGGGATTGATGTGGCGGCCCGACTGGTTGAGGTGTTGTCGGGGCAGCCGCTGGGGGCGTTTCTTCGTGAACGTATCTTTGCGCCGTTGGGCATGGAGGAGACGGGTTTTGGGGTGGCTGACGGGGCGTTGGGTCGGCTGGCGGCGATGTATGGCCTTCCGGACCTGATCGGTCTTGACCATGAGGCGAAGAAGTTGGCGGCGGCAGCGATTTCGGGCGACAACCAGCTTCGGGATGTGTCGGATACGTACCCGACCGGCGAGCCGGAGTCCTTTGCTCGGGGCGGGTATGGGTTGTTCTCGACGATCAGCGATTATCACCGGTTCGCGCAGATGCTTGCCGATGGTGGCACGTTCGGGGGTGAACGGATCGTGAGCCCGAAGACGCTTGATTTGATGCACCGCAATCATCTGGCTGCGGAGTTGATGCCGTGGGATCTGATGGGGATCCCGAACCCGGGTATGGGGTTTGGTCTCGGGTCTCGGGTGATGCTGGATGTGGCGGCGTTTCAGGGGCCGGGTTCGGTGGGCGAGTTCGGTTGGGCGGGGGCGGCGAAGACGTATTACTGGGTTGATCCGGCCGAGGAGCTGGTCGGGGTGTTCATGTCGCAGTACATGACCGGGATTGAGCTTCCCGATCGTGATTTCCGTTCCCTCGTCTACGCGGCGATCGACAGCTGAGCCACCCCGCGACAGGGAGCCGTTGGCGGGTGTATGACCCGCCATTTCGGGGTGTTTTGGGGCGTCTGCGGACCGACTTGAGGGCAACTTGAGGCTGTGGTCAGGACCTGTTGATGCTCGGCGTCCATCATGGCTACATGAACCTCCCGTCGACCCGCTACCCCATGAAGCCCAACCGGCTGGCGGCGGGGATGCAGACGCTGGCAGCCGTGCTCGGCACCACGTTCGTGGCGCTCGTCGCGATGGTCGTCGTGTTCCCGTTCGCCGGCTGAGGCCCGCTCGGAACGTCACGAGAATCCGGGGAAGTCAGGCGAACACCAGTCGGCGCGGCCGACTGATGCTGGGCTCAGCGGGGGGCGAGCTCCGGATGGAAGTCCGGGTCGGTCTCAGAGCGTGATTCGGCAGGGATCGCCATCGCTCGGCGTTGCGTCAGATTGAGGCAGAGGTCGATCGCTTCGGACGCAACCAGCGGTTCACCGGTGTCGGTGTTGAAACACCAGGCGATAGCGCGGCCAACCTTCTCCCCTACCTGAAGCGACGCGCGGAAACTCTGGATCGGCGTGTCGAGCGTGATCGGGCCGGGACGGATCCAGAGTCGCTGTTCCATCACGGCGTAGCCGTACCGGTCGCCGTTTGGGAGGGTACGGATCCAGTCGTACTCCTGAAAGGGTTCACCGCCCCAGAGAAGGTTGGCCATGCCCGCAGGGGGAACCGTGTCGCCGTTCTGGGTGTCGGCGCTGTCGACCTGGCGGGGTTTGCGCATGGCAAGACCTAGCTCTTCCAGCTGCTCCAGCGTCGGGGCCGAGGCAAGAGCGTCGGTCGTGAGGCTGAGGCTGCGGGGTGTGCCGTGA